>ENA-UERN01000659-UERN01000659.1-human-gut-metagenome-genome-assembly--contig:-NODE-659-length-38645-cov-22.036066_pt1 | contig 38645 bp, 36 predicted proteins | sample MGYA00242950_ERZ507950 | MGnify/ENA primary metagenome ERZ507950 (study PRJEB26167, sample SAMN06115515) | human gut metagenome | host: Homo sapiens | place: China:Ningxia | collected 2014-11-26...
CGGGGTCGGGGCTGGAACCGCCGCGCTCCGGGATGGAATGGCGCAGGAGAAGAAGGGTTGTCATGAAAGCCTCCGATCAAAAAAGTGACTTCAGTATAGCAGATTCGGGAAAGCAGATGCAAGAAAACGAGCTGTATGTATCAATAATTTTTGCTCAGAATCTTCTCAAGCGTGTCCGCAAACCTGACATCCTGCTCCTTCGTCCGCTTTGGGCTCCCCTTGGGGTGCTTTCCGGCACGGAGGAGCTTTTTGTTTTCATACCGCCGCAGCATAAGAGCGTCTATGTTGTCGGCGGTGTATTCCAGACCATTCTGGTTCAGCACGCGTGCGCACTTGGCAAGGCACATGCTGGCCAGCCCGTAGTCCTGCGTCACAACCACATCTCCCGGTTTTACCCGGTTGACGAGAGCAAAATCCACGCTGTCCGCTCCTTTGTCGAACACCAGCGTCTGCGCACCTTCCCGCTCGATCTGGTGAGCTGTGTCGCACAGGATGATGACCGGAACGACAAACCGCTTTGCAATCTGCAACGTCAGATCAACGACCGGACAACCGTCTGCATCGATCAAAATATTCATCGGCTTTCCTCCATCACCCACCGAAAGGCTTTCGCCGTGCGCAGGTCAGCGTTTTTGAAATGCCCGCCGCTGTTCCATTCAAGGGTGCAGTCTACTTCACGCGCTGTAAGCTGGCTGTGCAGGGCACGGATGTTATCGCCCACTGCAGCCATGACGGCGTTTTTCGTATGCTCTTCCTTGTTGCCAAGGCTCAGATAAATGTGCTGTGCCTGTATCGGATGCTGCTGTTCAAATTCCATCCAGCCCGGAAACCAAACAGAGGGCGAGGCGGCAGCGATACCGTAGAACAGATCAGTCTGGGTGGAGGCCCACAGCGCAAACAATCCCGCCAGCGAATAGCCACCCAGAATGATTTTGACATTCTCCGAGAGATCAAACCGTTGTTTCAGTGACGGAATGACCTGATCTGTCAGTAAGCGCAATGTCTTCCCGGCCTTACCGCCAAACCCCTGCTTCCCCCACACGGCAGGAGACTTCCACGGAGAAAGTGCATCGTTCCAGCTTTCCACCGGAATAGCCGCAAACAGAAAGCGGTGTGCACTCTGTGCAATAGCGGTAACCTCGCTTTCCATGCTTTGCAGCTCGTGTTCGCCGGTCATTTGGAGCAGTAGGTATTCTGCATGGGCTTCGCCGTAAATGCGGCAAGGTCGGTTCCCGATTAGCATTGTCTGTGCGGTCACTGCGGTGTCCTCCCGAAAAAAATTTGATAAGCCCAGTATAGCAACTGAAAAATCATTTTGCAATTCAAAAGGCGTTCGCATTCGCAGACCAATTATAAACAAAACAGGAGGGACAGCTTGCGGGCTGTCCCTCCTGTTTTGTAAAGCGCTTATTCCAAATTCCCCGTCAGGGTCATGACGGCGGAGAGAACGGCCAGAGGGGCCGTCTCGCAGCGGAGGATGCGGGGGCCGAGGCCGACTGTTTTAGCACCGGCCTGGGCGGCCATCTCGGCTTCCTCGGCGGCAAAGCCGCCCTCGGCACCGGTGATGACGGCGATCTTCGGCTTTTTGCCGTCGGCGGGGCGGACATTGGCCAGCAGCTCCCGCAGCGGGGCACCGCCGCACTCGTAGCAGAAGAGCACGAGGTCGTACCCTTCCAGACTGCGGCAGACCGCGCCGAAGTTTGGCAGCGGCAGGGCCACATCCGGCAGGATGCCCCGGCCGCACTGCTTGGCGGCCTCGAAGGCGATGCGGTTGTAGCGCTCGTTCTTTTGCTCCTCTTTTTTGGGGGCGGCCACGCAGTAGCGGCTGAAGAAGGGAACGAAATGAGCGCAGCCCAGCTCGACGCCGTGGCGGATGACCTGTTCCAGCTTGTCCTGCTTGGGATAGCCTGCAAAGAGGGTCACTTCCACGCTGGGTTCGGCGGCGCTGGGGTAGCCCGGCTCCACCGAGAACTCTACGGTCTCCGGGCCGAAGCCGGTGATGACGGCGGTGTATTCGACGGCGTTGCCGTCGCAGAGGATGACGGTGTCGCCCAGCTTGCCCCGCATCACGCGGGCGAGGTGGTGGGCGTCCGCACCCCGCAGGGTGGCGGTGCCGTCGGCGATCTCAGTGGTAAAATAGCGGTGCGGCATAGTGGCTCCTATCCTGAACTTGCTCAGCTTATACAAACGGTATCCGACTGCCAAGAGCTCCCCGAACAGGGGAGCTGGCGCGGAACGCCTGAGCAGTTATTTTTTGCGGCAGACGATGCACTCCCAGCCGCGCTTTTCCTTGACTTCCTGCACGGCGAGACCGGCGGCTTCCAGCCCGGCGATGACCTCATCCTTCCGGCTGTCGATGATGCCGCTGGCGATGAAAACGGCATCCTCGGCCATCAGGCCGGGGACGGCGGGGGCCAAAGACAGGATGGCGTTGGCGACGATGTTGGCGGTGATGATGTCATACGTGCCGCTGGCCTTGTCGGACAGGTCGCCCACCAGAACGGTGAGCTGGTCGGCCACGCCGTTCAGTGCGGCGTTTTCCCCGGCGGTGCGGACGGCCACGGGGTCGATGTCCACGCCTTCGGCAGAGGCCGCGCCCAGCTTGAGGGCGGCGATGGCGAGGATGCCGGAGCCGGTGCCGATGTCCAGCACCCGCTCGCCGCCCTTCACCCGCTCGTCCAGCGCTTCCAGGCAGAGGCTGGTGGTCTCGTGGCCGCCGGTGCCGAAGGCCAGACCGGGGTCGAGGATGAGCTTGACGCGGTCGGTGTCATATTCCTGCCAGGAGGGCACGACGGCGAGCCGCTGGCCGATCTCCATGGGGTGATAGTATTTGCGCCAGCCGTTCTGCCAGTCCTCCTGCTCCACGCCCTCGGTCTCGACGGTGTAGGCGATGCCTGCCGCCTCCATCCGGGCGGCGATGAGGGCCAGCGTCTCCACCGGCGAAGCGCCCGGCTCCAGATACAGGTGGATGATGACCTGGTCGCGGGGTTTGTCCAGCAGCTCCTGCTCGATGAGGTCTACGTGTGCGATCTCGGCCACCTGCTGTTCGATGTCGCTGTAGTCTTCGATATAGATGCCGCCTTCGGCGATCATCGTGGCGACGGCCTCGGCGTTGTCAGCGTCGGCTTTGGCCACGGTCAGGCGGATGTCGGTCCATTCCATTGATAAAACCTCCTTCGGGATGTTGTGCACGGTTCGGGAATACCTATATAGTAACATAGACGCCGCCCCGGTGCAAGAAGTGCGCGGCAGAGGCGGCAAAACATAGAAAATTCACAAACAAGAAAATTATTTTCAGAGAGGAAGCTTGTATCCCATCAAAAACCCCAAAAACTTTTGACTGAAAAATGCAAAATCAAGGATTTTTGTATCATTCGCAAAGAAAATGGCGAAAACCCCCTTTCTTTTTTTCTTAACATGTGTTAAGATATTGTTACGCAATTATGGACAGCCTGCAACCAGGGGCCTCCATAACAACAACATTCTTTAAGGAGGAATGTGTCTTATGATGAAATATCTCCAGAAACTGGGCAAGGCACTGATGCTTCCCGTCGCGGTCCTGCCGATCTGCGGCATCCTGATGGGTCTTGGCTATGCCTTTGCTCCGGGCGTTATGGGTGTGCCCGGTGCAGCAACTTCCGGCGCAGCTTACACCGTTGGCTTCCTGCTGGTCAAGGCAGGCGGCGCTCTGATCGACAACATGGCCTGGCTGTTCGCAATCGGTGCAGCAGTCGGTCTGGCAGATGACCACGATGGTACCGCTGGTCTGGCTGGCCTCGTCAGCTTCCTGATGATGCAGCAGCTGCTGAACCCCGCTGTCGTCGGTGCAGTCCGCACCCTCGAAGAGGGCACCGCTACCTACATCGCTTTCCAGAAGGTCGCTGGCAACTCGTTCATCGGCATTCTGGCCGCTGTGGTGGGCGCGACCTGCTACAACAAGTTCAAGAACACCCAGCTGCCTGACTGGCTGGCGTTCTTCTCCGGCAAGCGCTTCGTTGCAATTGCCACCGGCCTGATCTCCATTGTGGTCTCTGTTGTTCTGCTGTTCGTCTGGCCCGTCATCTTCGGCGCGCTGGTCGCTCTGGGCAAGGGCATCGCAGGCATGGGCGGCATCGGCGCTGGTCTGTACGCCTTCCTGAACCGTCTGCTGATCCCCACCGGCCTGCACCACGCTCTGAACAACGTGTTCTGGTTCGATACCATCGGCCTGGGCGACCTGTCCCACTTCTGGGCTGGTGAGACCTCTGCGGATGTGGGCTGGAGCCTCGGCATGTACATGTCCGGCTTCTTCCCCTGCATGATGTTCGGTATTGCCGGTGCTGCTCTGGCGATGGTCAAGACCGCTAAGAACAAGAAGGCTGCCATCGGTCTGGTTCTGTCCGCTGCGATCTGCGCTTTCGTCTGCGGCGTTACCGAGCCGTTCGAGTTCGGCTTCATGTTCCTGTGCTTCCCGCTGTACGTTGTGTACTCTGCTCTGTACGGCATCTTCACCGTCATCACCTACTACTCCGGCTTCCGTGCTGGCTTCTGCTTCTCTGCTGGTGCGACCGACCTGGTCTTCTCCGCATCCCTGCCCGCAGCTGCTAAGACTTGGATGATCATTCCTCTGGGCATCGCTGCTTTCGTCGTGTTCTATCTGGTGTTCTACTTTGCCATCACCAAGTTCGACCTGAAGACCCCCGGCCGTGAGGACGAGGACGCTGAAGAGGCCGAAAAGAAGATCACCCTGGCCAACAACAACTACACCGAAGTTGCTTCTGGTGTGCTGAAGGCCATCGGCGGTAAGGCAAACGTCTCCAGCGTGGACTACTGCGCTACCCGCCTGCGTTTCACCATCAAGGACTACACGCAGGTCGATGAAAAGGCTGTCAAGGCAGCAGGCGCAGCTGGTGTCATCCGTCCTGACAAGACTACCTGCCAGGTCATCATCGGCACCAAGGTCCAGTTCGTGTACGACGAGCTGAAGAAGATGCTGTGATCGCATCCTGAATCGTAATTTTGTGCAGGAGACTGGTTGATCCTGCATCCGTTCCCGAAGGGCCGCTGAGGGCGGGCGTTCACGCCCATCTTCGGCGGCCCTTTTTTGTTCACACAAAACCGTTTTTTGAGCACTGCGACTGTGCTATACTGAAGACAACGAGAAAAAATCAGGAGGTTTCCACTATGAAGATCATTCGTGCAAAGGATTACAAGGATATGTCCCGCAAGGCGGCAAACATCATCTCCGCGCAGGTCATCATGAAGCCGAACTGTGTGCTGGGCCTGGCCACCGGCGGCACCCCTGTGGGCGCGTATGCCCAGCTGGTGGAGTGGTACAACAAGGGCGATGTGGACTTCTCGGAGGTCACCACCGTCAACCTGGACGAGTACCGCGGCCTGCCCAAGGAGCATCCGGAGAGCTACTGGAGCTTCATGCACAAGAACCTGTTTGACCATGTGAACATCCGCCCGGAGGCCATCCACCTGCCCGACGGCACCAACCCCGATGCAGCAGACGCCTGCGCAAAGTACAACGAGATCATCCACAGCGTGGGCGGCATCGACCTGCAGCTGCTGGGCCTTGGCCCCAACGGCCACATCGGCTTCAACGAGCCGGGCGAAGCCTTTGAGCTGGAGACCCACTGCGTGGACCTGACCGCTGCCACCATCGAGGCCAACAAGCGCTTCTTTGACGGCAATGAGGACCTCGTGCCCAAGCAGGCCTACACCATGGGCATCAAGACCATCATGCAGGCCCGCAAGGTGCTGGTGGTGGCCAACGGTCTGGCCAAGGCCAAGGCCGTCAAGGCCGTCGTGTCCGGCCCCGTCACCCCGGAGTGTCCGGGTTCCATCCTGCAGATGCACCCCGACTGCATCCTGGTGGCTGACGAAGAGGCACTGAGCCTGCTGTGACCCTCTCTGGCAAAGCCTTGCGGCTTTGCCAGCTCCCCCAAAGGGGGAGCCATTGGCAGCAAGGCGTTGCGGGAACGTAAAGAAAAACAGCAGCAAACAGCTCGATTATAGAGGCTTCAATTATGATCATCAAACATGCAAAGATCTATACCCCCCGCCACACGTTCGAGGAGGGGGACCTGTTCATCCGGGAGGGGCGCATCGTGCCCTTTGCACAGCCGGAAGCAGGCGAAGAAGTTCTGGATGCCAAGGGTGCTTATGCTCTGCCCGGCCTTGTGGACATCCATTTCCACGGTGCCATGGGCAAGGACTTCTGCGACGGAACGGAAGAGGCCATCCAGACGCTGGCCGACTTTGAAGCCAGCAAGGGTGTGCTGGCCATCTGCCCCGCGACCATGACCTTCTCGGAAGAGATCCTGAACGGCGTCATGGATGCGGCTGCGGCCCACCGGAACGGCAAGGGCGCAGACCTTGTCGGCATCAACATGGAAGGCCCCTTCATCAGCCCGAAGAAGGTCGGCGCACAGAACCCGGAATACCTCCATCCTGCCGATGTGGGGATGTTCCGCCGCTTGCAGAAGCGCGCGAACGGCCTCATCAAGCTGGTGGACGTGGCCCCCGAAGAGCCGGGTGCGCTGGAGTTCATCCGGGAGTGCTGCGGGGAGGTCCGCATCTCCATCGCCCACACCTGCACCAGCTACGACACCGCCTGCGCGGCTTTTGACGCCGGTGCCACCCACATGACCCACCTCTACAATGCCATGCCCGGCATCACCCACCGCGAGCCCGGCCCCATCATTGCGGCGCTGGAACGCGGCGCAGAAGTCGAGCTCATCACCGACAATGTCCACATCCACCCGGCCATGGTCCGCTTCACCTTCCGCACCTTCGGCGACGACCACGTCATCCTCATCGCCGACAGCATGATGGCCTGCGGCCTGCCCGATGGGCAGTACAGCCTGGGCGGACAGGCGGTCACGGTCAAGGGCCCGCGCGCCACGCTGACCGAACAGCCCGGCACCATTGCCGGAAGCGCGACCTGCCTGTACGACTGCATGAAGCGGGCTGTGCTGGAGATGGGCGTCCCGCTGGAGAGCGCCGTCCGCGCCGCCAGCGAAAACCCCGCCCGGAGCATCGGCATCGACAACGACTACGGCAGCCTGAGCGCCGGACGGTACGGCAACGTCATTCTGGCCGACGAAGCGCTCAACATTCAGGCTGTCGTCCAGAAAGGAACCCGCATCGTATGAATCCCGTGACCCTGACCTGGCGGCTGCTGACCGCCGAAGAGCTGACGAAGGTGTACCTCGACGAGATGCGCCGCGATTTTCCCCAGAGCGAGCTCAAGCCCCTGAGCATGATCCTGAACAGCGAAGCCGCCGGAACCGCCCACACCTGGGGCATCTACGACGGCGATGCACTGGCCGCCTATCTGCTGATGGTGCGCCCCGTGGGCTGTGCCATGAGCCAGCTGGACTACTTTGCGGTCCTGCCCCGGTACCGGGCCTCCGGTCTGGGCGCGGCATTGCTGGCAGAGCTGCCCAGCCACGAAAACGGCTGTCAGGCCATCCTCATTGAGGCTGAGTGCCCCGAAAAGGCCGAGGACGAGGCCATGGCCGTCCGCCGTCTGGGCTTCTACGCCCGGTGCGGGGCTGTGGATGTGGGCTGGACGGAGCATCTCTTCGATGCCTGGTTCCGGGTGCTGGTGCTGCCCTGCGGCCGGACCACCCCGGATGCGGAGACCACCGTGCAGGGGCTGGCTGACTGCTACCGCCGCACGATGGGCGATCCGCAGTGGAAAAAACACGTCACATTCTACCGCCCGGATGGGGCCGAAGCCCGGTTCTGACCAAAGTTTGCATTCAAACTGTGCCGCCTGCCCCTGCACCTTGCAGGGGTGGGCGGCTTTTTACTGAAAAAAAGACGCTTGACAGGCTGGAACAATATGGTATGCTTAACTTGACAAACGACTGAAAATGGATCAGACCGGGCAAGGAGGAAACAAGACATGGAACCAACATTTTCCCGCCGCGGATTTTTGAAGGGTGCCGCCGCTGCGGCGCTGGCCGTCTCGGCCATGGGCCTGACCGGATGCAGCACAGATGCCGGAGCAGAGCCGTCCACGGCGGTGATCCTGGGCGACTATAAGGTGGATCTGGACCTGAAGCGCTCCGTGCTGGGCAAAAACGGGGATGGCAGCGCGACTGTCAAGCTGTCGGTCTTTGTGACCAACAACGACGCCGGTGCCGCCGCGATGCCCTTCATCCGGAGCATGTTCCCCTCGTTGTATGCCGGGGAGACGGAGCTGAAAGCGGGCAACTCCAAGACGGAGTTCGCCACTCTGCCGATGCGGGTGCCGACCGAGTGCACCCCCAGCTTCATCATCGAAGACGCCGTCCTGTACCAGCAGGTCAACAGCGGCGCGGTAGACCTGAAACTGACCGTCAAGCTTTCAGGCCAGACGGCTGTGTATACCCTGAATTTTGGTACGCTGACCAAAACGGTCGAAAAGATTGGATAAGGAGGAACCGAAGATGGAACTGACCCGTCGTGGATTTTTGAAGAGTGTGGGCGCAGCAACGCTGGCTGTGGCCGCTGTGGGTCTGCTGGGCGGCTGCGAAGGCGGCGAGATGGTGGGCAACGCCAACGGCCTGAACGATACCGCTGAGCTGAAGGGCATCAAGATGACCGTGCGGTCTCTGGCTTACGCAAGCTATTCGGACGGCACCTTCTATCTGGTGCCGGAAGTGCTCATCAACAACGGCAGCGCGGCCGGGATCCCGCTGAACCCCACCGGCGGCAGCTTCAAGCTGCGGGTGAACGGCTCGAAGGAACTGGACATCAATTCCGACACCATGGCCATTCTGGACAAGAACGCTGAACTGAACGCGCTGGATACCCGCACCCTGAACCGCGGCCAGTACACAAAGGGCCATCTGTGCGGCAAGGGCAGCGGCGTGTCGAAATTCGATTACGTGCAGGTGCTGTTCTACCCGAACCCGCAGGACGCCAAGACCTACCTGTGCTGCAAGATCGCAGCCAAGGAAGCTTCCCTGATGCTGGGCATCTGAGCGCCAGAGCAAACCCCTCCAAGCCGGAGCTGTGCGAGCCGCACAGCTCCGGCTTTTTTGATTGTGTCGTCTGCACAAGCAGAGCGGGGCATTTTTGGCAGTTGGCGCGGAACTGTAAAATCCGGCGCAACGATTTTCACACCGGAAGAGCCGGAATTTTACAAAGCAGGAAAAGCCTGTGCAAACAATTTACTTCGATTTTTCCCGCGCGTGGTCGCAGCAGCAGAAGGATGGCGGTACAATAAAGGCGTTCCAAGGGAAAACACAAAAAGGAAAAAAGAACCGGAAAAATACGACCCGGACATGGTTATGGAGGAAAACATTATGAAAAAGATCACGCGCCGTTCGTTCCTTGCTGTTTGTGGTGCCGCAGCCGCTGCTGCTGCCCTGACCGCCTGCGGCGGTTCCGCTTCTTCCACTGCGGCTTCTTCCGCCGCTGCATCTACGGCCTCTTCGGCCGCTTCCACTGCTTCCGGCAGCCTGTCCGGCAATGTGGCCACCGGCGGTTCCACTTCCATGAAGAACGTCATCGCCGCCCTGACCGAAGGCTTCGCTGAGGTGGAGCCGGGCGTCACCGTCAGCTATGACCCCACCGGTTCCGGTGCCGGCATCACCGGTGCGACCGATAAGACCCTGGACATCGGCCTGTCCTCCCGCGCCCTGAAGGACGACGAGAAGAACGATGTGGACGGCACCGTCATCGCACTGGACGGCATCGCCATCATCGTGAACAAGGCCAGCAAGGTCGAGGACCTGACCGTCGATCAGCTCAAGCAGATGTTCACCGGCGAGATCACCAACTGGTCTGAGGTCGGCGGCGACGACGGCGAGATCGTTCTGATCGGCCGTGAGGCTGGTTCCGGCACCCGCGACGGCTTCGAGAGCATCGTGGATGTCAAGGACTCCTGCAAGTATGCACAGGAGCTGACCGCGACCGGCGCTGTCATCAGCGCCGTCGAGGCCAACCCGCTGGCCATCGGCTACGCTTCCCTGTCTGCTGTCGGCGAGACCGTGAAGATGGTCACGGTCGGCGGTGTGGCCTGCAGCGAGGAGACCGTCAAGGACGGCAGCTATGAGGTCCAGCGTCCCTTCGTCTTCGTCACCAACAAGTCCGTCACCCTGTCCGAGCAGGCGCAGGCCTTCTTCGACTTCGCCACCAGCGCCGATGCTGCGGACCTCATCCGTACCGCCGGTGCAGTGCCGGTGAATGAGTAATCGAGTATGAAACAAAACGCTTCGCTTCTGAAAAAGATCGAGCTGCCCCGCACCCCCGCCGCGTGGCTGGAAGCTGTGATGAATTTCCTTTTCTTCCTCTGCGGCATCTTGGCAGTGGGCTGCGTGGTGCTCATCTCGGTGTACATGATCGCTTCGGGCGTGCCTGCCATCCGGAAGATCGGCCTGTTCCGCTTCCTGTTCGGCACCGAGTGGGCCTCCACGGCCGCAGACCCGAAGTACGGCATCCTGCCCTTCATCCTGTCCAGCGTGTACGGCACACTGGGTGCGACCCTCATCGGTGTGCCGGTGGGCCTGCTGACGGCGGTGTTCCTCTCGAAGGCCGCCGGGCCCCGTGTGCGCACGGTGGTCGTCACAGCCATCGAGCTGCTGAGCGGCATCCCCAGCGTCGTGTTCGGCCTGCTGGGGATGCAGATGCTCGTCCCCGCAGTGGCCAGGGCCTTTGGCAAGGCATCCGGTGCCTGCCTGCTGAGCGCCATCGTGGTGCTGGCCATCATGATCCTGCCCAGCATCGTGTCCGTGTCGGTCACAGCGCTGAACGCCGTCCCGCCGGAGTATGAGCAGGGCAGCCTTGCGCTGGGTGCCACCGACACCGAGACCTGGTTCAAAATCAGTGTCCCCGCCGCGAAGAGCGGCATCGCCGCCGGCATCGTGCTGGGCATCGGCCGCGCCATCGGCGAGGCCATGGCCGTGATGATGGTGGCGGGCAACAGCCCCAATATGCCGGACAGCCTGTTCCGGAGCGTCACCTTCCTGACCACCGCCATTGCCAAGGAGATGAGCTACGCCAGCGGCCTGCAGAAGCAGGCACTGTTCAGCATCGCGCTGGTGCTGTTCGTCTTCATCATGCTCATCAATGTGGTGCTGAATGTTGTGCTGAAGGGAGGAGACCGCGATGAACGCTGAGTTCTCCCCGGCCCGCAGGGCCTGGAACCGCTTCTTCACCGCCGCTGTCTGGGCCGCGGCCATTCTGGTCATGGTGCTGGTGGCGGGCATCATCGGGATGGTGCTGGTGCGGGGCCTGCCCCACATCAGCTGGAAGTTCCTGACCACCACGGCCAGCGTCCTCAAGGGGACGGACGGCATTCTGCCGGCCATCCTCAACACGCTGTATGTCATCGTGCTGACGTTGCTCATCGTGCTGCCACTGGGCGTTGGGGCTGCGGTCTACCTGACCGAGTACGCCGCCAACCGCCGCATCATCGAGGTCATCGAGTTCACCAACGAGACGCTGGCGGGCATCCCCAGCATCATCTATGGTCTGGTGGGTATGCTGGTCTTCGCCCAGGCGCTGGGCTTCCAGACCTGCCTGCTCTCCGGCTGCCTGACGTTGGTCATCATGAACCTGCCCACCATCATCCGCACCACCCAGGAATCCCTGAAGACGGTGCCCCAGGGCTACCGCGAGGGTGCCATAGGTCTGGGCGCGGGCAAGTGGCACATCATCCGCACCATCGTGCTGCCCTGCAGTATCGACGGCATCGTGACCGGCTGCATCCTGGCTGTGGGCCGCATCGTGGGCGAAAGCGCCGCGCTGCTCTTCACCGCCGGTGCTGCCGAGGTCATCGCCAAGGGCGTTGCAAAGGCCTACACCTCCAACGGTGCGACCCTCTCGGTCCTGCTCTATCTGCGGGCCTTTGAGGACGGCGACTTCGATTCCGCCTGGGCCATCGGCGCGGTGCTGCTGGTGTTGGTGCTGGTCATCAACCTGGCTGCCCGCCTGGCCAAGACCAAGTTGAAACAGAAACAATAAACCCCTCCGTCATCGCTTCGCGATGCCGCCTCCCCTGCCAGGGGAGCTGTCGGGCCGAAGGCACGACGGAGAGGTTGTACGAAGGAGAAACTGAATCTATGTCCTCCATTATCACAGCTCAAAACCTGAATTTATGGTACGGTGATTTCAAGGCACTGAAGGATATTTCGCTGGATGTGGGCGAGCGCGAGATCACTGCGCTCATCGGCCCGTCCGGCTGCGGCAAGTCCACCTTTCTGAAAACACTGAACCGGATGAACGACCTGGTCCCCGGCGTCCGCATCGAGGGTGATGTCCGGCTGCGGGGGCAGGATATCTTCGCCCGCGAGATGCAGCTCACCGAACTGCGCCGCCGGGTGGGCATGGTGTTCCAGAAGGCCAACCCCTTCCCCATGAGCATCTACGATAACATCACCTACGGCCCCAAGCTCCACGGGGTGCACAACAAAGCTGAGCTTGACGAGCTGGTGGAAAGCTCCCTGAAGGGCGCTGCCCTCTGGAACGAGGTCAAGGACCGCCTGAAGAAGAGCGCTCTGGGCCTTTCCGGCGGCCAGCAGCAGCGCCTGTGCATCGCACGCGCTCTGGCCGTCAAGCCCGAAGTGCTGCTGATGGATGAGCCCACCAGCGCCCTCGACCCTGGCTCCACGATGAAGGTCGAGGAGCTGATGAGCGAGCTGAAAAAGGACTACACCGTGGTCATCGTCACCCACAACATGCAGCAGGCGGCCCGCATCAGCGACCGCACCGCGTTCTTCCTGCTGGGCGAGCTGGTGGAGGTCGGCCCCACGGCGCAGATCTTCAGCACCCCGCAGGACAAGCGCACCGAAGATTACATTTCCGGCCGGTTCGGCTGATGAGGGAGGTCACAGTATGACAGTTCGCACACAATACGAGGCCGACCTTACCGCCCTGAAGGCGGCGCTGGTCGAGATGGGCCAGAACTCCGCCGACGCGGTGGAGGCCGCGCTGGAGGCCCTCTGCACCGCTGACGCCGCGGCCGCTTCCGCCATCGTCAAGGGCGATGGCCGGATCAACAACATGGAGCGGGACATCGAGCATCGCTGCATGACCCTGCTGCTCCGCCAGCAGCCGGTGGCGGGCGACCTGCGCCGCATCTCCACGACCATGAAGGTCGTTACCGACATCGAGCGCATGGGCGACCATGCCGCCGACATCGCGGAGATCATCCCCCACCTCGTCACCGTCCGCAGGGACGGCGACCCGGCGGTCAGCCAGGCCATCCGGATGGGCCAGAAAGCCCACAAGATGATCCTGGACGCCCTCGCCGCCCTGGCCGGGGAGGATGAGCCTGCCGCCCAGAAGGTCATTGCCGCCGACGACGAGGTGGACTATGACTTCAATGCCATCAAGCACACCCTCGCTGAGGAGATCGCCGCCGACCCCGCCAAGGTGGACGCCGCGCTCGACCTGCTGATGGTCATCAAGTATCTGGAGCGCATCGGCGACCACGCCGTCAACGTGGCCGAGTGGGTGGAGTTCGTCCGCACCGGACGCTACCACAACGAGAATATGTTCTGAGTTTCTCCCGGAAGATTCTGTGTTTTCCTCACGTTTCCGGAAAAGCTGCCGCCTGTGCAGGGCGGCGGCTTTTTTGCTGTGAAATTGTGAAAGTTTTGGTCTGCTCAAAATTTTAGGGAACTGCTGCAATCTTTTGCCAGGTACGACCGTATTATGGTCAGAAGGGCTTCCCAGAAAGCCCATGGAACTGGCAGCGGCGGGCGTCCGGCATCCCCCTTTTGTCCCCTCGCCCGCCGCGCCGCAACGGAGGACCGGATTCTTATGAAACAGATGCAGAAATTTCCGCTGGAAGCGCGCGGCGAGACTGTCAGCCGGGAAGCGCTGGTCCAGGCGGCCTTACAGGAGATCACCCAGAACTACCGTGAAGCAAGCCTTTCCAACGTAGCGCGCACCTATGGCGTTTCGCTGGCCTATGTCAGCGAGTGCGTCCGCACACAGACCGGCAAGACCTACAAGGAACTGCTTCAGAAGCACCGGATGGAGACGGCGGCCCGCCTGCTGCGCCGCAGCGATTTGAACATCCAGCAGATCATCACCCAGGTGGGCTACGAGAACACGAGCTACTTCTACCGCCTGTTCCACGAGCGCTACGGCCAGAGCCCCCGCGAGTACCGCAATGCCCGCCAGCGCCGCACCAGCGGATGAAAGATGGCAGAAAAAGGGGCTGTTGCACATGCTTCGTTGAATTGTCTGATTATACGTTTGATTTTGAAAATGGCTGTTGCACTTTCGGTTAGGACGATGTGCAACAGCCATTTTTGATAAGAATTAAAATAATAGATTTATATCCTTTGGCGACAAAAATTAATAATTGTTCAAGTTTGAACTTTTTAATCGAAGAAAATTTTACTGATTCGAGAAATAAAATGCGACCATTAGATGAATGAGACAAAATTGGTTAAAAATTGATGTGAACATACAAAAATAACGACGATGAAATGATGAAAAACAAATCTGAAACAATTTTCCATTGAAAAAATAATAGATTGACAAAAGAAAAATAAGGTGGCAGTATATGAAACACGACAGCGAAATTTGCTTGGAAAGGGGAGCGTTATATGAACTTTTTTAAGTTTTTGATGGACGATACATCAGCGATCGGTGGAATGATTGGTTTTATCATTTTGGTTGCAGAAGGATTTGGCTTCAAGATCAGCAAGAATAAAACTATGAATTTATTGATTTCACTTTTTGCGGTTGGGTTGCTTGCGCTCTCTGTGGGAATGTATTTTAAGGACACCACGGATGAAAAAGAAGAAATCTTGGTGCCTGTTGTTTCCTCAAGCATTCCGGATGGTGCTAGCTCAGAATCGTCAGCAAACAGTGAAACCCCAAAAGATTCTACAACAAGAGAGCCGGAGAGTAGTGGCTGGGAGGATTCTTCGAGCAGTTCCCAAGGCGAAGGCGTGTTCACGAAGGCTAAATTAGAAGATCCTGTCGAGATTCCCGACATTGTGGGAATGAATGTCTACGAGGCAAGGCAGCTCCTGACGGTTGCAGGTCTGCAAGTGGATAGCACTAATACGTTAGACGATGCATATGTATGTGGACAAAGTCCCGAAGCAGGTGAATTGGTGGAACGCGGGACAACAGTGGTTATGAAAAGCTCACAGGAACAAGTGAAAATGCCTCAGCAGACGTTGAACGATTATTTTATGTCAGCAATGAAAACAAACGAAACATCTGTAAAAATGGATCAAGAGGGGGAATTGGTTTTCTGGTCGCTGTACACAACGGTGGTCATGAAATATAATCTCAATGAGGCGGGAGATCAGGAAGATAAAAATCTCAATTATCTTCCAAAGGGCTTATGCTTTATGAAGATATCTTTTAACGGCGTTATAGCTTCGGACATGCAGATGTCAATCTACTATCTCAATTCCGATGGTAATGAGTCGGTTCGAGGAATTGGCTTTGGCACAGAAAATAACGCGACGTTGATGATCCTGCCGGAAGGACGCTACATGATTCACGCTTTCGGAAATGGACATCAATGGAAAAAAGAGGTCACCATCGAAAGATCTGACAACATTATGCTTCAAATGGAACAAGAATACTGAAAACTGTTGCTGGCCCTCTCCGCTTTTTGGCGGAGGGGGCCGTTTTGTGTCCGGTCAAAACTGGAATTTCGGCCCGGATTGTGATAAAATGAGACCAATAGACTGGATGCGTCGGTTTCTGCGCATCGCAAGAGAGGGTGAATGAACATGTTTCGTGGAGCGAGACGCTCTGATCTGGACGCTATCATGCAAATTTATGCCCGCGCCCGGCAGGAAATGGCCGCCAGCGGCAACCCGACCCAGTGGGGGACGAGTTTTCCCCCGCAGGACCTGATCGAAGAGGACATCGACACCAACCGCCTGTTCGTGTATCTGCACAACGGTGAGATGGAGGCTGTGTTCGCCTTCGTCCTCGGCCCGGACCCGACCTATGCAAAGATCGAAGACGGCCAGTGGCTGAACGATGCGCTGCCCTATGGCACCATCCACCGGCTGGCCTCGGCGGGCAAGCGCCCCGGCGTGGCGACCGATGTCATCAACTGGTGTCTGGAGCACTGCGAGAGCCTGCGGGCCGATACCCACGCGGACAACAAGATCATGCAGCACCTGCTGGAAAAGAACGGCTTCACCCGCTGCGGCATCATCCATGTGGCCGATGGAACGCCCCGCATCGCTTACCAGCGCCTGTCGCGGGAGGGGATGGCACGATGAACGAAGCGCTGAACGAAGCCGTTGCCGCCCTGCGGCCGGAGATGACCGCCGCTTTGCAGCGGCTGGTGCGGAAGAAGAGCGTGGAAGGGCCGGAGCTGCCCGGCAAGCCCTTCGGTGCAGATGTGGACGCCTGCTTTACGGAGGCGCTGACCCTCTGCCGTGAGCTGGGGTTCGAGACGACCGACCTTGACCGGTACATCGGCTGGTGCGAGATCGGCTCCGGCGACGAGATGGTGGCCGTGCTGGGCCATCTGGACGTCGTGCCCGAAGGCGAGGGCTGGCACCACCCGCCCTATGGGGCCGAGATCGTGGACGGCCGGCTCTTTGGCCGGGGGGCCATCGACGACAAGGGCCCGGTGGTGGCCAGCCTGTTTGCGCTGAAGGCCATCCGGGATCTGAACATCCCGCTCCGGCGCCGGGTGCGTCTGCTCTTCGGCCTGAACGAGGAGACCAACGACCGGGATGTCTTCTATTACCGCGACCACGGCGGCGAGATCCCGGTGCTGGGTTTTACGCCCGATGGCGAATACCCGCTCATCAACGGCGAAAAGGGCATCCTGAACGAGAGCTATGCGGTGCAGCTGCACCAGACCGGGGCCTGGAAGCTGGTCTCGGTCCGGGGCGGCGTGGCCGGCAATGTGGTGCCGGACTACGCCTGCGCTGAGCTGACCGCCCCGGCGGAGGCTTCCCTTCCGGCGGCTGCGCACATCACCTGCACCGCCATCCCCGGCGGCTGGAAGGTGGAAGCCGACGGCGTTTCGGCCCACGGCAGCCACCCCGAACAGGGGCAGAATGCCATCGGGCGGCTGGCGCTCTATCTGGAACAGCTCCCGCTGGAAGGCGACGCCGGGAAGGCCGTGGCCTTCCTGGCAGAAACGCTGGGCATGGACCCCTACGGCGAACGGCTGCTGGGCCACCGGCTGGAAGACGACCTCTCCGGCTCCATGAGCTGCAATCTGGGCCTCATCGAGGGCGACGAGACGCACCTCTGGGTCAAGCTGAACTACCGCTACCCCGTCACCAAAACGGTGGACGACTGCGCCCCCGCCATCAAGGCCGCCTTCGAGGCCGCCGGCTGGGCGCTGGACCAGTCCGTCCATAAACAGAAACTCTATTACCCGGCGCAGACCCCGCTCGTGCAGGCGCTGCTGGGCGTCTACCGCGACGCCACCGGCGACCGATCTGCCCCCAAGTGCATCGGCGGCGGCACCTATGCCAAAGTCCTGCCCAACACGGTGGCCTTCGGCCCCCTCTTCGACGGCGACCCGGTGACGGAACATCAGCCGGACGAGTTTATCGACCTGGACCGTCTGGTGCAGAACGCACAGATCATTGCGCAGGCTGTGGTCAAACTGGCCAACCTGCCGCTGGAATAAGGAGGATGGGCGTATGAAGATCACGCAGGTGCGGCTGGGCCGCATTTCCACCCCGCTGCGGGTGCCGTTCAAAACGGCACTGCGCACCGTCAACAGCGTCGAGGACGTCATCGTGGAGCTCCACACCGACACCGGTGCCGTGGGCTACGGTGAGGCACCGCCCACCGGCGTCATCACCGGCGACACGGCCGGGGCCATCATCGGGGCCATTCAGGACCACATCGCCCCGGCCATCCTCGGCCATGACATCGACGAGTTCGAGGACCTGACCGCTGCCGTGCAGAAGGCCCTCGTCCACAACACCAGCGCAAAGGCTGCGGTGGATATGGCACTGTGGGACCTGCTGGGCCAGAAGTACAACGCCCCGGTCTACCGGATGCTGGGCGGTGCCCGGAAGAACATCGTCACCGACATCACCATCAGCGTGAACCCGCCGGAGGAGATGGCGCGGGATGCCCGCACCGCCATCGCCCGCGGGTACGACTGCCTGAAGGTCAAGGTCGGCATCGACCCGGAACTGGATGTGGCCCGACTGGCCGCAGTCCGCGAGGCGGTGGGCAGAGAGGTCTGCATCCGCATCGACGCGAACCAGGCCTGGAACGCCAAGCAGGCCGTCCGCATCCTGAACCAGATGCAGGACAAGGGGCTGGACATCGAGTTCGTGGAGCAGCCCGTCCCGGCGGCAGACCTGGAGGGGATGCAGTACGTCACCCGCCACGCAGACGTCCCGGTGCTGGCCGACGAGAGCGTGTTCAGCCCGGCGGATGCCCTGAAGATCATGCAGACCGGCGCGGCCGACCTCGTGAACATCAAGCTGATGAAGTGCGGCGGCATCACCAACGCGCTGCGGATCGCGGCGGCGGCAGAGGTGTACGGTGTCGAGTGCATGATCGGCTGTATGCTGGAAGCAAAGATCTCGGTCAATGCTGCCGTGGAGCTGGCCTGCGCCAAAAAGATCATCACCCGGATCGACCTCGACGGCCCGGTGCTGTGCAGCGAAGACCACATCCTCGGCGGTGCCGTCTTTGACGAAAAGAACATCACCGTCTCCGATGCGCCCGGCCTCGGCATCCAGGGCTTCGTCCCCGGCAAGGTGCAGTATCTCGGCTGAACTGTGAAAAAACGGACCTCCTCCCACCTGGAAACAGACGGGAGGAGGTCTTTTTTTGTTGAATTGTATTTTATGCAAGGACAATAAAAAACTTTGTGTTTGGAGATGGATAGATGAAAAGTCGAAAAAAGCGGGAGAAATCGTTGACTTTTTTGGAGCAGGAGGCTATAATTACACATGTTCCGTGTAGAGGAATGGGAAAATCTGTGCGCGATGGGCGCACAACAAATGGAAAGAGGAGTGTTTGAATATGAAAACGCTGAAGGCTCTCGTGGCAAAGTACAATGCCGCCAGCCTCATCCTGCGCATTCTGGTGGGCCTGCTCGTCGGCGTGGTGCTGGCGCTGGTGGTGCCCGGTGCAGGCTGGGTGGAAGAGTTCGGCAACCTGTTCGTCGGTGCGCTGAAGGGCATTGCCCCGGTGCTGGTCTTCGTCATCGTGGCAAGTGCACTGGCGCAGGGCACCTCCAAATTGGACCGCCGGTTCGGTACGGTCATCTGGCTGTATATGCTGACCACCTTTCTGGCGGCGGCCATTGCGGTCGTCACGAGCTTTCTGTTTCCGCAGACCATCGTTCTGGCAGAGGCTGCGGAGTCGGAAGTGGTGCCGCAGGGCCTCGGCGAGGTGCTGAGCACCCTGCTGACCAACTTTGTGGCAAACCCCATCAGCGCTCTGCTGAACGGCAATTACATCGGCATCCTATTCTGGGCCTGCCTGTTCGGTCTGGCAATGAAGAAATACGGTGCGGAGAGCACCAAGGTCTTCCTGGCCAACACCGCCGACGCGGTGTCCCAGATCGTCCGCTGGATCATCAACCTGGCCCCCTTCGGCATCATGGGTCTGGTGTATACCAACGTGGTGAACAACGGCCTGTCCATCTTCACCCAGTACGGCAGACTGCTGGCCCTGCTGGTCGGCACCATGCTCTTCATGGCATTGGTGGTCTCGCCGTTCATCATCTTCCTGTATCTGCACTGCAATCCGTATCCGCTGGTCTTCCGCTGCCTGCGTGAATCCGGCCTGACGGCCTTCTTCACCCGCAGCTCGGCCGCGAACATCCCCGTCAACATGGCCCTGTGCGAAAAGCTGGGCCTGGACAAGGGTATGTATTCCGTCTCCATCCCGCTGGGCGCGACCATCAACATGGACGGCGCGGCCATCACCATCACCATCATGACGCTGGCTGCGGCCAATACGCTGGGCCTGCAGGTCTCTCTGCCTGCGGCCATCCTGCTGTCGGTCATGTCGGCACTGGGCGCCTGCGGTGCCTCCGGTGTGGCGGGCGGCTCCCTGCTGCTCATCCCTATGGCCTGCTCCCTGTTCGGCATCTCGAACGACATCGCCATGCAGGTCGTCGGCGTCGGCTTCATCATCGGCGTCGTGCAGGACTCGGTGGAAACGGCCCTGAACTCTGCCGGTGACGTCGAGTTCGCCGCCACCGCCGAGTATCACCAGTGGCACAAGGCAGGCAAGCCCCTGCCGGAGTTCCTGGGCGGAAAAAAGTAAAACGAAAACGCACATCGGCCTCCCTGCTGTTCTGGCAGGGAGGCCGTTTTTGCTGCATGGATCTGGGACGGATCGCAGGTTTTCGGCTCCAGAATAATGGAACGGCCATGTGCTCGTCAATGTATACAAGAAGTTTCGCGCAGAGGAAAAACCTTTTGTGAACGAGAAACAATGAACGAAAAAACGTAAAAAATGCAACCATAAATTCATAGAATGTTCATAGTTCGTTTTGTGTTTCTTCATAAATGGATGGCATAATATGGCCATCCCAAGAGGGAAAGGAGATGAAAATTATGAAGGTTCTGAAGAAGATCGCTCAGATCATCGGCGAGGTTTGCTCCGTCAACGCTGGCATCGATTTCTACGCTGGCTAATGAAAAGTTCTGGTTCCTGTGGGAAAGTGGAACACGAACTTTTGAGCAGATAAAAAAGCAAAACGCTTTGATGATAGAACAAAGGAGAGCCCCTGCAAGCCAGATGGCTGCGGGGGCTCTCCTTTTTGCGTCCGGGAAGGGTCAGTCGATGAAGTTTGCCTTTTGCAGGGCGGTCAGGATGAGCGGGATGAGGATGAGCTGGGCGATGATGCCGGGGATGGCGGTGAGCAGCGCACCGGACAGGAACGCCGAGAACGGGAAGGCCGAGCCGGACAGACCCGCCAGCACGAACCGCACGGCACCCCAGACCAGACGGCCCGCTACCATGGCGGTGACGAGAGCGGCATACATCATGGGCAGCGTGTGCCGGACTTTTTTGTACATCCAGCCTGCCACAGCGCCGTAGGTGGCCAGCTCAAAGGCCATGGCGATGGCGATGGGGTACAGCGGGGGCATCCCGAACAGCACCGAGCGCAGCAGCGGCGCGAGAAAGCCCAGGGCCAGGCCCCAGGGGCCGCCCAGCACAAAGCCGGCCAGCAGCACCGGGAAGTGCATGGGGCAGAGCATGTTGCCGACCTGGGGCACATGGCCGGTGATCATGGGCAGGACGAAAGCCAGCGCCAGAAACAGCGCGGCCAGAACGAGATCCCGTGCGGGAGAGTGGGTCTTGGTGTTCATGAATGGTTCCTCCTCTGGGCAGACAAAAAAGGGGCCTGCCCCGGCATTCCTCGCCAAAGGCAGACCCCTTCATGGTGTCCGTTCAACAATCTGCAATGAAAAAATAAAAACGGGCTTCAGCCCGGTGCCCGGCTTCGTGCCGGAATTGTGAAAATTATAGCAGATGCGGCGAACGCTGTCAAGCTGGAAGAAAGCCTTGCAATTTTCACAAAAACGGAAGCGATTGAGCGGATTTTTGCTAATTGATGTACATTTTGACGAAAGAACCTTGACGTTTTTACATAGAATAGATAATATATACTTGAAAAATAGCGTATTGGGGCGCAACAGCCCGCTGCGCAGACATTCCGATGCAAACGCTGAGGTTCATACGGGAGGACCATCATGACAAATGCAGAAAAACTCACCCTGGCAAAGCACGCCTGCCACATCCGCATGGGCGTGATCGAGGGCACACACAGCGCCAAGTGCGGCCATCCGGGCGGCAGCCTGGACATCGCCGAAGTGCTGTCCTACCTCTATTTTGTAGAGATGAACGTCGATCCGAAGGCTCCGAAGGACCCGGACCGTGACCGTCTGGTGCTCTCCAAGGGCCACGCAGCCCCCGGCCTGTACGCAGCGCTGGCCGAGCGCGGCTTCTTCCCGGTGGAAGACCTCAAGACTCTGCGCAAGATCGGCAGCTACCTGCAGGGCCACCCCAATATGAACAGTGTGCCGGGCGTGGATATGTCCACCGGCAGCCTGGGCCAGGGCATCTCTGCCGCCGCCGGCATGGCACTGGGTGCCAAACACGCAGGCAAGGCCCTGAACGTCTATGCCATCGTGGGCGACGGCGAGGTCGAAGAGGGCGAGTGCTGGGAAGCCTTTATGTTTGCCGCACACTACGGCCTGTCCAACCTCTGCGTCTTCCTGGACCGCAACCGCCTGCAGATCGACGGCCCCACCGAGAACGTCATGAGCAGCGAGCCGCTGGAAGATAAGCTCCGCGCCTTCAACTTCAATGTCCTGACCATCGACGGCCACGACTACGACCAGATCGAGAAGGCCATCGCAGCCTTCCACGCAGAGAGCGAGAAGCCCACCTGCATCCTGCTGGACACCATCAAGGGCAAGGGCGTCTCCTTTATGGAGAACTCCGTTGACTGGCACGGCAAGGGCCCCAATGACGAGGAATATGAGATCGCCATGAAGGAACTGACCGCAGCCTACGCCGCGCTGGAAGAGGAGGAAAAGTAAGATGGCTGATGTGAAGAAGATTGCGACCCGTGACAGCTACGGCAACACCCTGAAGGAGCTGGCTGCAGAGGGTCACGACGACATCGTGGTGCTGGACGCCGACTTGGCCGCCGCCACCAAGACCGGCATGTTCCGCAAGGCATATCCGGACCGCCACTTTGACTGCGGCATTGCCGAGGGCAACATGATGGGCGTGGCTGCGGGCCTGGCCACTATGGGCTATACCCCGTTCGTTTCCAGCTTTGCCATGTTCGCTGCGGGCCGTGCCTTTGAGCAGATCCGCAACTCCATCGCCTACCCCCGTCTGAACGTTAAGATCGGCGCGACCCACGGCGGCATCTCCGTCGGTGAGGACGGCGCTTCCCACCAGTGCTGCGAGGATTTCGCCCTGATGCGCAGCCTGCCCGGCATGACCGTCATCTGCCCCGCCGATGACGTCGAGGCCCGCGCAGCCGTCCGCGCCGCGTATGCGATGCAGGGCCCGGTCTACCTGCGCTTCGGCCGTCTGGCAGTGCCCGTCTTCCACGATGAGGCCAACTACCACTTCGAGCTGGGCAAGGGCGAGCAGCTCACCGAGGGCAACGACATCGCCATCATCGCCACCGGCCTGATGGTCAACGAAGCCCGTCTGGCGGCAGAGCAGCTGGCCGCTGAGGGCATCCACGCCCGCGTCATCAACATCCACACCATCAAGCCGCTGGATGAGGAGATCGTCATCCAGGCGGCAAAGGAGTGCGGCAAGGTCATCACCGCCGAAGAGCACAGCGTCATCGGCGGTCTGGGCGAGGCCGTCTGCGCCGTCCTGAGCGAGAAGTGCCCCACCCCCGTCCGCCGCGTCGGCGTGCAGGACAAGTTCGGCTGCTCCGGCCCGGCCTGGGATCTGCTGAAGCTGTACGGCCTCGATGCCGCCACCATCTGCAAGACGGCCCACGAGATGCTGTAAGAAAAACTGCAAATCCAAAGCGCCTGTCGGCAGATGCTGACAGGCGCTTTTTGCTGGGTTCAGATGCGGGTGAAGGGCACCATGCCGTGCTCTTCGGGGGTGTAGTATTCCATGAGGGCCAGATAGTTCTCGCCCTCGTGGCAGTAGGCGGCGCGGAGGACGCTGTCCAGTTCGCCCCGCATCGAGACGAGCTTGACGATGTACTGCGCCATGATCCGGACGATGTTGGACTCGATGCCGTAGCACAGGCCGACGGCCAGCACCGGGATGATGATCTGCTGGGCCAGCAGGGGCACGTTCTGGCCAAACCGCTCCAGAATGGGGCGGCTCATTCTGGAGGCGGCCCAGACGCTGCGGGCGATGGTCCAGAAATCAAACTGGTGCATGTTGGAAAGGCTCTGCAGCCGGAGGACGATCTCCTCGTCGGACAGGATCTTGCCGTAGAGCGCTTCGTCTTCGGTGCGGATGAAGGCGCATTGCAGCATGTCCATGATGGCGGGTTCGAACTTTTCGTGGAAGATCTCCTTGCTGCCGCAGAAGTTCTCGACCGCGCGGATGACGGCGGTAGCGTCCTCGGCGGTGGCAAGGCTGCTGATCTCCAGCGGCACCGGCCCGTAGGAAGCACCCAGAGCGTCGAGGTCGGCCAATTCGGTCCGGTTCCGGGTGGCGGGCAGGAAGCGGTCGTTGCCGTTGCGGTGGTAGCCCCAGTCAGAGGGGAGCACACGGGTGACGAGGTCGCCGCTGGAAAGGATGTTGAAGATGTTGCTCTCACCCCAGGTGACGCGCAGCGAGCCGTCGGCCTTATGGTTGTTGTCGAAATCCAGCTGCATGTCCGGCTGGTCGGCGGCGGTCAGGGCCGCAGGGGTGGCAAAGGTGTAGACGAAGCAGTTGGCCTTTTCCAGCTGCGGCAGGGCGTTCAGCGCCTTGGCGGCAAGGAGGTTCGCGATGATGGCTCCGCGGCTGTAGCCGCCGATCCAGAGCTTGAGCTCACCGGGGTCTCCCTCCTGTCCGATCTGCGCCAGATAGGCCTTGAGGGAGGCAAACACGGCGGCCACCGGCGTCGTGAAGCCGTAATGGGCGCTGGTGGAGCCGGTGTGGACGTTGCTGGCCCACTCGCCGCCATAGCCGCCGCCCCGCAGCATCAGGGCCACGAGGGTGCGTGTTTTGCCGTTGTGGATGTAGCGCTTCCGTGCCAGTGAGTAGCCCACGAAATCCCCGGCCTTGCCGGTGTCGATGTCGTAGTTGTAGAAACGGGCATCCCCGAAGCCCAGCAGCTCATAGGCGGCGGCGAGGTTCGCCTCGCGGCCCACAGAGCCGTTGACCCAGTACTGCGGGATGCTGACGGCCGCAGTGAACGCAGCCATGACCATGCCCAGCGTCACGAAGGCCAGCTGGTGGTCGTACTCGGTGGCCGGGTGGTCGAACAGGCTCTCGGAGTAGTAGAAATCGTGGGTGATATCCAGATTGCTCAGGATGCTGAGAAACGGCAGCGGATAGGTGCCATCCGGCACGGCATGGCCCACCGGCTGCGCCGCAGCGGCAGAGCCAGCCGGGAGCAGCAGCCCGCCGACGGCCGAAAGCCCCAGCGCCTTGCAAAAATCCCGTCGCTTCATACGATGTCGTCCCCTTCCTCAGTTTTTTCTAGTATATCGCATCCCGGCACCAAAAATCAACGGGGCAGCTGCATCTTGCAGCCGCCCCGCGGTGTGTTATCATGAGATTCAGTCGAGGTGCTGGCAGTACTCGACGATGTGGCGGAACATCTGTTCCACAGCCGGAGCCATGGCGGTGGGCCGCTGAACGGCCAGACCGACCACACGGTCTTCTTCCGGCTGGATGGGGTAAATCTTGACCCCGGCCGTGCACTTGCGCAGCAGCATCCGGGGCATGATGGAGATGCCCAGACCGGCTTCCACCATCGCGATGTTGGACTGGTCGTCGATGACGTGGCAGCGGCGCTCGGTGGCGATGGAATATTTCTTGAGGAACTGGCGCATCTCGGCGTCGGTGGCATCCCACTGGACGACAAAGTTCTGGCCGTTCATCAGCTCCGGCGTCATCACGCCGCGGGGCGGTTCGGGCCAGTCCATGGGGGTGATGCAGAGCAGCGGCTCACGGAACAGCTCGGTGAGGGTGAACTCCTCCCGGCAGTTGTTGGAGAGGAAGGCCATGTCCACCTGCCCGGTGCGCAGCCACTCCTTCACGTCGTCGTAGGTGCCCTGATAGACCTCGACCTCGATCTGCGGGAACTGGGCCATGAAGCCCTTGAGGATGTCGGGCAGCAGCCCGGCACAGACGGAGTTGAAAGCGCCCAGCTTCACTTTGCCCTTCTCCAGGCCGTTCAGCCGTGCGATGCTCTGCTGCAGGGCCTCGTCGCTGTTCAGGACGGCCCGGATGGACGGATAGAGCGAGGCACCGTAGCTGGTCATGGTGACGCCGTTCTTGCCGCGGTTGAATAAGGTAAAGCCCAGCTCAGCCTCCATCACCGCAATGGCGTGGCTGATGGCAGACGGGGTCAGGTGCAGCTGCTGGGCGGCTTTGTTAAAGCTGCCCTGCCGCGCGACTGCGTCAAAAATTTCATAGGAAAACAGCGTCATATCCCATGCCTCCTTCCGTTTTCTCGTTCGGAGACGCTTCGTTCTCTGTGAATCTTTTTCATCTTTGATTTGAGACAGTTCAATTATCTTCTTGATTGTACTATTCCAGGCTCGTTCTGTCAAGCATTTTCGGGCCGATTTCTGGGCACGGCAGGCGGATCTTGTCAAATCGGATGCAGGATTTGGAGAAGAGAGATCGTATAAAACAAAAGAACGAAAAAAGACACAGTGCAAACGATCGAAATGAGGGAAATTGAATGGAAATACTTCAGACACAGACCCGGCCGGGCCTGAGCGGAACGGCGCTCAAGCTCGCTGCCTGCATCACCATGCTCATCGACCACATCGGGGCCTCCTGCATCGAGGCGACCTATGGGGTCGCATACCGGACGCCGCCGCAGATCGTGCAACTGGATCTGGTGCTGCGGCTCATCGGGCGGCTGGCCTTTCCCATCTTCTGCTTTCTGCTCGTGGAAGGCTTCCTCCACACCCATGATGTGAAAAAGTACATCGGGCGGCTGTTCCTGTTTGGGCTTCTCAGCGAGGTACCCTTTGACATGGCCTTCTTCAAGACGCCGTTCCATTGGGGCAATCAGAACGTGTACTGGACGCTGGCGCTGGGCGTGCTGGCCATGGCAATGCTGCAAAAATCCGAGGATGCCGACGGCAATGCGGCCTGGATGGGCCGTCTCGCAGCGCTGGGCTGTGCAGTGGTGGCCCAGCTGGCGGGGACAGACTATGGGGCCATTGGGGTGGCCCTCATCGTGGCTTTGTACCTGACGAGGAACTCCCGGCAGAAACAGTGCATCCTTGGGGCCGTGCTGATGCTGTTTGAGATCACGGCCCCGCTGGCGTTCGTGCTGCTCTGGTTCTACAACGGTGAGCGCGGCCGCTGCCCGCAGTGGGCCAAATGGGCATTCTACGGGTTCTATCCCGCGCATCTGACGCTGCTGGCGCTGGTGACGAATCTGCTCCTGGCATGAAAAAACAGCCGCCCCGGAAGCCCCGGAGCGGCTGCTTTTTTGTGCCCGACAATGGAAAAAGCCCGATGAACTCAAAGGATCATCGAGCTTTTTCTTGGCGGAGTAGGAGGGATTTGAACCCTCGCGCCGTTGTTTAGACGACCTACGCCCTTAGCAGGGGCGCCTCTTCGGCCTCTTGAGTACTACTCCAGAGCAAAGTGTGTTACACTGATTCAAAAAAATGGCGGAGAGAGTGGGATTCGAACCCACGGTGCGTTGCCGCACGGCAGTTTTCAAGACTGCTTCCTTAAACCACTCGGACATCTCTCCTCGTGGGCACCCGCACACGCCGTACCGAATGCCTATTTAATTTACCAGATTTCCAGCCTGCTGTCAACCCCAAATCGAAAATTTCTCCACGATGCAGACCAAAAATGATTTTGCGACAACTTTTTTTCGAGCCAAAACAAAACTTTCTCTTTACTTGCACAGCCTTTTGTTGTATAATAAAAACAGCAAGAAACAAACCCGACGGACGAGAACAGAGGAGTGTTGAACGATGTCGTTTCCGGAGCTGTTACGGCAATGCCGCAAGCAAAAGCATATGAGCCAGGCGGAACTTGCGTCACTTTTGGGCGTTACCCAGCAGGCAGTGGGCAAATGGGAGAGCGGGAAAAGCTCCCCGGACCCTGCCACGGTGGCCAAGCTTGCCGAGATCCTGGATACCACCGCAGACTACCTGCTGGGCCTGTTCGATCCCGCCAGCGAGGGCCAGACCGAGGAGCGCTTCTTCGGCAGCTATGTGTACAGCCTGATCCCGGTCATCGGCACGGTCAAGGCCGGTTACGGCGCACTGGCCTATGAGGAGGACTACGGCAAGGAATATGCCCGCGTCAAAGACCCCTCCAGCTACTTCTATCTTGTGGTGCGCGGCGACAGTATGGAACCCCGCATCCACGATGGCGATCTGGCTCTGGTGCACCGGCAGGATACGCTGGAAAACGGCGACCTGGGCGTCCTGATCTACGGCGACGAGGGCGAAGGCACCCTCAAGCGGTATCTGCAGCGGGGCAACTGCGTCGTGCTGCAGCCCTTCAACCCGGCTTACAAGGAACTGGTCATCAAGGGCGAAGACCTGAACCGCCTGCACATCGCAGGCCGCGTGGTCGAGACCAAGGCCAAGTGGTAACCAATTTGCGCTGAAAAGGCTGCTGCAAGGATGCGGCAGCCTTTTTTGATAAACGAACGGAGGTGCGGCATGGAACAGTCGCTGATGGAAAAGCTGACCATTCTGGCAGACAGCGCGAAATACGATGTAGCCTGCACGTCCAGCGGAGCGTCCCGCGCGGCAAAGGCGGGCAGCGTGGGCAGCTGCTACGCGCCGGGCTGCTGCCATGCCTTTACGGCGGACGGCCGCTGCGTCAGCCTGCTCAAGGTGCTGATGACCAACTGCTGTGCCTTCGATTGCAGCTACTGCGTCAACCGCAGGTCCAACGATGCGCCCCGCGCTACCTTTTCGCCGTGGGAGCTGGCCGAGCTGACCATCGAGTTCTACCGCCGCAACTACATCGAGGGGCTGTTCCTGTCCAGCGCGGTGCTGGTCAGCCCGGACTACACCACCGAGCGGATGCTCAAGACCCTGCGCCTGCTGCGGAACGAATACCATTTCGGCGGGTACATCCACGCCAAGGCCATCCCCGGCACCAGCCCGGAACTGCTGGAGCAGCTGGGCTTTCTGGCCGACCGTCTGAGCGTCAATGTGGAGCTGCCCAGCGAGAGCAGCCTGAAACTGCTGGCCCCGGACAAGGGGCGGCACTCCATCTTCCGGCCCATGAAGCAGATCGCAGTGGAAGGAGCCGCCAACCGAGAGGAACTGACCCTCTATCGCAAAGCGCCCCGGTTCGCGCCCGCCGGTCAGAGCACCCAGATGATCGTGGGGGCTTCGCCGGAGACGGATCATCACATCCTCAAGCTGACCGAGGGGATGTACCAGAAATACAGCCTCAAGCGGGTGTTCTACTCCGCCTACATCCCCGTGGCCGAGGATACCCGCCTGCCCGCGCTGGACACCAAGCCCCCGCTGCTGCGGGAGCACCGGCTCTATCAGGCGGACTGGCTGCTGCGGTTCTATCAGTTCAAAGCGGACGAGATTTTGGACGCCGATCATCCGAACTTCAACCCCTATCTGGACCCGAAATGCAACTGGGCGGTCCAGCATTACGGGCTGTTCCCGGTGGACGTGAACCGGGCCCCCTTCGAGATGCTGCTGCGGGTGCCGGGCATCGGCCCCAAGAGCGCCCGGCGCATCTGGCATGCCCGGAAACAGGCCGCGCTGGGGCTGGATGAGCTGAAGCGGATGGGCGTGGTGCTCAAGCGGGCCCAGTATTTCATCACCTGCCGGGGCTTTGCCGGAGCGCATCCGGGGCGGGGCAGCGCGGGCCGGGAGCGGATCACGAGCGCCCTCATCGACCCGAACGTCTTCAGCGGCGGCGTGGAGCAGCTGAGCCTGTTCTCGCCGCCCGCCGTGGACAAGCTGGTGGCACAGGGGGTGCCGCCCCACGCGGCCCAGAAGCTGGTGCGGGAGGAGGCAGTGCAATGTCTGGCCAGAGCGCTGTGAACCCCGCCCGCAAGCTCCACGATGCCGCGGTCGTTTACCTCTACGACGGCAGCTTTGAGGGCTTCCTCTGCGGCGTCTTCGAGAGCTTTGCCCAGCACGAGATCCCGTTTGCGGTCTGGACGCCGGAGCGGGAGACCGCCACCCTCTACCCCTTCAAGGACATCGTCACCGACCACGAAAAAGCCCGGCGGGTGTTTGCCAGCCTTGGCCGGAAACTGGGGGCCGAGACGGAATACCTCGTCACGCGGGACTTCCTCTCCGGCCGGGAGGACAAGGAACTGCTCCTCATCCGGTTTCTGCATCTGGCCTTCGCGCTGGGGCCGGGCACAGTCAAGCGGGCAGGCCACCCGGACGTCGCACCGCTCTACGAGATGAAAAAGAGCCTCGACTGGGAGGTGGACAAATTTCAGGGTTTCGTCCGCTTCGAGGAACACGACGGGATGCTGGGCGCGGTCATCCACCCGAAAAACTACATCCTGCCGCTGCTGCGGGGGCATTTCTGCGGCCGCTTTCCGGAGGAAGACTTCATGATCTATGACGCAGTGCACCAGGCAGTACTGCTGTATCGGGATCACCGGCCGCAGCTGCTGGAACTGGCCGAGCCGCTGGAGCTTCCCCCGCCCAGCGAGCGGGAGCAGCAGTTTCAGGCGCTCTGGAAGCAGTTTTACAAAACACTGGAGATCCAGGCCCGCCACAACGAGCGGGGCCGCATGACCCACTGCCCCAAACGCTTCTGGGCCGACCTGACGGAGCTGCGAGAGGAACTGTGAAGCAGCGCGGAACTTCTTGTATTGTGCCGAATGCTGTGATAAAAATCAGAACCGGGAGATACCATGCGGCATCTCCCGGTTTTTGTTGTGGGTCACTGCTCGTTCTTCCGGGCAAGGTCTTTGGTATAGAGGGCGCGGGTGGCGTTGAGGACGGCCAGCACCATGACGCCGACGTCGGCGAAGATGGCGGTCCACATGCTTGCCAGACCCAGAGCGCCGAGCGCCAGGCAGGCGAACTTGATGGCCAGCGCGAAGACGATGTTCTCGTAGACGATGCGGAGGGTGCGGCGGGCGATGCGCATGGCCAGCGCGATCTTGGCCGGGTCGTCGTCCATCAGGACGATGTCCGCGGCCTCAATGGCGGCGTCCGAGCCCAGCGCACCCATGGCGATGCCGAGGTCGGCGCGGGACAGGACGGGCGCGTCGTTGATGCCGTCGCCCACGAAGGCGAGGTTCTCTTTCGGGCCTTTGGCGGCGAGGAGCGTTTCGATCTGGTCCACCTTGTCGCCGGGCAGCAGACCGGCATGGTATTCGTCCAGACCCAGCTGATTGGCGACCGCTCTGGCTACAGGCTCGGCGTCGCCGGTCAGCATCACGGTCTTGCGGACGCCTGCGGACTTCAGGCTCCGGATGGCCTGCGCGCTGTGGGGCTTGACCACGTCCGCGATGAGCAGATAACCAGCGTACTGACCCTCGATGGCCACATGCACGAGGGTGCCCGGCTCGGTCACTTCAGGGGCGGTGAGGCCCAGTTTTGCCATCAGGCGGGCATTGCCGGCGGCAACGGTTTTGCCGTCCACCTTTGCTGTCACGCCGTGGCCGCCAAGTTCCTGGACATCGGTGACGCGACTGGCGTCGATGTCCCTGCCGTAAGCGGCCTTGATGCTCAGGGAGATGGGGTGTTTGGACCAGCTCTCCGCGAGGGCGGCGGCCTCCACGAGGGCGTCTTCGGTGACACCGTGTTCGGGGTGGACGCCCACGACCTTGAAGGTGCCCTGGGTCAGGGTGCCGGTCTTATCAAAGACCACGATCCCGGTGCGGGCCAGCTCTTCCAGATAGGTGGAGCCTTTGACGAGGATGCCGCAGGCGCTGGCACCGCCGATGCCGCCGAAGAAGCTCAGCGGGATGGAGATGACCAGAGCGCAGGGGCAGGAGATGACGAGGAAGGTCAGGGCGCGGTAGACCCAGTCGCCGAAGCGGGCGGGCTGGCCCATCAGCAGCAGGATCACCGGCGGGATGAACGCCAGAGCCAGTGCGCTGTAGCAGACGGCGGGGGTGTACACGCGGGCAAAACGGGTGATGAAGTTCTCGGTGCGGGCCTTCTTCATGCTGGAATTTTCCACGAGGTCGAGGATCTTGGAGACCGTGGACTCGCCAAATTCCTTGGTGGTGCGCACCTTGAGCAGGCCGGTCATGTTCACACAGCCGCTGATGACCTCGTCGCCGGTCTGCACATCGCGGGGCAGGCTCTCGCCGGTCAGGGCTGCGGTGTTCAGGGCCGAAGTGCCCTCCACGATCACGCCGTCGATGGGCACACGTTCGCCGGGCTGGACCACGATCACGGTGCCGACCTCGACGTCATCGGGGTCCACCTGTTCCAGCTTGCCGTCTGCATCCTCGATGTTGGCGTAGTCGGGGCGGATGTCCATCAGGCTGGAGATGCTCTGGCGGCTTTTGCCGACGGCCACGCTCTGGAACAGCTCGCCGATCTGGTAAAAGAGGATGACGGCGCAGCCCTCGACATAGTCGCCCAGCGCGAACGCGCCCACGGTGGCAACGGCCATCAGGAAGCACTCGTCGAACGGCTGGCGGTTCTTGATGCCCTTGAGCGCCTTGCGCAGGACATCCCAGCCCACCACGAGGTACGGGATGAGGTAGAGCACCAGCTCCACCGGGGTGGGGAATGCGGGCAGGAGCTTCAGGATCACGATCAGGATGACCGCTGCGATGATCTGATACAGCACCTTTTTCTGCTTTTTAGTCATATGATACTCTCCTTTTGACGGATGGCTGGGGGCGTTTTCAACAGGTTTTCCCCGGAAAGGGAGCTTTTCCACGTTTTCCCCCATGTTTTCCACGAGGTTTTCCCGAAGAAATCTGACTTTTTCGCGTTTGTTTTCAAACTTTTCCGCAAAAGCTGTTGAAAACCCGGTGGAAAGTGTTGAAAACTGGCTTTTCTTTCAACAGGAAACCGCCGTGGAAGGAAACGGCTCCCCCGAAGGAGGAGCCGTTCTCATCGGATGCGCTGCTCAGATATCAAAGATCTCGCAGTCGTCCTCGACCTTTTTGCAGGCGGCCAGAACGTTCACCATGGTGTCGTGGGGATCTGCGCCCTCTGCGAACTCCACCTTCATCTTCTGGGTCATGAAGCTGACGGTCGCATTTGCCACACCGGCCACGGTGTTGGCGGCGTCTTCCATCTTCTGGGCGCAGTTTGCGCAATCGACTTCGATCTTGTAGCTCTTTTTCATAATAAGTACCTGCCTTTCGGTTATTCTTCGATATGGTCCATCCCCATGGAGAGGATGCTGCGCACATGGTCATCGTCCAGTGCGTAGTAAACGGTCTTTCCGTCCCGGCGGAACCGCACGAGCTTCGAGTCCTTCAGCACCCGGAGCTGGTGGCTCACCGCAGACTGGCTCAGCTGCACCGCATTCGCGAGGTCCTGCACACACAGCTCGCTGTCGTGGAGCGCATACAGGATCTTGATGCGGGAGGAGTCGCCGAACACCCGGAACAGGTCGGCCAGCTCATACAGCACTTCGTCGTCCGGCATCACAAGAGGCCCCGGCTGTGCGGCGGGCAGAGCGTCGTTGGGGTCGTTCATGGCAGTCTCTCCTTTCGCGGCACATTCATGTGAACGTTTGTTCATGTGTTCATAGTATCACGCAGAAGAGGCCCTGTCAAGTTTTTTTGCAAAGATTTTGAGCAGAACCTCGAAATTGTAAAAAAATACCCCAATACGCAAGAAAACTGCGATTTCAATCTGCAAAAAGGGTGCGTTTTGAGCGCGGAAAAAGTGTCAATGTTTTCGTCGATTTTCGGTGAAGTTTTTTGCTGCCCATGGCAGATACATCACCGCCAGTGCCGCAGCGATGGCGGGCAGGAAGCCGAGTATATAATACGGTTCGCCCAGAAATCTCGTGAAGGCACAGGTAATGACGTTGGCGGTTGGGTTGTTCAGGAAATAGAAGTTCGTGTACAGAGACTTGTTGAGAAAATAGATGGGCAAGGCGGTGCCGAACAGGAAAGCCAGTACCTGCGGCACCCGGCGGGGGCTGGGGCGGTAGCCGCCCACAACGAGAAGGACCGGGTAAAGCACCAGCAGGGCGTGGATGGAGACCGAGTGCAAGTTGATGAGCGTCCACCATGAAGGCACATCCAACCAGCTTGGGCAGAGCAGGGCCAGCGCCGCGCCGGGGATGCAGAGGGCGTAAAGTTCCTCTTTGCACCAGTTCTGGTCGAACAGGGTGTTGTACAGGCAGACGAAAACATGGATGCTGCATAGGTGGAGCGGGAGATAGCTCCAATTCCACTGGCCAGTCAGGGCCATGCCGAGCAGAAGGGCCGCTTCGTCAAGAAGCAGAAGCACCGTGACCCCCACCAGGATGCGCCGCCGCTGTTTTGGCCCGCTGTGCCTGTACCAGAGCGCAGCACTCAGGATGAAGATCAGTGAAAGCGCCAGTTCGGTGAGATGGATTCTTCCATACAGTGGGTAACACTGATAATTCACTCCGTACTCCAGCGCGGTGATATCGTAGGATTTCCAGAAGTCGTTCATAGGCGTACCCTCCCCCATTTTGCCCTATCATAACGCGTTTTGGGCTGACAGGAAAGAGGAAAATGCAGAAATCCACCAAAAACAGGTGCATCGACGCGGAAAATGTGGTATCCTATCAGGAGGTCGGAAATTTACTGCCGCAAGGCGATTCTGGAAAGGAAGTTTTTTTATGTTGACTATTGGCATCCACGGCGAGCAGAGCCAGCTCGTGACGAACGAAAACACCGCAAAGACCATGGGCAGCGGCACACTGGACGTGTTCGCAACGCCCGCACTGGTGGCACTGGCCGAAAAGACCTGCTGGATGAGCGTCGCGTCCGAGCTGGACGAGGGCTGCGGCTCGGTGGGCACGAAGCTGGAACTGGAGCACACCGCCCCCACCCCCGTGGGCATGACCGTGACCTGTGAGAGCGAGCTGACCGCCGTGGAAGGCCGGAAGCTGGTGTTCAAGGTCTCGCTGCACGACGAAAAAGGCCCCGTGGGCGGCGGTGTGCATGAGCGCTTCGTCGTCAATGACGCGAAGTTCGCGGCGAAGGCGGAGAGCAAGAAGGGGTGAACCCTCTCAGTCACCTTCGGTGACAGCTCTCCCGAAGGGAGAGCCACTGGCGAGTCGGTAGTGGTCGTGCTGGACGAGCGAAGTTTTTTGCAATCGGGAACGGCCGGGCTCCGCTGTCTCGATTCACGGCTGCAATACAAATGCCGCTGTCAATGAGAGCAGGGCCCGGCACCTTGCGCCCCATCGGGCCCAAGCGAACAGCAGGGCTGGCCCGGCCTGCCAATGCCTCGCCCTTCGGGAGAGGTGGCAGTGCGCAGCACTGACGGAGAGGGTCCGTCCAGCAGCCGCTTCACGGTTTCCGGGGGGCGGCCTCCCTTGCGTGGGGACGGAGCGGTTCTTCCAACCGCAGCGGCGGTTCATCCTCCGCCATCACCTGTTCTTCGGCCCGCTGCTGGGCTTCGTGGAGGAGGCGGGCGGCCTGTTCGCTGGCGCGGAACAGTTCAAAGTACAGCGCTTTATAATCCGGCGCGGCAAACACCCCCTTCCCTGTCTGGTTGGGGATAGTCTGCCCCGCGCTGAGGCAAAAAATCAGAAGAGGAATTAGATCTTATGAAAAAAGTCAATCTTTCGTGGGCGGGTGCCGTGCTGGTGTTCGCTCTGCTGCTGTGGTGCACGGCGGCAACACCCGGCACCATTGCCGACCCGTCTACCTACACCTGCGCCGTGTACAGCACGGCGCTCTCCCTGCTGCCGCCGGTGGTGGCCATCGTGCTGGCACTGAACACCAAGGAGGTCTACACCTCGCTGCTGGTGGGCATCGCGACGGGTGCGCTGCTCTTTGCCAACGGCAACCTGGAACTGGCCCTGAACACCCTGTTCTTCAACGAAGACGGCGGCATGGTCGCCAAGCTGTCCGACTCCAGCAATGTGGGCATTCTGGTCTTTCTGGTCATGCTGGGCATCCTGGTGGCCCTGATGAACAAGGCGGGCGGCAGCGCGGCCTTTGGCCGCTGGGCGTCCACCCACATCCACACCCGCGCGGGGGCGCAGTTCATGACCCTTGTTCTGGGTGTGCTCATCTTTGTGGACGACTACTTCAACTGCCTGACCGTAGGCTCCGTCATGCGGCCTGTGACCGACCGGCAGAAGGTCTCCCGCGCAAAGCTGGCCTACCTCATCGACGCCACGGCGGCCCCGGTCTGCATCATCGCGCCGGTGTCCAGCTGGGCGGCGGCCGTCACCTCCTCGGTGCCGGAAGGTTCGGGCATCAACGGCTTTACCATGTTCCTGCGCACCATTCCGTATAACTACTACGCCCTGCTGACCCTCATCATGATCCTCTTCCTCATCTTCACGGGCACCGACTACGGCCCCATGAAGCTCAACGAGGACAACGCGCTGAAGGGCGACCTCTTCACCACCGAAGACCGCCCCTACGGCGACGATGTGGACGACGGCACCGCAGCCTGCGGCCATGTCATCGACCTGATTTTGCCGGTGCTGGTGCTCATTGCGGCCTGCATCTTCGGCCTCATCTACACCGGCGGCTTCTTTGAAGGCGTGGACTTCATCACCGCCTTCTCCGACTGCAACGCCTCGGCGGGCCTGGTGATGGGCAGCAGCATCGCGCTGCTGTTCACCTTCGTGTTTTACCGGGTGCGCGGCGTGATGACCTTTCAGGACTTCGCGGCCTGCATCCCGGAGGGCTTCAAGGCCATGGTCAGCCCCATGCTCATCCTGACGCTGGCGTGGACCCTTTCCGGCATGACCAACCTGCTGGGTGCCAAGTATTACGTGGCCAACCTGCTCAACGGCTCGGCGGCTGCGCTGCAATATCTGCTGCCGACCATCATCTTTCTGGTGGCGGTGTTCCTGGCCTTTGCCACCGGCACGTCCTGGGGCACCTTCTCCATCCTCATCCCCATCGTCTGCCATGCGTTCCCGCAGGGGGAGATGCTGGTCATCTCCATTGCGGCCTGCCTGTCCGGCGCAGTGTGCGGCGACCACTGCTCCCCCATCTCGGACACCTCCATCATGGCGTCCGCCGGTGCCCATTGCAGCCATGTGAACCATGTGGCCACCCAGCTGCCCTATGCCATCACGGCGGCGGTCATCTCGGCGGTGTGCTATGTCGTCACCGGCCTGAGCCAGATGTTCCTGGGCGCCAGCGCCAGCCTGCTCACCTCGCTGGTGCTGCTGGCCGTGGCCATCGCGCTGGAGCTGGTGGTGCTGAACGTCATCCGGCTGCGAACGGCCAAAGCAGACTGACCCAACCGGCGTTTTTGGCCCTGTCAAGGGGCAAAAATCATCATTCGCGCAGTTTTCAGGGCGTTTCACGCGGCTTTGCTTTCCTTCCGGTTGTTTTTATGGTATGATGGACCCAGAAACGAACGACCGTGCGGCCTTTGGCAGAAAAGGAGGACGACCCCGATGAAAAAACGCATTCTCAGCCTGATCCTGGCACTGAGCATGGTGCTCTCCGTGCTCCCCCTGGGGGCCTTTGCAGCAGTCCCCCCAGAACTCGTCATCGGCTCGGACGGTCTGCCGACCTGTTCGAACGGCACCAGTGGCAACGGCTGGGAGTACAGTGACGGCACACTGACTCTGACGAGAGGAACGTTTGATTTCAGCTCCACCCATCCCCAAGGCAAGACCCCAGGAACACCGACCACAACGCCTGTGGCGTGCGCGATTGAGATTCAATCGGGTGCGGAAATTACCGACGGTACCTTCAATGCAACAGTGTACAACGGACAAGTGTACAACGGACAATTGAACAGCCCCGGCGGAACAATCTCTAACGGCACCTTCAATGGAACAGTGATAAGCAACGGCATCATCACTGGCAACGGCACCTTTGAGGGAGAAGTGATAAACCACGCTGGAACGATTTCTGGCGGCACCTTTAAGAAAAAAGTGGTAAACAACGCCAACGGAACAATCTCTGACGGAACCTTCCATGAAAAAGTGTTAAACTATAACGGAAGGATTGCTAACGGAACCTTCAAGGGCGATGTGACAAACTGGGACAAGATCACCAGCGGCACCTTCAGTACAACGGTGACAAACAACTACGGCGGAACGATCTCTGGCGGCACCTTCGCGGGCAGTGTGGAAAACCAAGGCAACGTGACCGGCGGCGTGTTCAACGACAATGCAAATTTAATCAACGTAACAGGTGGCCACAACATCACTTGGGATGCAGCCTCCTCCAAAGCCAAGATCGAGAAAGTCAACGATGTGCCTGCGGAGTGGGACCCCTACGTCTGCACAGGCACCACTGTGACCATCACTGCCGACACCGAGATTTTCAGCCTGAACGGCAAGCCCATCGGCACGGACTACAACAGCAGCTACCCCAATACAAACGACAAGAAGACCGTGAAATTCACCATGCCGGACAAGAATGTGGTGCTGAACGAGGAGATCAACTACGGCGACTTCATCATGAAGGACGGCTACCCGGAGGCTTCCAACGGCGGTAAAACCTCCTGCAAGGGCGACGGCTGGGAGTACGACAGTAGCGGCATACTGATTCTGAAGTATGGAACGTATGATTTCAGTTCCACCCATCCCCAAAACCCCAGTGCAGGAACGCGGCCCGCTCCGGCTGTGCAGTGCGCGATTTACATTCAACCGAGTGCAGAAATTACAGACGGCACCTTCAGTACAACAGTGAATAACTACACCGGCGGAACGATCTCTGGCGGCACCTTCGCGGCGGGCCTGTCTGATAACTACGGCACCGTGACTGGCGGCGTGTTCAACGGCAATACGGCGCTGACCGATGCCCGCCACGTCACCGTAACGGATGGCAGTCTGCTCAAGGTGAACGGCGTAGACCCGCGGAACGCGGATGGAACGACCGGCACGGCATGGGACCTCTACTCCTACGCAGGCACCACCATGACCATCACCGCCAACACCGAAATCTTCAGCCTGAACGGCCAGCCCATCGCCGAAAGCAGCTACGGCAGCGACAAGACGACCGTGACCTTTAC
>ENA-UERN01000662-UERN01000662.1-human-gut-metagenome-genome-assembly--contig:-NODE-662-length-38615-cov-9.498158_pt1 | contig 38615 bp, 34 predicted proteins | sample MGYA00242950_ERZ507950 | MGnify/ENA primary metagenome ERZ507950 (study PRJEB26167, sample SAMN06115515) | human gut metagenome | host: Homo sapiens | place: China:Ningxia | collected 2014-11-26...
ACAGCTCTAATAATTGCCCATTTTCTAAAAGCCATATTCCAGATAATGTGATTTTTTCTGAAGCCGAATAATCTATAACCCATTCATTATCAAACACCATCTCTATCCCAAATGAAGTCCATTGTTATCCGGCAAATAGCTCTGCTTAGGTTTATTCGGATTGTACTTAACACGGACGCTGGCATTAATGTCAATACTTTTAAGTGCCGATGTAGAATGCATTCCGACTGGAACCTTTCCAACTTTATATTTTTTCTCAACATGATAAGTGAGCTGCTCTTTGACGATATATGATTGTCCTTCCACGAAATACTCGACTGTAATAAACCATAAATTGCCATTCCATCTCTTCTTTACTATTGTTCCAAGTGTTTCTGCAGTACATTTCCTCTTAATAAACCCAAACATATTAATCCCCTAACTCATCAATAATTTTCTTTTGCCTCTAATTCATAATCATGATAAGTTGAATCTGTGGCAGAAGATGTCTGATCCTCTACAGTCAGTTCCATCCCTTCCATTTTTTCTGAAACTCTTTTGCTGTCATAATTTCTTTGTCAGCCGCACTCCCACAACCTGTCATGAACACCAACACCAGCGTTATTGCTAAAAATTTTTCTAAAATTGTTCTGAATTACACTTTATTTCTTCATCTGTATATTTTTTACTGTAAAATTCTCTCTGTCACTATCGGTAAACTGAATTACTCCTCCATTTATAACCATAATACTATCTAAATCTCCAGATCCTAAATTTGCATTATTAACATTCTTTTTTGTGCCATTACGAAGCCTTCACCTGAAACGAAGGATCTTCCTCGATCAATTCAATAAATGCTTCTGCGACATCCGGATCAAACTGCGTGCCTTTTCCTTTTTCTAATTCCCCGATCGCATACTCCACGCTTAAGGCATCCTTATAAGCCCTCCGGGACACCATTGCATCAAAGCTGTCACACACTGCAAGGATCCTGCCTAAAAGCGGGATGTCCATTCCTTTGACACCACCCGGATAGCCTTTTCCATCATAGCGTTCATGATGGGATAAAACTGCCGGAATGACATAGTTCATATTCGGGAGGAAATGGATCATCTCAATGGAATTCTCCACATGAGTTTTCATTACCTCGTATTCCTCATCTGTCAGTTTGCCCTTCTTCTTTAAGATGCTTTCCGGGATACCGATTTTTCCGATATCATGGAGCAGACCTGCCACTTTTGCAGTCTGGATATCATCCTTTGGAAGCCCCATTTTTGCTGCAAGCTTCATCGCATACCCGGAAACATTCTCAGAGTGTTCAAAGGTGAACGAATCCTTGGCATCGACTGCTGCCATCAGTGCAAAAATCGTCGGTGTTACCTGCTCATAACCTTTCTCCCTGCTCTGTTCCTGTCCCTCAAAACTCTTCTCGTAAATCTCGATATGGTTTTTACCATTTCCTTTTGCATAGAAGGCTGCCCGTCTTGCCTGACGGAATAATTTTCTTGCACTTTCTGCCATGTTTTTGTCCCATGCGATTCCAATGCTGAACGTAATCGGCTGGATGACTTTTGGCTTATCTTCTTTCTGTTCTAATATCGTATTCTGTATCAGCCGTGCAAACGACAATAGTATTTCTTTTCTGCTTTCTTCCGCAATAATAAGAAATTCATTGGAACCGACACGGAATACCGACATTTTGTCACTGCAGAGGTTCTGCACCTGGGATGCGCTCCACTTCAGGATCTGGTCTCCGGTCTCCTCGCCGTACAGATCATTGTATAACTTAAAGTTATCCATATCCAGATATATCATTCCTATCGGATGTTCCTTTATGTCCAGATTTTTCATAAATTCACTGCAATAGCTACGGTTATACAGACCTGTCAGTTCATCATGAATGGACACCTGATATACTTTTTCATAGGCACTGATATTTTTTAATGCACCGGATACACTGTTCCCGATCTGCCGGATACAGTCCGCCTCATCATAGATCAGCCTGTTTTTTCTGTGAAGCTCCACATATAAAAATCCATAAATTTTATCGTCATACTTAAAAACTGCGATCTCCGGTTTTTTATGAATGCCGCCGGTGCCGCAGAATGACCTCAGCCTTGCCTCCTCCTCTGTGTCCAGCACCCGGTCTCCGTCTGCCGTACACTCCACAAAATGGTCATCTCTTTTTTCAAAAATACGTGCATACGAGTCCGGCACTGCCGAACTGACGGTGCTTCGGATTCTCTGGTACAGTTCTTTTTTATTCAGGATCGAGGCTGCCATATCCTGAAATTCCACAAGGCTCTCCACAATGTGTTTTTTCTTCTGGTACAGGATACGCTCCAGCCATTTTCTGGCATAGCTCATGACCAGCACCATCCAGAGGCACTGCAGAACGACAAACACTGTGATAAACTGTTTGGTAAAGCTGTCCGTCTGGCCGATCACATGGTCAATGTTTGGCTCCAAAATAATCATTGGAAGAAACGCTACAACTACTGCGATCAAATATACGGCACCTGTTGTCGCACGCATGGAAAATGAGAACAAATACTGTTTATAAATAATGTATACAAAACAGACCGCCATTCCCACTCCGCCAAGGGTATCGAATGGGAAATCACCGCTCCATGGCATCACGCACAGAATATTTCCACCCATGATGAGCAGTGTTCCTATTAATAATGGGACGAGTTTTTTCCGATACTCTAATTGTTCCCCGATTTTTTTGTGGGCAAGCAGCGTTACATACACTAACAGAAATATCTCTGCTGCTGCCAGCAACCAGATGCCTGTTTTTGCATGATAATGGTAGGATATACCGCCATTCGCCATGATCTGCACTTCCGGCGGTGGGAGAATACAACCGGTAAAAACATTCAGCAGGACAGCTGATACTGTCACAGCCATACAGCCATCCAGAAATCTGTCCTTTCCCCGGATGTCAAGATAATGGAACAAAAATCCATATATCAGTATCGGGATCGTAAAAAGCCCCATCAGTGATACATGATACCAGAACTGTATCCCCGGGCTGATCTGCAGTCTCATGAGCACAGCGCCGCCTGTCCAGGACAATAATGCCGACAGTATTGCCTTGAGATCTCTTACTTCTGATGATTTCTCTGCAACATTCAGAAAACAGAATAGTAAAAACAGATAGCATATGAGTGCAGCCATTGGAATACCAATATATATATTTTTGATCAACACCAGATTCATGAAATGTTCCATTTTTCATTCTCCTTCGTGTGAAATATCGTATTTCCATTCGCAGTCTGCCGTCAGATACTGTCTCTGTACGCAGACATATATCATTATGTTACCATATTTTTACATTTCATACAAGAATCTGCACGCTTGTCCATTTCCGTTTCGGATCTGTCCCTGTTCCGTTTCAGTTTCCCTGCCGGAAGCTGTTTTTCTCCTTCGTAAGTTCCAGCATAAGCATAAGCACACTCCATTTCCGGTTCGATGGTGTAAGGACTGCTTTATAGTCAACCGGAATCTGTTTCCGGCGCAGTTCAAACAGTATTTTGTCAAAATGCTTTTCATTCACACCGCAGAATACCATAAGGCTCTCCTGTGGTGCGCTGCCGGTAAATGGTGCTGTGAGCACGTTCTTTTTTCCCTCTGCGAGATCCCCGATACTCTGCCGCAAATCTGTGGTTTTGATCTCCTCCAGGCGGATTTTCATTGGCGCAAGCAGCTGTTTTACCGCTTCTTTTTCTTTTACCTGATAGATTAATATTTTTTCCATGTTTTTCTCTCCAGACTTAAGAAAAGCCAAACACAAAATATGTCTGGCTTTTTCTTTCATTCTATCATTTTTTATAACACTTCTTCAATAATTTTCTTTAAAGTGCCGGCAGAACTTTGCAGTTTTTCTGTTTCCTCCTCATCGAGAGCGATCGGGATCCGGTTTTCCACACCGTGCGCTCCCACGATCGCCGGCATGCTTAAGGAAATATCGGAAATCCCGAATTCTCCGTGCATCAGATTCGATACCGGTAAAATGGATTTTTCGTCGCGGATGATCGCCTCGCAGATTCTGCGCACTGCCATTGCAACTCCAAAGTAGGTCGCCTTTTTCTTTGCAATGATCTCGTAAGCACTGTTTTTTACATTCTCTGCAATACGCTCGGTCGCTTCGTCATGGTTGAAGTGTCCGCGCATCTCGCAGAATGTATTGATCGGCACACCCGAAACAGTGGCGCTGCTCCATGCTGCAAGCTCGCTGTCGCCGTGTTCGCCGATAATGAATGCGTGCACACTCCGGCTGTCCACATTCAGATGCTCGCCGAGGTTGTATTTTAATCTTGCAGTATCTAACACCGTTCCGGAGCCAAGCACCCGGTTTTCCGGGAAACCGGACAATTTCAATGCCGTGTAGGTCAGAATATCCACCGGATTGGAAACGATCAACAGGATTCCTCCGCAGTTTCTTTTTGCAATTTCCGGAATGATGGATTTGAAAATACCAACATTTTTCTGGACAAGGTCTAATCTTGTCTCATCCGGTTTCTGATTGGCGCCTGCTGTCACGATGATGATCGCTGCATCCACAATATCATCATAATCTCCGGCATAGATTTTCATTGGTCTTGCAAAAGGAAGTCCATGGCTGATGTCCAGCGCCTCTCCCTCTGCCCTGTTTTTATCAGCATCGATCAGAACCATCTCGGAAAACAGACCGCTTTCCATTAATGCAAATGCTGTTGCAGATCCTACAAAACCGCATCCGATCATTGCCACTTTTCTCTGATTTACGCTTGTTTCACTCATATTTTCGTCCTCTCTTTCTTTTTTCCGAAATAGCTCCTGTAAATGGAGACAACCGCAGAATTTTACTGTTATTCCAGAATTTTTCCGTCCGTAGAAATGGTCACTACCTGCCATGGAATGAATTTTCCACTGTTCTGCAGTGCTTTTTTCGCAGCCATCTCAATTCCTCCACAGCAAGGCACTTCCATACGTGTTATTGTAACAGATTTGATGTCATTGTTTTTGATAATTTCTGTCAACTTTTCAGAATAGTCCACATCATCTAACTTTGGACACCCGATCAGTGTCACATGGCTGCGGATGAATTTACGGTGGAAATCTCCGTAGGCGTATGCACTGCAGTCCGCTGCGATCAGCAGCTTTGCGCCGTCAAAGTATGGCGCACGGACCGGTGCAAGCTTGATCTGTACCGGCCACTGTGTCAGTTCGGAACGGATTTCTCCTGCCGTCTGCAGCTCTGCGCTTCTGTCTGCATCTGCCTCTCTCCGGATGGCTCTCGCCTGGCTTCCCGGACATCCGCATGGTGTCTTTGCCGCCTCTTTGCTCTTTTTATGTTCTTCCACTGCCTTCTCATCATAAGCTGCCGCCTCACGCTCCACAAAATGGATCGCATCTACCGGACAGGCCGGCAGACAGTCGCCGAGACCGTCACAATAATCATCGCGCATAAGCTTCGCTTTTCCATTCACCATTGCGATTGCTCCTTCATGACATGCCTCTGCGCAAAGACCACATCCTACACATGCTTCCTCGTCGATCTCTATAATTCTTCTTACCATCTTCCATTCCTCCTGTTGTCTGCATATCTATTATTTGTTTCATTTGACTTTCTATGTGCATACTAATATAATAAAGAAAATTTTTCTGTTGTTTTTACAACGTAATTATGTTTTATTCTACGAACATACATTTGAAGGGAGTTTCTATGACAAACGACGATCTGCTTTTATTACAGACCTCTGTATTCACAGGGATCACAACCGATGAGATCAGGGACATGCTCTCCTGCCTCTCTGCACGGGAAACGACATTTATCAAAGACGAGATCATTTTTTCCTATGGGGAAACCATCACAGGCATCGGCATTGTACTGGAGGGGAGTGTACACATTGTAAAAGAGGACTTCTGGGGCAATGCCAATCTGATGGCAGAATGTGCCCCGGGCGATATTTTCGGGGAAGCCTATGCGATCAATTCCACCGAACCGCTGGAAATGAATATTTTTGCTGCTTCCACCTGCCGCGTTTTGTTTCTGGAGGTCTCTAAGATCCTGACGGTCTGCCCATCTGCCTGTGCGTTTCACAACCGGCTGATCCGCAATCTTCTAACGTTAGTGTCCCGGAAAAATTTCCAGTTAAACCGCAAGTTAGAACATATGTCCAAGCGCACCACCAAAGAGAAACTGCTCTCCTACCTGTCCATGGAGTCGAAAAAAGCCAATGCTTCAACCTTTACCATTCCATTCAACCGCCAGCAGCTTGCCGACTATCTCTCTGTCGACCGCTCTGCCATGTCCAATGAATTGTGCAAATTGAGAGATGCCGGCATTTTGGAATTCAACAAAAATACCTTCACGATTTTTGAGAAAAACGATTAAAAAAACGCTATGATGCTATTTCCTGCACCATAGCGTTTTTTCAGATTCCATTCTCCTTCAGGTAATCCACCCAGATCCCATATTTTGAACCATACAGATGAATGTCGTCGAACGTCAGACTGCTCTTTAAGTTGCCTTCCTCATCGCATACGACCTCATTCATGTCAAGGTAAAAGATATTTTTTCCGTCTGCGAGTGCAGCGATCCGCTCATTCCGCTGCTCGATCCCCACATTGTTAAAGATCGGATCTTTATCACTTTTTTCTTTTGCAACCTTCATGATCCCCTGAACGAAGATCACAGCGTCCGGCTGCAGTTCCCGGAATTTTTCCACAGAATCCTCATAGGCTGTCATGAAACCGTCCAGCGTTCCCCTTCCCATCTCATTGATCCCGATCTGGAAATAGATTTTCCCGTATTTTTTTGCCTTAAGCGCTTCCTCTAATGTCACTTTTTCCCCGTCCACTTCACAGAACTTTTCTGTCCAGAGGTTGTATACGTTCATACCGACGGTCGCATAAAAAGTGCTGTCATCGAGTCCGCCGTAATCATGAAGTCCCACGGTTCTCGAGTCACCGATAAACACTGCGTCCGAGAAGTACCCGGCGTCCACCGCATGAAAGCTTCTTACTTCCTCCTGCTCTGTCTCCGCCACTTTCTCCGTTTCTGCCATACTCTCCGTTCCCACTGCGGCAGGTTCTGTGCTCTCAGTCGCGGAGATCTGCTCCTCATCTCTTCTCAGTTCTGCCAGATGTTCCCATTTATCCCAGAGTGACTCATGGTCGCTGCTCCATGGATAAATCCCATCGTGTATGCCCTGCATGACCAGAACAAAGTACGGTGTTTTTACCGGATCGACCGTATAACGGCTGTAAATCGTATCTTTTCCCAGAAATCCTATCGCTGACAGGATTGCCCAGCCAGCTAAAATCAGAATGGTGATTTTGCAATATCTGATTTTTTTCATTTCTGCTCCTTCCTGTTATCTAAAAATTAAAGTATAAAAATGGATTGTTTGCAGATACCGCAAGGTAGTACATGCTGAGTGCAAAGATCACCGCAATTGCCAGCGTACCGAACATCCCCCGCTTTATTCTTCCATAAATCACCGCCGGAACCGGAGTTGCAAAAAGAACTCCCATCGCCAGCAGGCTGTCATAATCTTTCAGATATTTGATGTAATCCATGGAATTGACCATGCCGGTATGTGCATTCACAAACGGAAACATACGTGTCAGATAAATTCCAAGCTGATGAATATCCGTGATCGTAAATGCCATCCATGTCACAGGCACAAACAGCAACAGATAGACATGTCCGATCACTTTGCTTTTCTGTAAAAATGGAAGCAAAAACAATTTTTCCAGAAATAAAGCCCCGAGCAGCATGCCGCCCCAGATCAGGAAATTATACCCTGCCCCGTGCCACAGCGCGGTCAGTATCCACACAGCAAAAAGGTTGAACATCGTCCGCAGTCTGCCTTTCCGGCTTCCTCCGAGCGGAATGTATACATAATCGCGGAACCACCGTCCCAGTGTAATGTGCCAGCGGCGCCAGAACTCCGTCACCGATTTTGAGATATATGGAAAACGGAAGTTTACCGGAATCTGAAATCCTAACATTTTTCCGAGTCCGATCGCCATCATCGAATATCCTGCGAAATCAAAATACAGCTCCATGGAATATGCGACCGCACCCAGCCACGCCAACGGCGTTGAGATACTGTTAAACCCGATCGTCTGCACGTTGTTCCACAACATTCCCACCCGGTCAGCGATAATGACTTTGGATCCGAGTCCGATCACAAGGATACGGATGCCACTCTCAAAATCCCGTGCTGTCACCGTCCTTCTTTTCAGACAGCTGCTCACCTCGGTATAGTTTACGATCGGTCCGGCGATCAGCTGCGGAAACATCGTCAGATAGGTTCCAAGGTTGACATAAGATTTTTCTGCCGGGACAATGCCACGGTACACATCGATCACATACGCTGCGATCTGGAAGGTGTAAAAACTGATCCCCAGCGGCAGCTTCGTGGTCAGACCGCTGTATTTAAAGAAAAAGAGCATTCCGAAATCGTAGCAAAGCGCCAGAACAAGCAGTACTGCCTGTCTTCTGCCTCTTCCGTCCTCCGGTGTCTTATACATGCTGCGTGCGATCACATAGTTCACCGTGACTGACGCTAACAGCAACAGGACATACTGCGCCTCTCCATAGGTGTAGAAGGCAATGCTCCCCAAAAAGAGTACTGCGTTGCGGAACTTCTTCGGTGTGATAAAATATATGATTAAAAAAGCCGGCAGAAACCGGAACAAAAATTCAAAACTGCTAAATACCATACGTAATTCTTTCTCTCATTCTCCTGCTTGTGCTGCACGATCAACGTGCTTTTCTGCAAAAACTCTACCTGTTTTTCACAAAAAATAACTGCCTGTTTTCTTTTTTTATTATATGCACAGACTGTTGTTATTATAGATGAAAAAAATAAATATTACCATATGATTAATTTTAAAAATATATTAAATCCATGCTATTTTGTAACTTTTCTGTAATGATTAGGCACGGACGCTGCTTTTCTCAGATTTTTCGGAAACCATGTTACTGTTTTCCCTGCAGAAATGCTTCGATCTCCCCGATAAAATACAGTGAGCCGAATGCCACTGTCTTTTCTGTGGATGATTTTGAGAAATCCGGCAGCACATCCGCAAGGTTCTGATACGCCTCCGCCGGGATTCCTTTTTCCCGGATGCAGTCTGCGAGCGCCTCTCCCTGCAATGCCCTCTCACTCTCCACAGTCACTGTCTTAAAATCCAGTGCCAGCGGAAGAAGTTCCCGGATCATCTCCCCATAATCTTTATCCGCCATGACACCCATGATAAAATGGAATTTTTCATCCGGATACATTGTCTCCAGACTTTTTTTCAGCGCCTCCACACCGTTACTGTTATGCGCACCGTCCATCAGGAAAAACGGATCATTGCTCACAAGTTCCATGCGTCCCATCCACTGTGTCCGGTCGATTCCTTCCCGGATCGCATGCTGCAAAGCTTTCCGTTCCGGCACATTCTTTTTTCCTGCAAAATATTTTTCAAAAAATAATTCTGCTGCAAGCATTGCCGCCACGGCATTTTCATACTGGTGCACACCGAGCATTTTCATTGTGACTGCATCGTATCCAGCGTATGAAAAACACTGTTTTCCGTCCTTTTGTGGCAGGATCCTGATCTCATCTAAGTTTATGACCTTTGTAGTTTTTATATTTGCACGCTCTGCGGCCTTATTTAACACGTCCATCGCTTCTTTTTCCTGGCTCTCTAACACAAGCGCTGTGCCGTGCTTGATAATTCCTGCTTTCTCTGCTGCAATTTGGGCGAGTGTGTCACCAAGGATCGCCATATGGTCAAAACCGATTTTTGCAATGACGGTCACATCCGGCACTCCGCAGGCATTCGTGGAATCATACGTTCCGCCAAGTCCTGTCTCCAAAATCACAACATCACACTTTTGTTCCTTAAAATAAAGCAAAGCCATTGCAAGACAGTAATCAAACATCGTCGGATAAACGCCAAAATCCATAGAGAGAAGCCTGTTTCCAAGGCGCATGGTATCCTCTTTTGAGATCATATCTCCCTGCACCTGGATGCGCTCCCTGAAATCCACCAGATGTGGAGAAGTAAACATCCCGGTTTTCAATCCTGCACATTCGAAAACAGAGCGCAAAAAAGCAGAGACGGAGCCTTTGCCGTTCGTCCCTGCTATGTGTATGATGCGTAAATCTTTCTCCGGGTGTCCTAACTTCTCTAACATTATCTTTGAGATCTCGACACCCTTTAAGTTTCCAAATCTTCTTTTATTTTCAATCGCTGTTACTGTTTCTTCGTAAGTTAATGTCTGCATCTGACTATACTGCCATGATCACACCGCCGTCGTTGGCATACATGCTGCTGACACCTGCGGTGTTGATGATGATAATCTTTTTGAACTTCGCAATCTTCTCGATTTTTTCTTTCACTGCTTTTGCACGCTCCGGGCAGTTGCAGTGTGCGATTGCGAGAACACGGTTCTCACAGTCTTTTGTCTTTGAGATCATATCCTTCACCATACGCTCAAGTGCTTTGTTCATACCGCGCGCCTGATCTAACTGGCAGATTAAGCCCTCCTTTGTTGAGCCCATAACAGGCTTGATATTTAATGAATTGGCAATAAATGCTTTCAGATTGGAAAGTCTGCCATTCTTTCTCAATGTCTCTAACGTCTCCAATACAAAATAGGTGTTCATGGACTGGATGTACTCTTCCACCTTCTCCACAACCTCGTCGAAACTGCATCCGGCTTCCTCAAATTCCTGAATCTTCATGCCGATGATCGTCTCACCGATGGACGCTGATTTTGAATTGAACACATAAATTTTCTTTGCGTCTGTGTGCTCTTCCTCATAGAGATTCTTTCCGAGCACTGCACTGTTGTAAGAGCCGCTTAAGCCGCCGGACAATGTCACAACATAAACATGGTCTGCCTCACCCTCATATGCATCCATATACTGCTCCGGTGACGGGCAGGAGGACTTTGGTCCTTTCAGACTCTCTTTCACTCTTCTCAAAAAGTCTGACTGATTAAAAGTGCTGTCATCTTTGATACGGCATCCGTCCACTTCCAACTCTAATGAAACGGTCTCATAATGTCCATCCTGTTTTAATTCTTCGGGTAATTCCCCACAACTGTCTATTACAATCTTATACATAAATCCTCCTTGTGATATTCATTATTATATCAAAAGTTTCTTTTTTCTATCACATGTAGTATTGATTACTACGTAACATTAACACAAAAACTTTACTTTGTATAGAGGATATTATGATTTTTATTAAAATTTTATAGTCAGCACGTTCTGGTCGGAATCTTCCAGATAATATAAAGATGTCAGTCCTTTGCAGTAATGCACAATCTTCTGATCCATGATAAAGTAGGTGAATGCCTGTTCATACAGCTCCCTGTCTGCAAACCTGACAGAGCAGAAACCATCTCCCCGCTCATAGGCAGCCCGATATACATTTCCGATGTTGTCTGCATCCCATGTGTCAAAATAAAGATTTTCATGGACATAATAATTGTCTTTTACCGCCTGACACACCGGAACGATAATATCGTCATTCGGCTGATGCGTTTTCTGTAATTCCCCGGTCGTAACTGCAAAATAATTATAATTGATAAAGGAATCCAGCCCCATTCCATCACCGCTGTAGGTGGCATTTCCCCATGTCGTATCCATGTAATAATACTCTCCATCCAGCTTTACCAGATTCCATGCATGAGACTGTCCGTCTGCCGTTCCGGCCACCACTGCACAGGGAATGTCCAGTTTTTCCAGAAGATACTGCGTTGCTGCAGCGTATCCCTGACAAACCGTTTCCCCATTGACAAACACACTGATAATGTTCTGATTGTCCGGCGCACCTGTGCTGTACGCAACATTCGAAGCCAGATAATCAAACACATATTTTGCTTTGTCATAATCCGGCGCTTGCGCATCGATCCCTGCCAAAATCTGACTGACTGTCTCGTCGATCTGTGCCTGCATGTCCATCCGCTCATCATCCGTCATGGTAAACTTTGGTGTAAAATGGAGATCCACCAGCTTTTCCCCTCTGGTATACTGCGTGTAAGTGTAGCCCGATACCCAGAACAGTCCGCCGTGGTCCGCCATCACCGAAACATACGCCTGATGCAGGACTTCGTTGTCTAACGTGCTCAGCGCCACATCTTCTTTTTCATAGAGAATCGCATCATAAACCTCATCGTACACAGTGCGTACTTCCTCCGGAAGCGTCTGATATGCATAACAGTCCGCAGACTGCTTTTCAACGGATGGCTCTGCCTGCTTCTCTGTTTCCCCGGAAACTGCTGCCTGCTCAGTGTCCGTTTCCTGTTCTTTACTTTTTACTTCCGTGCCTTTTCCTTCCGCAATTTTCTCCTCCACATAGCGGGTAATATCGGATAATTGATTCGTTGTCTGCTGACACCCCGAAAGCAGAATGAGTGCTGCACACGCCGCACTCCCTGCCACATAGGAAAAAAATTTTTTTCTCACCTGATTCTCCTGTCAAATTCATACTTCACGCTGTATGCATCTTTTTTGCAGTTCAGCCAAAATAAGCGCTCACCAGATCCTTCAATGCCTGCTGGTCTGCTGCTGCCATCAGTTCTCTTGCAGAATGCATTGCAAGCAATGGGATTCCGATATCCACGGTTTTTACCGGAAGCAATGCAGATGCGATCGAGCCTAATGTGCCGCCTCCTGCAAGATCCGAACGGTTCACAAATTTCTGATATGGGATCTGATCCTTCTCACAGATCTGCTGGATTACTGCGACCGCTCCACAGTCTGTCGCATAGGACTGCGAGCATGCTTCCTTGATACAGAATCCTTTTCCAAGCACCGGCTTGTTGGTCAGATCCATCTTTCCGGCATAGTTTGGATGAAGTCCATGTGCCACATCCACAGATAAAATCATGCTGTTGTACAGTCTGTTCCACACTTCTTTTTCCAGTCCGCACTCGGTCAGAATGCGCACCAGCATATCATGGAGCAGAATGGAACCGGCACCCTGTTTGGAACGGCTTCCGATCTCCTCGTGATCGAACAGTGCAATGAGATTCATGCCGTCCGCCCTGTCGCTGTCGATGATTGCAGACACCAGTGCAGAACAGGAATTTAAGTTATCGAGTCTGGATGCAGAGATAAACTCATCGTTTAATCCCACAAACTCCGGCTTTTCTTTATTGTAAATGGTCAGTTCAAAATCAAGAATATCCTCTTTTTTCACAGCAAGCTCTTTTGCAAGAAAATCAAGAAAATAGTCTGCATCATCGGAAAGTCCGCAGATTGGGAGCAGTTCCGTCTGCTTATTTAATTCCACGCCCTTGTTCACCTCACGGTTCATGTGGATCGCAAGATTCGGGATGGTCATAAGATTTTTTTCAGACTGGAACGTGACCACTTTCGGTGTAAACACATCCCCACTGCGCACTGCAACTCTTCCGGCTACACCGAGTGGACGGTCGAGCCATGTATTTAAGATTGCGCCGCCGTAAACTTCCACATTCACCTGTGCGTATCCGTTTGTCTGAATATCGCAGGACGGTTTGATCCTTAAGCATGGGAAATCTGTATGTGCTGCTGCAATGCGGATTGCAGGCTCTCTGTCACTCCAATTCTGCGGTAATGTGAATGCAAACAATGTCGTTTCATGATGATTTACCACATATTTTCCACCCGCTTTTAAGTTCCATGCCGTACCATAATCAACCACTTCAAAACCGGCATCTGTCAGTCTTTTTTCGCATGCGCTCACTGCGTGCGCCGGTGAGATTCCTTTTTCCAGTAAATCAAATAAAATTTCTGTTTCTGTCATATCTGTTACCAACCTTTCCATCAAACCTCAGACTTTTTATCTGCGGCTGCAAATCTGTATAATCATTCCGTATTTTGCATTCGCAAATCCTCTGTATTCTAGCATATTTTCTCTAATTTGTCATTTCAGTTATTTACAAGAAAACAAACCAATGATAAATTTATGTTGATACCATTTTCTTTTGGGAGGATTTTATGATTGCTTTAAAAATTGCCGAAGTCAAAGACTTTATGAATAAATTACTGTGCCAGGATGTGTTTGACCACTTTCTCATTCAGGAGGCTGTCATCACAACGAATGTCTCCTGCCATATCGACGGCACGCTGCAAAAAGACTTCTACACCTTAGAAGAACTCGAAGAACAGAATCTTACCGGGCTTTCCTTTGTTCCGTATGGTCTTTTGCGCAGTTCCTGCTTCAACCTGATCAAAGGAAAGAAAACACCTTCCTATTTCAAGTTTTCCCTCCTGTTATCGCCGGAAAATCTCAAACGCACCCTCTCCCAGACCGGAAGTTCTTTCACGGAAAATGATATTTCCGCCGTGTTCTTAAATATCCGCTTCCAGAATGGAGAACTGACCGTGACCACGGGTATCTCTTACCGGATCTTCTCGACCGACAAAACGCTTGAGCACGAGTGGGACACCCTCCTCAAACGCTTTCTGACGAAAAATCAGATTTCATTTGACGAATTGTAGCGTCTGGCTTCCCCCTCTCTCCCGGCTTTTGTCAAAGTGTAAAGCTATGGAATAGATAAAAGGGTTCCTTATAAAACTTTTGTGAGAATTGAGTGCTTTATCAGTGTTCACATTTTGACTTTAAGTTTATGTACATTCATCAATGGACAGTCCACGCAATGTGTCCGTCTGGGACACACTTCCTTTATCTGTATCTAGCGCAAGTAAATGCCGGAATCAGCATCTTTTATTGCAGGTCAAAAATCAAAGAAAGCCTGAGTGATTTTTGACCTGCTCATCTGCTGATTTTCCGGCATGTAACTTGCGCACGATACAGATAAGAAGGAAGTGTGGCCGCAGACGAACACATTGTGCGGACTGTCCATTTCTGAATGAATATAAACAATCAAAAAAGTCAAAATGTGAACACTGATAAAGCCGCAATTCGAGCAAGTTTTATAAGAAACCCTTTTATCTATTCCATAATGAAAACCAAGTAAAAGCCGGGAGAGAGGGGGAAGCCAGACGCTACAATGCCACGGTAAATAAGATTGATTTTCCGTCCTCGCTTTTGGCTGAGATTTTGCCCTTGTGTGCTTTCACGATCGCATACACGACGGAAAGTCCGATTCCAAAGCCCCCGGTCTTGGAATTGTGGGAAGTGTCCATACGGTAAAAACGTTCGAAAAGCATGTCCAGCTTTCCTTTTTCGATCTGGTCTGTGGTATTCCACACAGTGATGATTTTGTTTTTTCCGGAAGTTTTTAGTGCGATGCGGATGATGCCCTGCTCTGAGGAATATTTCATTGCATTGTCCAAAAGCAGGGAGATCATCTGCCGGATATTTTTTTCATCGCCGACATATCCCACATGCTCTGCCACATTGATCTCAAATTGTTTTCCTTTTGTTTTTGCGACAGAGCGGAATCCCTCTGCGGTATCAAGCACTGCATCCGAAAGTGAAAATGACACTTTTTCCAGCTTTGTTCCTTCCTCGTCCATGCGGGAGAGAAACACCAGTTTTTCCGTGAGGGAAGTCAGTCTTGCAACCTGTTTTCTCGTACTCTGCGTCCACTCGTTTTCCCCCTCCATCATCTCTATGACTTCGGTGTTGGCATCGATGATCGTGAGCGGCGTTTTGATCTCATGGCTTGCGTCCGTGATAAAGCGTTTCTGTTTCTCATAGCTTTCTGACACCGGTTTTAACACTTTTCCGGAGAAAAAGTAGATCATGACAAACACAATGACAAGTCCGAGTGCTCCTGTTCCCACGCTCGCGAGAACATACGTTCTGATGGTAGAGATTTCCCGCTGACAGTTTAAAAATACATACATCGTCGAGCCGTCACTGTCCGTTGCAAGGTATTTATAATCAGCGAAAAAGCCTTTTTTCTTTCCTTTTTTCCACAGCTCCGCTGCGTATTCCTCCGCTGTCCCGGCTGAGATGGAAGCAATTTTTCCGGTATCCACAGATTCCACTGTACCGTCCGGTGCGATCGTCACTGTAAAATACCGGGTGTCAAACGGACTTTCCTGCGAAATTCCATGCTTTTGCAGGTCATTCATTGCCGGTGGCTGATCTGACTTAGGTTCCAATTTTTTCCCAAAATCTCCGGGTGTCATATCCGGGAAAGTACCTCCGTTGTCAGCGATCAGGGAGAGTCTTGCATCCAGCGCCTGATTGGTACTGATATAGTTTGCAATATTGATCGTACCGACAATTGCGATCAGCACGATAGAAACAGACAGCATCGCAATTGCAATAAATTTTCTTCTTAATTTTTTAAGCATTGTCTTTCTCCAATGAATATCCAAGTCCTCTGGCCGCCCTGATCTTCACCTGACTTCCAATGGAGGTTAATTTTTTTCTCAAATAGGAAATATATACCCATACGACATTTTGTTCCGCTTCTGAATCGTAACCCCAGATTTTATCCTTAAAAAGATCCGGGGAAATGACCTGTCCTGGATTAGACATGAGCATTTCAAGCATCTGGTATTCCTTGCCAGCAAGACGGATACCTTCTGGATTCTCCGGTCCTGTGAGCTGATAGGTAGAACGGTTCAGTGCAATATCGCCAAATGCCAGCACATTATCGGTCGTGTCCGTCTGTCTCCTTGTCATTGCCCGGATCCTCGCCAGAAGCTCTTTCATGGAAAATGGTTTCGGCAGATAATCGTCTGCGCCACTGTCTAAACCCTCCACACGGTCATCAATCTCTGCCTTTGCTGTGAGCAGCAGGACCGGAACGGAATTTCCATGTCTGCGGATTGTTTTTAATACGGTAATACCATCCATTTTGGGCATCATGATATCTAAGATCACGCCGTCATAATTGTCACCGTTTTCCAGATAGTCCAAGGCTTCTGCACCATCGTACACAGCGTCTACCGAGTAATTGTTATGTTTTAACACCGTGACAAGCGCACGGCTCAAATCCTCTTCATCTTCTGCAAGCAATAACCTCATACAAAATCCCATGCCTTTCGTTTATTTCACAGTGATACCGATTCCTGCCCTCAGCTGTTTTTATTCTGCGGTCACTTCTGTCGTCGTTCCCGATGTTGTGAGCGTGTACGTTGCTCCGCTCTCCACCTCTGCGGTGCTGATGATCACACAGTCATAGGTTTTTAATGCCGTGTAACTTACGATCACATTTCCCTCACTGTCTGTCAGCACAACGTTGCCGGCTTCCATTTGTTCTCCTAATTTTACCATAAGAACCTTCTGTTTGGAAGAATCACTCATCACCTCTGCCATGCCGCTGCTGCCGATTGCCACAAGCGTTCCGCCGTTCACATACGCAGACGACCGGTCGCCGTAATCGATCGCACTGTTTCCGTTATCAGACGGACCGTCAATGTAGATCTCACCGCCGTTGATCGTCAGATCGCCGTTGGAATCCACACCGTCGCCGCCTGCCAGAATGTGGATATATCCACCGTTTAATTCCATCCACATTTCATTATCTGTTGTCTCTTCTGTCTCGTCATCCGCAGAATCCATGCCTTTAAAGTGATCGCCAAATGTTCCAAAACCACTCTGATCCGTGCCGCCTGCTGTATTAATACCGTCATCTCTTGCCGTGATATCAATCGTTCCATCGTTGATCGTCACCGTCAGGCCTTCCAGACCTTCATAACTCTCTGTCACGGTGATCGTACCGCCATTTACTGTCAGTGCATCATCTGCATGCACACCATCATCGCCTGTCGCAAGCGTGTATGTTCCATCTGCGATCGTAATATTTGCATTGCTGTGGATGGAATCATCTGCGGAATCAATCTGATAAGTGCCTCCATTTAAGTACATGCCGCCACCTGCCTTGATTCCTTTTGTGCTGGTGCCGCTCTCATCGGTTGTGGTATCCTGTGGCATATTTTCTCCGTCCGGTCTCTCGATGTTTTGTGACATTCCGCCACCCGGCATATCTGACTCATGTGTTTTCAGACTGTTTGCAGCGCCGCCTCCGGCTGTGATGTCAAATGTTCCATCCTCGATCTGCACAATATTGGAAGCGTCCATGCCATCGCCGTCACTTGTGATCGTAAAATCACCGTCTGCAATATAAATGTAGCCCTTTTCTTCATCATCTGCATTTTCCGCATGAATGCCATCTTTTTCTGCGGTTAAAATAAAGGTTCCATCTGCGATACGCACACTGTCTTTTCCCGATAATGCGTGCCCTGCTGCTGTGATATCGTATGTACCGCCTGTGATCTTCAGATCATCTTTGGATACAATTCCATGTCCTTCTGCTGATACGATCGTCAGACTTCCAGTGCCGTTTAACGTAAGGTCTGATTTTGCAAAAATCACGGCATCAATGTTGTTGTCGTCAATCGCAACATACTCATCCGTATTGCGAAGCGTATTCTGCGATCCTTCTGCAAGCGTTACAAATACTTTCTCTGCACTTTTTACATACACGGCTGCACTTGAAGCACAGGTAATATCCACATTATCAAATACAATCTGCACTTTCGCATTATCTGCATCCACCACAATCTGTCCTTCCGACAGTGTTCCGGAAAAAATATAAGTCCCTTCCGCCGTGATCGTCATCGTCTGTCCATTGATCGCAACGCCAGCAGTTTCCCCCGTGATACCATCATCAGAAAGTGTGACATAAACTGCCCCACTCTCCTCATAGGTTCCTGCCAGATCCCGCTCAGTAAACATATCTGTACTTGAAAAAGTTCCTGTTATACTCTGAACCTCAATTTCTTCTGTATCTGTTTCTGTTTCCAGGGAATCAATATTGCCAGTACTGCTCTTTGTCCCTGTACAGCCTGCCACTGCCGTCATGGATAATGCCGTGGCACAAAACAATGCCAGCAGTTTTTTTCTTCTATAACTCATTGACATTTGCCTCCTGTCTCATCATACTGATTTCCAAATTTCCGTTTCTGCATCTCAATTCATCGAGAAATGTTTTCTCTTCCGCATTGTCTTTTAACGTCACATGATAGGTAAGTTTGTAAAGACTTCCCATATTGGAGGTTTTCACAGCGACTACTTCGCAGGTTGATAAATAATTTTCAAAAAGATCATCAAATACTGCTCCGTAATTTAAATCCTCCGGGATTGTGATACGAAGTGTTTTCTCTCTTACTTCTGCTTTTTTTACACCGAATCTGGTCACATTTAACACAAACATCACGGCTCCCATAATGAGTGAAAACAGTACTGCAAACCCAAGATACCCCATCCCTGCGATCAGTCCTGCCGCCATTGCAAGAAAAATAGTTCCGATCTCTTTTGCAGTTCCCGGCACCGAACGGAAACGCACAAGCGAAAATGCTCCTGCCACTGCCACTCCGGCACCTACATTTCCGTTTACCATCATGATAACAATGCAAACGATCGCCGGAAGCATTGCGAGTGTCACTGCAAAGCTTGTCGTATAGCGGCTTTTATAAGTGTAAACCCATGTGATGAATGCCCCGATCACCAGTGACACCACAATACAGAGTAAAAAATCCGGCACGGAAATCACCGCCGTACCTGCTGCATCAAAAATTCCTGTAAATAAATTGTTTAACATATTAATTTCTCCATTTCTTTTTTAACATTTTATTGCCTGCTGCACAACCTCATCTCCGGTAAACACAAAGAAATTTTCCGGCGGACAGCTTCTCTTCTCTCTCTCATAAATCGTGCGGTAAGCGGTCGCATATTTGGAAAATGACGTTTTGTAAATCTGGTTTTCTGTCAGAAAATGAACCATCCAGAGCGGTATTGCGCCCGCCGTTTTCACTTCCATAAGCACTTTATTTTTAGCTAAAATTGCTTCCCCATAAATCCCCCTGCAGAGCGAAAGGTCGTAATTTCTCCAGAGAATATTCTGATCAAACGTGATCCTGAACTCGTGATCGTCCTTCGCATAAAAAGCTTCTCTCTCATAAGAAAGCATTACTGCCGGAGCCAGCTTCTTATAATTTTTCAGACAGTAATCGATTTCTCTGGTAATCTGTGTGTCTTTTACTTTTTCATGAAAAAGCAGGTAACGTTCTGCCTCGTCCTCTGTCATTGCAATTCTTCTTTTGTATACAACGGACTCATACTTCTTTTTCAGTTCCACAAAAACGGTCGTGTCTTTGTCTGCCGTTCCGTAACTTCTCAATCTCAGTTTTTCTTTATAAACCGGATGTTCCATTGATCTTTGGATCAGCAGATAGTCCGGTGTATCAAAGTAGAGACTGCATATTGTACTCACTCCATGCTCGTCTGCGGTCATGTACTGTTTCATTTGATTTTTTAACAGTTCCGCCTGCGTGATATCCAACATATATTTGATCTCACACCTTTTAAATATCATCTGATCTGCCATAAGTGTCTCCTTTCCTTTGCGCATATCTTATCAGGCGAACCTTAAATGAACTAAAAAAAAGAAACCATCCTTTAAAAAATGGTTTCTTTGTCATGCTTCATTATGTTTTTCTGTTATCTGGATTCGGACTGGAGTTCGGCGATGGCGGTGTGGCGTTGACCGATTTCTTTGCCGGCTTCCTCGCTCTGCTGATATGCTTTTTCTGCGACTTCTTCTGAATATTTTCTCATTATTTCACACACTGCGTTTACGCCTCCCTCTTCATGTTTCAGATAGTGCACACGGTTGGTTAATTTCGGAAATTTGGCATTATCTATCTCTTTTTTTATTATATAGAACCCCTCCAGATTCTTCAAGACTGTTTGCATGGATTTTTTAGTTATGTATACAAAAAAGAGTGCCGGAAAACCGACACTCTTTTTCAAATCCATTGTTTGCAATATCTTAATCTAGAAAAATAAAACAAGTTCTATTTAATAAAGAAAAAGGTACATGAAACTACTGATTTAGACTGTAGTAACAAGCGATAATAAAATTATCTTACTACTGTTACGTTTGTTGCCTGTGGTCCTTTTGCACCTTCAACAACTTCAAATTCTACTGCAGCGCCTTCTTCTAAGGATTTGAAACCTTCCATATTAAGACCTGAGTAGTGAACGAATACATCATTTCCCTGTTCATCGGAGATGAATCCGTATCCTTTTTGGTTGTTAAACCACTTTACTGTACCTTTGTTCATTGAAAAGTACCTCCAAAAAATATTTCTATGGTACACTTACCGCACCATAGTCACAGAATAACATAACAATTTCAAAAAGTAAAGCGTTATTATACTACATTGTGAGCTTTACCTTGATGATCCTTGCAACAGATTCATTGATACGATCCTCTGTGATCGTTCCACCAGTCACTGCATCCATCACACCCTGATATGCACTCTGGAAATCCTCCGGCATTAAGATCATATCCACACCTGCCTGAATTGCCGTCACTGCCGCATCAGCAGAACTGTATGTTCCGGTGACCGCCCCCATATTCATTGCGTCTGTGATCACTACACCATGGAAGCCAAGCTGGTTGCGAAGCACATCTGTCACCATGACAGAGGAAAGCGAAGCCGGCGTATCATCCCCTGTAACAGCTGGTGCTGAAATATGTCCTACCATCACAAAAGATGCTCCGTTATTCACTGCCTGCTGGAATGGAACAAGCTCATTTGCCAGCAGGTCATCCAAAGATTTATCTGTAGAAACTGCCCCGTCATGGGAATCCCCTGCTGTAGCTCCCTGTCCCGGAAAATGTTTTACCACGCTTAATATCTGGTGTTCGTTCAGTCCCTGCATCTCAGCACAGACCATATCCGCCACAAGCTGGCTGTCTGAACCAAATGACCGGTCTTTGATCACAGTGTTATCCGGATTCGTCAACACATCCGCAACCGGAGCAAAATCCATATTAAAACCAAGTGTGTTCAGATACGTTCCGATCGTACTTCCTGCATTGTATGCATTCTGGGAATCCCCGGTCGCTCCTACATCACTCATATTTCCAACATCTGTCACTCCAAAAGCACTGTTGGATGCAATCCTTGCTACTGTTCCACCTTCCTCATCCACACCGAGGAACACTGGAATTCCTACTATTTCCTGACTGTAGCTCTTCATATTGGTAAGCATCTGTGCCGTCTGATCGGTTCCGGTCAGGTTCTTTGCCATATAAATCAGACCACCGACCGGATACTGCGTGTAGGCTGTCTTTGTGGAATCTCCTGCCATCGTTGCTCCGTCCACTCCGGTCAGTGCGTCCGGTGTGATCATGAACATCTGCGCTACTTTCTGCTCTAAGGTCATGCCGGCAGCAATCTGCATTGCCTGATCCATCAACGGATCGCTGACTTCGGTTACCGGAGTTGTTTCCGGTTCTTCTGTCGCCTCTGTTGTCACGCTCTCGGTATTCTTTTCCGGTTTATCTGCTCCCGGTTTTACAAATTTATGGACTGCAAACACAATTCCTCCGATCAAAACTGCAAGTACTATAAAAAATACTGCCACAACTATGACCGCACTCTGTGTATCTTTTTTTCGTTTCTCTCGTCTTTCTTCCTGATTCATCTGTGTATTTCCTCTCTGGGGAATTTTGATCTACATGCTTCTACCCCGCAGTGCACGCCGTAATAATCAACGGTTTTTGGTTTATATCGTGGAGGCAATGATCTGCATTCTGCCCTGCAATTCCACGTTTCCGAAGCCATTTGGAAGTATGAAATGATCTCCTTTTTTCACCGGCTGACCGTTGACGATTCCATTGCCTTCCGTAACTGTCATATTCATAAAAGGCGCATTCTGCTCAAAAGTCATTTTACCTGAAACTTCTATTTTATAGATATGAAAGTATTTGCAGACATACAGTTCATTTAACGTATTGACCGGAAGATCTGCCACCGATTTCACACTGTCTGCAACCGATTTTGCAGGCACAGTGATCACGTCAATACTCTTGTCGATATGTAACTCTCTCGGCTTTCCATTGGAGAGACGGTCATAATCATAAACGCGGTAGGTAATATCACTGTTCTGCTGTGTTTCCAGAATTAGTGTTCCGCCTTTGATCGCATGAACTGTTCCCGGATCGATCTGAAGAAAATCGCCTTTTTTGATCGGGATTTCACGGATAAATTCACTCCACTTTCCCTCATGGATCATCCGGCTTAATTCCTCTTTTGTCCCTGCATTGTGTCCGATAACGATCGTTGCATTTTCCTTGCAGTCGAGAATGTACCAGCACTCTGTTTTTCCAAGTGAACCATTTTCATGGACTTTTGCATAATCATCGTCTGGATGTACCTGAATGCTCAGGTCATCTTTCGCATCGATAATTTTGATCAGGAGTGGGAAACGGTCACTGTCCACATTTCCGAAAACTTCCGGATGTTTTTTCCACAATTCGGACAGCTTCATTCCACTGAATCCACAGTCTCTTAAAGTTCCGTCTCCATTTGGATGTGCAGAAATTCCCCAGCACTCCCCTAAATCATTACCCTCGACCGGATAATGAAAATCCTCTCTCAATCTCGTACCGCCCCAGATGTTGTGTGTACATACCGGATCTAAAAATAAAATTTCTTTCGTGGTCTGATTCATTGATAAATTGCCTCCATTTGTCTTAATCACATCCTGATACCAAAATGCAGAATCTTTTACAATTCTCCGCTGTGTCATAAAATCCACATAAATCATGCCAAAACGTTCCTTGTATCCCTCTGACCATTCAAAATTATCCAGAAATGTCCACTGGAAGTAACCGCGGATATCGACTCCCTCATCATATGCCCTCTGCATGGCTCCGATGTAGGAATCCAGAAATGTGATTCGGTCATTGTCATGTACTCTGCCGTCAAAGCTTACATTGTCATGGCAGGACATACCATTTTCTGTAATATATAATGGAAGCTGATACCGCTCTGTCAAAAATTTGATTCCATAATAAAATGCTTTTGGTGTTACCGGCCAGTTGCACGCCGTCTTCGGAAATCCCGGTTCCCGATCCACAAACTCCGGTTCGCCGTCTGCGCCCTGACGCACGTAATAGCCATTATATATGTTCTGTCCCATAAAATCCAGTGGCTGATGGATCAGCTGCATATCTGTCTCTGTGATCTCCGGCAGATACTCTTTGAATTTTTCCAGTCCCTCTTTCGGATAATGACCTAAAAAGACCGGGTCTGAAAACCATGAGATATTCCAGGTCCAGTTATCCATCGGATTGTAAAAACCAAAATAAACTTTTCTGGCAGCTTCGATATCTTCAGCACTGTCCGTGTATGGATAAGCCACTCCCCCGGTCGGTGCAAAGCCGATCCGGATTTTTTGTTTTGCGTATTTTCTTAAATTTATCACTGCCTGTCCGTGCGCTTTCAACAGATTATGCGCGATCTGAAAAGTCTCCGGAATCGACAATTTCAATCCCGGTGCATGGACACCGCTTAAATGCCCAAGTCCTACCACACACTGTGGCTCATTGATCGTGATAAAATACTCGCAGAGATCCGAAAAATTCTCTGCCACCACTTTTGCATATTCCCCGAACCAATCTACCACTTCCTCATTCAGCCAGCCGCCCTTTTCCTGCAACGCCTGTGGAAACTCCCAGTGAAACAGGGTAATATATGGTGTAATGCCATTTTCCTTCATTGTAAGAATCATGTCGCGGTACATCGCAATCGCTTTTTCATTGACACGCCCGGTGCCCTCCGGCAGAATCCGCGCCCAGTTTAAGGAAAAACGATATGCTTTGATTCCGAGATTTTTCATTAATGCATAGTCATCTTTATAATGGTGCATGTGATCACAGCTTGTGTACGCATTCTGATTTTGAAAAATGCGTCCCTGCTCCGTAAAAGTGTCCCAGACCGTCTTTCCTCTTCCGTCATCCGGGTCAGTTCCCTCTACCTGATATGCGCTGCTTGCCACGCCCCAGACAAATTTGTCATCAAACATGTGATTCTCCTTCTCTGTCTCTGATTCTTGTTTTTTATTTTGGTATAAATATTAAATCTAAATTATATATTTACTTTTTCTCAGAGGCAATCACAACTTCTGCAAATATTCATTTATCTATTCTTCCACAAGATCCTTTTTTAATGCTTCCAGTTTTTCCTCTGCATCCTGCAAAGAGGTGCCTTTGACTCCATAGTAGAATTTGATCTTAGGCTCTGTTCCGGACGGGCGCACACAGCACCATGCATTGTCAGAAAGTTCATAATATAAAACATTGGAAGCCGGAAGTCCTGTTTTTGTCACTTCCCCGGTCTTTAAATCTTTTCTTGTATCCTCTTTGTAATCGCGGACTGCAAGCACTTCAAATCCACCGAGTGTTTTCTTTGGATTGTTCCGCATATCACTCATCATCTGCTGGATCTGGGCGGCTCCGTCGATTCCTTTTAAGGTCATCGTGGAAAGTCCCTCTCTGTAGTAACCGTATTTCTCATACAGGTCGATCATGGCATCCCACAATGTTTTTCCATGTTTTTTGCACCAGGAAGCCACCTCGCACAACATCATGACTGCTACGCAGGCATCTTTATCTCTTGCATATGTTCCGGCTAAGCATCCATAACTCTCCTCCAGACCGAATACATAGTTGTGGGAGTGGTTCTGTTCAAACCATTTGATCTGCTCTCCGATATACTTAAATCCGGTCAGTACCTCGATCAGTGCCACGCCATAGGAAGCTGCCATCGCTTTTGCCATGTCCGTTGTAACGATAGTCTCTACAAGTGCAGGATTCTCCGGCATCGTTCCGGTTGCCGTTTTCTCTCTTAAAATATATTCTGCGATGAGCATTCCGGACATATTTCCGGTGAAAGTCACATACTCTCCGGTCTTAGTATCTTTGCAGTATACGCCAAGACGGTCTGCGTCCGGATCTGTCGCAAGCACGATGTCTGCATCCACTTCTTTTGCAAGTTTTAAGGCAAGCTCAAATGCCTTTGGAGATTCCGGGTTTGGATATGCTACGGTCGGGAAGTTTCCGTCCGGAAGTTCCTGCTCTTTTACAACATAGACATTTTCAAATCCAAGTTCTTTTAACACACGGCGCACCGGGAGATTTCCGGTTCCATGTAGCGGTGTGTATACAATCTTGATGTCCTTTGCCATCTCTTTGATGATCTCCGGATGGATGGACTGTTTTTTCAGTTCTTCCATGTAACGGTCGTCGATTTCTTTTCCGATCGTCACAAAAAGTCCGGCTTTCACGGCATCCTCTTTTTCCATGGTCTTAACCTGTGTAAAAGAAGTTACTTTTGCAACTTCTGCAAGGATATTTTTATCATGAGGCGGTGTGATCTGCGCACCATCCTCCCAGTAAACTTTGTATCCATTATATTCCCTTGGGTTATGGCTTGCCGTGATCACAATTCCTGAAACACAGCCAAGTTCACGGACTGCAAAAGAAAGTTCCGGTGTCGGACGAAGGCTGTCAAACACATAAGCCCTGATTCCGTTTGCATTCAGGCAGAGCGCTGCCTCCTCGGCAAATTCCGGTGACATAATTCTGGAATCGTGTGCGATGGCAACTCCTTTTTCCTGTCCGTTCTGGGAAATGATATAATTTGCAAGCCCCTGAGTCGCCTGTCTTACAGTGTAAATGTTCATACGGTTCGTTCCTGCCCCGATCACTCCGCGGAGTCCCCCGGTTCCAAACTCAAGCTGACGGTAGAAACGGTCCTCGATCTCTGCCTCATTGTCCCTGATCGCTTCTAATTCTGCTCTTGTTTCCTCTGAAAAATATGGGTTTGTACACCATTCTCTGTAGGTTTCCATGTAACTCATCGCAATTCTCCTATCTTCTTCCTGCTATTTTTGAAAGATTTTACCATTCTCTCAAAAGGTTATTGAAATAATAACCTTATTTTTAGTAAATGTAAACTTGTTTTAGCTTATTTGCCTTAAAATCATTTCACACCATTCATCATCATAACGGCAGAGAGACCATTCAGATTTGAATAGACAAAACATAGCACGATCATTCCAATGACCGATACCGCCATACCGATTCCGGATAAAATCATACCCGCCAGTGCCATTCCGTTTTTCTCCGGCTGCACCTTTCTCGAAAGTCTGCCACCGATCAGTCCAGCGATTCCAATGCCAAGACCATATCCCATAAATCCTGTCAGAATGGATATCATTCCAAGTGCAAGCGACAAAGCAGCATTCCGGTCTGCCTCCTCGAATGTTTCAAACACCACGATATGATTTGCCTCCTGCTCCATCTCCAGAAGTTTTTTCGGGCGAAGCAGCACAATACACGGAATCAGCAAAACAGGAACGGCAATCAAATTAGTGGCAGACATCTGGTTGATCTGTTCCACAGTTGTTCCAGCTCCAAAAATTCCGCTGCCCATCAGACTTGCGAAATCGACCAGTGCATGAAAAGTCATCACAAGCCAGATATTTCCTGACCGTGCATAAACTGCGCCAAAAATCACACCCAGAAATGCACCGTTGATCGCCTGAATCATCGCACTTGTCACCGTCACTCCCTGTGAAATATTTGTCAAATGTACCGCCCCAAACAATACACCACTGAGAATGACCGCCCAGAGAATCCCTCTTTTTGTTTTGGAAAAACGTTCCAGAAACAGATTCAGTATCACACCGCGGAAAATAAGTTCCTCCGTCCATCCGATCAGAAACATGGTTGCAGCAAAAAACAGGATTTCCAATGCAGATACAACTTTTGCATCCGGTGTCATCATCTGCACATAAAGCTGTGCCGCCAGTTCCAGACAACAGTATCCTGTCAGGAATCCGCCAATATAAAGACCATGGATAAATCCTTTTCCCTTTTCTTTCAATATTCCAACATAACCAAACAGACATAAAAACAGGAATGCAACCACCCCTGCCGCGAACTCTGCGATCATGCTGTTTCCATAACCCGGAAGTGAAACTGTATTGGCAAGGAAAAACGCTGCTACATCCATACTTCCAAGAAAAATCGCTACAATCAGTATCGCAACGAGTATCGTAACCACCTTCGGCATTCTCATAAGTTTCTTTTTCATGTTCTTCTCCCCTTTAATTGATTTTTCCATCGGCGTCAATCGTAATACCATTTGAAATCTGTGTCATATACTGATACAGTGCTGATGCACTGTTTATATCCATCAGTCTTGTTGTGCCCCCTGCCGCATAAACCGGAAGTAATTCATAGGATGCGGTTCCATCGGATGAGACCTGTACTTTCACTGCAACCGTCTTATCAATGCTCTGTCCAAATACAAAGTTTCCAAGACTGTAAAAGACCGGTTTTCCACTGATATATGAGATTCCCTGTAAACAGTGTGTATGTGCTCCAAGAATCAGATCTGCCCCTGCAGTAAAACAATCCGTGGCAATCTTTGTCTGATAGTCCTGCGGATACGCATCATATTCCACGCCCCAGTGGATATAGACCGACAGGAAATCACATTCACTCCGCGCTTCTTTGATCAACTGCACCAATTTTGTATCATCATAGGCGGTCAGCATTCCCGGTGTCCGCTCTTCCACTTTCCAGTTTGACTCCGGCACCACGCGGGATGCCGCAAGAAATCCAAATTTTTTTCCATTTTTCTCGATTACCTGCAATTCATACGCCCGCTCTTTGGTCTCCCCGGCTCCTGCATACAAAATACCGGCTCCGTCCAGTGTCGTAAATGTATCGGACAACGCATCTCTTCCATAATCTAAGGTGTGATTGTTGGCGAGTGATACAATATCCACGCCCATCTCATTTAAAGCCTTCACATATTTCGGATCACAGCAAAACGTAAACTGTTTGTCCTCCATCGGCTCTCCACGGTTACTGAACGGGAACTCATTATTCACCATGAAAATATCTGCATCCTGCAGCTCCTGCAGCAGCTGCGGCTCGATCACTTTTTCAATGCCGCCCGCATCATAGTTGCTTTTAAAGGCGTTTGCAAACAGTACATCCCCTGCAAAAATCAGTGTCGTGTCATCTGCTATGTCCGCTTCTTCCTGTTCTGTGTCGTTTTGGATCCTGTTCTGCCCGTCTGCTGCTTCCGTCTCTTCTGATTCTTCCGCTTCCGGTATCTGAACCGGTTCCTCCGTGCTGCTGATATCCGTCTCGGACAGCACATCTTTCGCCGGCTCACCGCTCTGTCTTCCATGTGAAAAAATAATCAGTGTCACCATTGCAAGCATTGTCACAAGTGACAGCGCATATAAAACAATCCGTGTTCTTTTTCCCATTCCCTTGCTCCTGTTCTTCCTATTAAAATATACAAATTCTTGTATGTTTTTTCTTTTGTGTTCATCATATCATATTGTGATTAAAAAGACAAAGTATGGAAATAAGCAGGACATACCAAAGGAAAGAAAGACTCAGACCGGATTTTGCAGACGTACAACACACCGATCTGAGCCTTTTCAATTTTTATCCATATGTATAAGGGCGTTCATGAAACATCCTTATTATTTTTCCGTCAAAACAGAAATATCTCCCACTCCTGCAGTCAGTTCCACTTCTGCTCCGCCGTTGCTTCTGGTCTCATACTCCGCATCAAAAGCCCCTTTCGACCGCCCGTTCAACCGAATTTCTCCAAGTCCGGCAGACAGATCAAATGCATAGCTTTTCTCTGTTCCGGTAAGAGAGACATTGACATCGCCGGTTCCTGCCTCCACTTCCAGTTTGTTTGAAACGCTTCCGCTGAACACGGCATCTCCAACTCCGGCTTCGATGGACACTTTCGGGAACTGTCCATTCAGAATCGACACATCTCCTGTTCCAACTTCAAACACAGCCTTCTCACTGGCTGAGATCTGATTCACAGAGAGTTCTCCCACTCCGACAGACACATTTACTTTTCTTGCCGTAAACGCTTCGCTTTCCATGGAAACATCCCCGGCTCCCACTACAATGTCCAGTGTCAGATTTTCGCACTGTCTTGGCAGAACTACCGTAAAGGTCGGTCCTTTCTCAAAATGGTGGTGTCCGCTGTGATAGGATACCTTCAGATTGGAATCCTTCTGTTTTGTAGAAAGATAATCCTGATACCCATTTTCCATTTTAATACTGATCTCATCCGCAGAATCCGACACTTCAAAAATAAGTTCATTTACCACATCCAGTTCCAGTTTCAGGGAAGCAGCTTCTGATGCCGGATAAGGTATAATGCAGCTTTCCGTTCCTGCCGGTTCACTCTTCAAATCCGTAAGATTCAGGATCCAGGAACCAAAACTCTCCACCGCCCTATTATCATCCATGAGCTCGTCATCCTCATCATCCCAGTCGTCATTATCCCAGTCGTCGTCGTCCCAATCATCATCGTCATCATAATCATCATCCCAATCATCATAATCATCATCCCAAAAATGATCCAAGATGCCATGTCCCTGATCATAAGCATAATAAACTCCATTGCCAATATGCCAGTTGCCAAAATCAAGTTCACCAGCAAGTGCTTTCCGGTGGATGGTTGACCATCCGGCTCCCATCACTGCGGCGATACCGCTGAAAACAATTCCGAGTGCGGCTAAGCTTCCTGCAATGATCAATATAATCTTTGTAAATTTTTTCATTTCATCTCACACTCCTCTCTTTGTATTGCCAAATGCCTTTTTGCAAAGCTCTGCAATGCCTTTCACTGCCCATGGGACAAACCAGCCAAAGCACCATACCACAAGCCACACTGCAAGTACTCCAAGCGCAAGAACCAAAAGTCCACCGCCTAACAGTCCAAGACCTACTGCCACGCCTTTTGTGAAAAGATATCCGATACCAATGCCTGCCAATACAAATCCAGTGATCACTAACGCCGCCATCACTGCAACAATGCTGACTGCCACTGCAAACACACACGCTAAAATTGCTACAAGAATCGCCGCCAGAACCGCTGCAACCGTGATCCAGATCGGGCTTGTCAAAACTGCGAGAATCACCCATAAAACTGTTTTTTCTGTTTTATTCTTCTGATTTTCCTTTTTCAGATTCTCCATATCGGTCTGACCGGACGCATTCTGACTGCCATAAGTTCCTCCGGCATAAGCAGTATTTTTCTGATTATAACTGCCAGAACCATAGGTACTGCTTCCATATAAACTGTTCATATATGGATCATCCGTTCCTGTCTCTGTCTTCTGACCATTTCCAGATGTTTCTTCTGTATGTGCCTCAACTTTTTCACCGCGCACATCCGCCTCGTGTGTTTCCACATCAGCCGCTTCACTCACCCCAAGATCTTTCTTGATCACTTCCGCCACCTTCTCCGGCGACTCCAGTTCCTCTAAAATTGATGCCTCATTTCCAATTCCGGCATCCTCAAAATAACTTCTGTAAAAGGCAAGTGCATCCGCTCTCTCTTCCTCTGAAATATCCGAAAGCAGCTGCTCCAGACGTTTTAAAAATTCTTCTTTATTCATTCTTCTGACTCCTCTCCTGAAAATAGTTCTGATATTTTCGAAGAATACGATTCCCACTCGCTGCGGTATTCTGCCAGCTTTTCTTCGCCGGTCTCCGTAATCTGGTAATATCTCCGGTTTCTTCCTCCGCACTCCCTGTCATACACGATCAGGTATCCATCCTTTTGCAGTCTTCGCAAAACCGGATACAGTGTGGATTCTGAAACCTCAATCGCTTTCCGCACATCCTGCGTGATCTTATATCCGTAGGTTCCTTCTTCCTCCTTTGACACGACAGCAAGAACAATCGCATCCAAAAGGGCTGCGCCTGTATTAAATACCATGTACTCACTCCTTGTTATTTTATTTGTAATATTATTTCTTGTTTAATACTATACATCATATAGTATTGTTTTGTCAATATTATTATTTTTTTAAAACTGGCATGGTCAATTTGTTTTAAACTGGATTTTTAATTCATGACAGTTTTTGTATATAGTAATCCCAACAACAATCCTGGGAATTGACACAAATACAAACCATAAAAAGGAGAATTTTATTTATGAAAACATCAACTACCACTACAGCACAGACTGCTGATTCAAAATCTTTATCAAATATCCGTTTTATCACGATCACGGCTCTTTTTATTGCCCTGACCTACGTATTCACTGCATTTATTAATATAAGACTTCCAATCACTGCAAACGGCGGATTGATCCATCTCGGAAACGTACCTCTTTTTATCTGCGCCATTATTTTTGGTAAGAAAAGTGGTGCGATCGCCGGCGGAGTCGGCATGGGACTCTTCGATCTGCTCTCCGGCTGGACTGCATGGGCTCCATTCACACTGATCATTGTCGGTCTGATGGGATATGCCGTAGGTGTCATTACAGAAAAACATCACGGTTTTGGCTGGAACGCACTTGCTATCGCAGTTGCATGTGTGATCAAAGTCGTTGGTTACTACATTGCAGAGGGTATCATTTACGGAAACTGGATTGCACCGGTTACTTCCATTCCTGGAAACCTTGTCCAGATCGGTGCTGCTGCTGTCATCGTTCTTTTGATCGTCGGACAGCTTCAGAAAATCGTAAATAAAATGTTATAAGCTGTGTAACACCAATCTCATTTACAAAACAATCTATGATAAAGAAGGAAGTAATTATGTATAAAGTCATGACTCCTGGGCCAACCCAGGTAAAAGAAAATGTGCGTATGGCAAGAAGCCTCGTATGTACCAATCCTGATCTGGATGAAGATTTCGTAGAATTTTATAAAGATACCTGCGAACTGATCAGCTCCCTGCTCGGCACGAAAAACGAAACTCTCATTTTGGATGGAGAGGGAATTTTAGGTCTGGAAGCTGCCTGCGCCTCCCTCACTGAGCCGGGAGATAAGGTGCTCATCATTGAGAACGGCGTGTACGGCGAAGGCTTTGCGGACTTTGTATCCATGTACGGTGGTGTGCCGGAATTTTATCATGCCGACCGCCTGAATGCTATTGACCCGGACGCTCTTTCTTCTTATTTAAAAGAACATCATGATTATAAATATGCAACCGTTGTTCACTGTGACACTCCAAGCGGTATGCTCAATCCGGTAGAGAAAATCTGTCCACTTTTAAAAGAATACGGCATTCTGACCATTGTAGATTCTGTTTCCGGAATGTTCGGAAATCATATGGATGTGGATAGGTTCCAGATTGACCTTCTGTGCGGCGGTTCCCAGAAAGCGGTTTCCGCACCTCCGGGACTTACTTTTGTCACCATAAGTGATGCTGTGAAAGATGCCATGCATGAGCGTAAGACTCCAATCCGTTCCTTCTATGCAAGCCTTCTGGCTTTTGAGGGATATTACGAGAAAAAATGGTTTCCATATACCATGCCGATCAGCGATATTTATGGCTTACGCGCTGCTTTTGACAATATCGCTTCCGATCCAGAGTTAGAAAAACGCACACACCGTATCGCCGAAGCAGCCAGACGCGCTTTGACAGAAGCCGGTTTAAAGCTTCACTTGGAAAGCGGTTTCTCCGATACCGTCACTGTGTTTGACATTCCGGCAGAGACCACCTGCGATGCAATTCTTTCCCGCATGAAAAAAGAGCACAATATCATGCTTGCCGGATCTTTTGACGATCTTTCCGGCAAAGTGATCCGCATTGGGCACATGGGAAATAATGCAAACTTTGAAGATATGACCGCAACCATGTACGCTCTTTCCGAAACGCTTACTTTCCTCGGTGTGAACTTAACAGGAAATCTTGTGGGATTATTCTTAAAATATTATCATTAGTTCCTGCTTTCGGAACTAAAAATCGCCCTGATAATTGATATGTCCCCCTTTTACTGGACATCCAGTGAAAGGGGGTACATATCATATCAGGGCGATTTATTGTCATTCTTTTATTTTCATATCCTACATCGTTACTCTGTCAATGCATGCTTTATAATTCCGATCCCGATCGGATATGGTCCTGTGTGCACTCCAATGGTTGCACCGATCTGGTAAATACCAATCTCATCAATTCCAAGACGTTCTTTGACCAGATCCTTTAACATCTCTCGAAACTCCAATGCTTCGTTATAATCATATCCATAACCGATGCAGAAACTGTACTCTCCCGGTTTCGCATTGACTTCGTCTAAATATTCCCTTGTCATATCCACGACTTTTTTCATGGATTTGAGACGATTCCTTGTAATGCCGGAATTAAAGATCTCACCTTCTTTTAACGTGATCAGAGGTTTGATTTTTAATGCACTGGCTGCAATCCCGGCTAATTTTCCAATCCTTCCGCCATGTTTTAAATAGTCAATACTTCCGATCGTGAAAAAAATTCTTCCTGTCTCACGGATCGGCAGTAACGCATCTACAATCTGCTGATACTCTAAGCCCATATCGCGCAGTCTGCATGCCTCTAATACATATAAACCCTGCAGCACAGTATTGACCGTAGAGTCAATGACCGTGATCTGTACATCCGGGTATTCCTCTAATATCATATCTTTTGCAGTTGTCGCAGACTGCAGGGAGCCACTGAATTTTTTTGTGATACAGATACAGATGACCGGCATCTTCTCCTTCGCATGTTTTTCAAACACCTCATAATAGTCATGCACGGATGGCATGGATGTCTTAGGAAAAACGGTCGGGTGATCCACCATTTCCTGATAAAATTCCCTGACGCCGACTTCTACCATTTCCTTTTGATACGTTTCACTGTCAAAGGACACATAAAATGGAACAACCTCAATATCTTTTTCCTTCGTGAGTTCCTGTGAAAGATCCAGAGAACCATCACTGATGATCTGTACTTTTTTCTGCATCATAAATACCTCGTTTATTTACTACTGTCATCTGCAAAATAGCTTTATGACTTCTTATTCTTAAATATACGTTTTCCAACGTAGTTTTTAATACTACATTTCAAAACATTTTCATTATATCACAGGGTATTTAAGTTGTACATCACTTTTGCCATAATTTTCTAAAAATTTTATTATCTACAGCTTGTACTGATGGATTCAATTGCTACTGCTCCGCCGCGCACTACCTCAATAATCTTAAATTTCGATTTCAACAGTGCGATCAGCTCGTTATTTCTATGGGCAGTCAGTTTGCATTCCAGCAGGACACTGTCATTTCCGATATCGACCACCTGCACATTAAACACCTGTGCAATCTGGAATACTTCTTCTTTTTCCGCGGCATTCACGCGGAGAACCTTTGCAAACAGAATCTCTTTCATATGAATCGGCACATCTGTCAGATCAATGACTTTGATTACTTCCACCATACGGTTTAGCTGCTTTTTAATCTGTTCAAACGTGATGTCATCGCTGGTAACGCAGATGGTCATACGGGAAACCGTCTCGTCCTCTGTCGTTCCAACGGTCAAACTCTGTAAATTGTAAGACTTTCCGGAAAAAAGACCGGAAACCTTTGCCAGAACACCAACCTGATTTTCTACATATAGTGCAATCCATCTGTCTTTCATGATATTTTCCTCTCTCACCATATCTGTATCCGCCTATTTCAAAATCATCTCGCTCATCGGATTTCCGCCCTTTACCATCGGAAGCACGATCTCATCCGATGAGATCAGAAATTCAATGACTGTCGGTGCATCTTTGTAAGTTCTCGCTTTATCCAAAGCTGCCTGAATGTCTTCTTCCCGCTCTACACGGATGCCATGCGCACCATAGCTTTCTGCAAGTGCAACAAAATCCGGTGTATATGGAGGGCATGCTTCATTTGGTCCCTTGCAGTTTGCCGGACAGCTTCTTCTCTTTCTTAAGCATACTGCAGAATAGCGTTTACCATAAAAAAGCTGCTGCATCTGGCGGACCATGCCAAGATACTGATTATTGAGCAGGCAGATGATAACCGGTGTCCCCTGCACGATCGCTGTTGCCATCTCCTGAATATTCATCTGGAAACCGCCATCACCGGTGACACAGACTACTTCCGTATTCCTGTTTCCAATCTTTGCACCGATCGCCGCTGGAAAACCGAATCCCATTGTTCCAAGCCCGCCGGAAGTGATCATCTGGCGTTTTTCGTCAATATCCAGATACTGCGTTGCCCACATCTGGTTCTGTCCTACATCCGTGACAAAAATTGCCTCGTCAAACGTATGGTTGATATGTTCCATGATCATCTGTGGTGTCATGCCGCGGTCTCTGCGCATCTCAAGTGGATTCTTCTCATTCCACGCCTTAATTCTCTCCTGCCATGCAGCCGTATCCTTTGCTTCTGCCCATTCCAGCAATTTTTCCAGGGCAAGTTTTGCATCCGATACGATTGGAACGTCTACCACAACATTTCTGGAAATGGAAGCAGTGTCCACGTCAATATGTACAATTTTTGCTTTTGGTGCAAATTCATTCAGATCTCCGGTAATACGGTCGTTAAATCTTGTTCCGATGGAAAATAAAACATCACACTCGCTGACTGCTTTATTGCTTGCATATTTTCCATGCATCCCTGTATTTCCGATATAAAGCGGATGCGTTGTGGCAATCGCACCCTTGCCCATAATGGTCGTCACAACCGGAACGTTCATTTTCTCTGCAAATTCTTTCAACAGCTCATTTGCTTTTGCAATATTGACACCGCCGCCAGCCAGGATCAATGGTTTCTTTGCTGACTTTAACAGTTTGTATGCTTTTTTCAACTGCCCGATATGCACGCTCTCATTCGGTTTGTATCCCCGGATCTGCACGCTGTCCGGATATTCTGCCGGTCCGCTCGCCGTCTGGATATCCTTTGGAAGATCAATTAAGACCGGTCCCGGTTTTCCGGTGCTTGCAATGTGAAAGGCCATCTTAATGATCTTTCCTAAATCCTTGCGGTCTCTGACCGTCACGCCATACTTTGTAATACTTCTTGTCATTCCGACAATGTCAACTTCCTGAAAAGCATCGTTTCCGATCAGATTCAACGGCACCTGACCTGTGAAACAGACAAGCGGAATATTATCGTAATGTGCATCTGCAAGTCCTGTCATAATATTCGTTGCCCCAGGCCCGCTGGTCACCAGACAGACACCTACTTTTCCGGTAGATTTTGCATATCCCTCTGCCTCATGTAAAAGTCCCTGCTCATGTCTTGGTAAGACAACTTCAATCTCATCCTGTTTATATAATTCATCAAAAAGGTCTGTTACCGTTCCACCCGGATAACCGAAAATCGTATCGACACCCTCTTCCTGTAACGCCTTTACAAATAATTTTCTACCTGTAATATCCATCTTTCTGCCTTACCCTTTCTATTTATACTTCAAAAAAATCTGTACTTTCACAAAACGATACTTTCTGCTGCCTATGTATCTTTTCTGGCTAACCGATATACCCCAGTGTTTTGAGTAAAAAAATCCATCCAGTCAACGTAAACGCCGCCATCAATGTCGTTGTTACAATAACGCTTGCCGTCAGCACTTCATCATTGTTCATACTCTTTGCCATAATATAACAGCTCGGCGTGGTCGGGGATGCCAGCATGATCAGAATTGCAATCATCTTCTCCCCGGAAAATCCCATCCATGCAGCAACCGGCAGAAAAACAAGTGGCTGAAGCACCAGTTTGATCGTAGAAGCCGCCATGGTCGGTGCGATCTTTGCCAGCGCTTTTCTTCCCTCAAATCCGGCTCCGATCGTGATCAGTGCCAGTGGGGTTGCCATCTGCGCCACGTTGCTGATCGTCTTATTTACCAGCGTTGGGAACTGGATCCCAAGCAGTCCCACGATCAGTCCTGCCAGGATACTTAAAATGATCGGATTCTTGCAGATATTCATTCCCGCCTGTCTGATCTTTGCTTTCTTGTCAATGTTTGTACTGTCATTTGCTTCAAATGTCAGCACGATCACGGAAAAAATATTATAGAGCGGCACTGCGCTGACGATCATCAGCGGTCCCATTGCAGAGGAACCGTAGATATTCTGGATAAAAGCCAGCCCCATAACCGCCGCACTTCCGCGGAAAGACGACTGTACAAATGCCCCGCGGATCGTTTTGTCCCGCACCAGAAGCTTTGCTGTACCCCATACCACCCAGAAACAGATGGTACTCACGATTGCACAGAAAAGTACATATTTAATATCAAATACTGCTTTAATATCAACGCCCGCAATGTCCTTAAACAGCATAAACGGAAGTGTGACCTTGAAATTGAACTTATTTGCCACTGTGACAAAGTTATCATTCAGCATTCCGATCTGCTTTAAAATGTATCCGATCACCATGACCAGAAAAATCGGCATTGTCACGTTGATACTGTATATAAAATTTTCCATTTTTTCTTTTTTCATTTAATACATTTCTAATCTTAATTGAATTTTGTTTACTATAATAATCATTACAAGCCATTATAAATGTTGAAGAATCATTACTAGCTTGATTTTTAAAACTATCATAAGCTTCAAGAATTGATATAAATCGAATGTTATTTTCAGGAAAAAATGATTCCATATAGTATCCTGTCATAACATGATCTCTACCTAATCTTGATAAATCTTTTACTACTACACAATTTATCTTTTTATTCTTTATGTCATTAAGCAATTTTTGAAATCCAGGTCTTTCAAAATCAGTTCCAGAAAAACCATCATCAACATATTCTCCAACTAGATTAAAATTATTACTATTTACATAACTTCTTAATAATTCTTTTTGATTAATTACACTTTCACTATCAGATTCATATTTTTTGTCTTTATCTTCTTGAGATAATCTTATATAGATTCCAGTATTGAAATCTTTACCAATTAAGTTATTATTCATTTTACCTCCTTTTACTTAATTGGGTATTAAGACAAATGAATGATAACATCATAATAAAATTATTGCAAACCATTATTTAAATGATTCTCCTTTTTTTCTTTAATTATCTCTTCGATTAAGTATTTTAAAATAAG
>ENA-UERN01000674-UERN01000674.1-human-gut-metagenome-genome-assembly--contig:-NODE-674-length-38156-cov-9.538722_pt1 | contig 38156 bp, 31 predicted proteins | sample MGYA00242950_ERZ507950 | MGnify/ENA primary metagenome ERZ507950 (study PRJEB26167, sample SAMN06115515) | human gut metagenome | host: Homo sapiens | place: China:Ningxia | collected 2014-11-26...
AGGGGCCTTTCTGAAGAAAGGCCCCTTCTCCCCTCCCCCACCTTTCATACCCAAAGGATTACCCATGCCTGAACTTTCCCGAGCCGACTGGGTCCGCGAAGCGACCCGTACGCTGCATGAGGCCGCGGTGGACTCGCCGCGCCTGTCCGCCGAACTCATCCTCCAGCACGTCTGCGGCATCAGCCGTGTGGAACTCGCCACCCGTCCGGAAACCTTCCTCACCAGCGATCAGCTTTCCCGCATGACCGGCCTGCTCCGCCGCCGGGCCGATGGCGAACCCGCCGCCTACCTTCTCGGCCAGCGCGAATTCTACGGCAGGGACTTCCGGGTCACGCCCGCCACCCTCATTCCCCGCCCTGAAACCGAGCACCTCATCGAAGCGGCCCTCAAAGGCTGCGACGGCCCCGCCAGCTTTGCGGATCTGGGTACGGGCAGCGGCTGCATCGCCGTGACCCTGTGCGCGGAACGCCCAGACTGGCGCGGCCTCATGGTCGATCTGTCCGGCCGCGCGCTGGCCGTGGCCTGCCAAAACGCCGTGCGCCACGATGTCCGCCAGCGGCTCCAACCCGTCCGCGCCGACTTCACCCGACCTCTCCTGCGCCCGGAATCGCTGGATCTGCTGGTCAGCAACCCGCCCTATGTCGGCAAAACCGAATATGAAGGGCTCTCCGCCGAAGTCCGTGATTTCGAACCTGTCACGGCGCTCGTCCCGAACTTTGTGGACTCGGACAAGATCCCCAGCCATGACCACTATCATGACCACGGCAGCAGCCACAGCCATGCCCCTTCCACTCCCCCGGATAAGCCGGAAGGGCTGGAACACCTGATAGCCGTGGCTCAGGAGGCTTTCGTGGCCCTCAAACCGGGCGGCCTGCTGCTCATGGAGCACGGCTATGCGCAAGGCGCTGCCATAAAAGTGTTGCTTGAAAGCCACAAATGGGAAAACGTCTTGATTCTCAAAGACTTGTCAGGCCATGATCGAGTGGCGAGCGCTCGGAAACCCGCGGCTTGAGGGCCACAGTGTTGTGGAAAAGACACGATGGCTTTTTTGTCACAATACATTTTTTTCGTATTGTTCAAAGGAGATATGACAAATAAAGGCTTTGGCCCGCTTCTTGCTACAGGTTAGAGTGGAGGGATTCCATGAACCAGACTACTATTCAACGCGTCGTTACTTGTTCCGGTATTGGCCTGCACAGCGGCAACAAGGTCTACCTTGCTCTTCGCCCCGCTTCGGCCAACACGGGCATCATCTTCGACATCCATACCCCGGATGGCATCCGCCGCGTGAGTCCCGCCCCCAAAGCCGTCGCCACAACGGTGCTCGCTACCACTCTCGGTTCGAACGGGGCCACCGTCTCCACGGTGGAACACCTGCTGGCTTCCGTACTTGGCCTCGGCATCGACAACCTGATCATCAGCGTCGAAGGCGGCGAAATCCCGATTATGGACGGCTCCGCTGCGGCGTTTCTGGAACTGTTCGCCGAAGCCGGCATCCGTGAGCTGCCCGCGCCCCGCAAGGTGATGCGCATCAGCCGCCCCTTGGAACTGCGCGACGGCGAGAAGTACATCCGCGCGCTCCCCTATGCCGGGTTCCGTGTGGACTGCACCATCGACTTTCCCCATCCGACCATCGGCCGCGAGCGCTTCAACATGGAAGTGACTCCGGAAAACTTTACCCGCGTCGCCAACGCCCGCACCTTCGGCTTCTTCAAGGACGTCGAATACCTGCATAGCCACGGCCTCGCCCGAGGCGGCTCTCTGGAAAGCGTTGTCGTGCTCGACGACAACGGCGTCATGAATCCTGAAGGCCTGCGCTACAAGGACGAATTCGTCCGCCACAAGGTGTTGGACTTCATCGGCGACATGGCCATGCTCGGGATGCCCATTCAGGGCCAGTTCGAAATATGCTGCTCAGGCCATCAGCTGAACAACGCCTTCCTGCGCAAGGCGGAAAGCGAACGGGCGCTCCAGCTCATCGACCTCTCCCTTGAAGAGGCCCAAAACCGCAAGACCCGCGAAAAGCGTCCCGCCTACGAAGGTTCGCTGGCTCTGGCGTAAGACACCCGATCCGACCTGACGAGGGGGGAGCGGAATGCCCTGCGGGATCTCCCCGCGCGGTACGCCGCTCCCCCTTTTCCGTACCCGCCGCCCCTTCCGGAACGGCAGACGCTTTTCTTTTCCCTCACGAGCGGAAACGCCATCAACCTTTTTTTGGGGAACGACAATGGCCACCTTCCAGACCATCACGACCGACAAAAAACAGTACCTTCCGCTCCTTCTGCTCGCGGACCCCTGCGAAGCCATGATCGATCGCTATCTGGAAGCCGGGGATATGCATGTCCTCTCCATCGGCGACGCGCCCGTCTGCGTGGCTGTGGTCACCCCCTATTCCGACGCGGCCTGCGAACTCAAGAACCTCGCCACCGACCCCCAATTCCAAAAGCAGGGGTATGCCACCCGCCTGATGGAAACCCTGTTCAAATTCTACGCGGCACGTTTCCGGGCGATGTATGTGGGAACCGCAGGCCCCGGCGTGGCTTTTTACGCCCGGTTCGGTTTCACGCACTCGCACACCGTCACCGGATTCTTTACCGACAACTACCCCGAACCACTCTATGAAGACGGCGTTCTCCTCACGGACATGCTTTACCTCAAAAAAGAGCTGGCCTGACCGGAAAGCCCCAGGAAAAACACCTATGGATTTCATTGAGCAGTACCTGCGATTCATCAAGGAAGCCGAGCGTCTGAAGGCCGTCACCCGCACGGCTTGGACACACGACGGGCGGCGCGAAAGCACGGCTGAACATTCGTGGCGGCTGGCCTTGTTCGCCGGGCTCGCCGCCGGACGCCTTCCCGGCCTGAACAGGGAAAAAGTGCTCATGATGAGCCTGATCCACGACATGGGCGAACTCTACGGCGGAGACATTTCGGCGGCACTGTGCCCGGACCCGCAAGAAAAAACCGACGAGGAAAGCCGGGCCGTGCGCAAGGCCTTTTCCCTGCTCCCCGAGCGGGAAGCCGAATCCCTGCTGGCCCTGTGGCGGGAATACAACGCGAACGCCACCCCGGAAGCCCGGCTCGTCAAGGCGCTGGACAAGGCGGAAACCATTATCCAGCACAATCAGGGACGCAACCCGGAGGATTTCGACTACCGGTTCAATCTCGGCTACGGAAAAGAATACTTCGAGGGCAGCGGATTCCTGCGCGAACTCCGCACGCTTCTGGACGAAGAAACCGCCGCCAAGCTCCACGGTACAGATTAAACGCTCGCGCCTCCCAAACGACAAAGGCATGGGAACCATCCGGTTCCCATGCCTTTTCTTTGCCTGACGGCAAACCCGCCGAAAGCCTTCACCTATCCGCCCCGTTTGTCGGAAAAGGGAGGCTAAGGGAGGGCGGCAAACGCACCGGCCTATTCCCGGCAACAGTCTCCACCCTTCCCGTTTTTTATTCAGCCGGCTACTTGAACGCCGCGACGCCGGCCTTGGCCACGTTGGTATCCTCAGCCACGCTGCCGCCGCTCACGCCGACGGCACCGACGATGACGCCGTCCTTGTTCTTGAGCAGTTCGCCGCCGCCGAAAATGACCAGACCGTTGTTGGTGACTTCAATGCCGTACAATTCCTTGCCGGGCTGCGAGGCCGCGCCGAGGGCGGACGTCGGCATGTTGAACAGGCGGGCGGTACGGGCCTTGCCGATGGAAATGTCGATGCTGCCGAGGAAGGCCCCGTCCATGCGCGTGAAGGCCTTCAGGTTGCCCCCGGCGTCCACGACGGCAATGTTCATGGGCACGCCCTGCTCTTTGGCTTTGGCGAGAGCGCCCTTGATGACCGTATCGGCCTGCGCCTGCGTGATGTCGCCGGGAAGCTGGAGTTTGCTCACATCCACACCCGCGAACGCGGTGACGGAAAAAGCCAGAACCATCAGACCGGACAAGAGAAGACGACGCATGAAAACCTCCATCTGTTGCGGTATGGGCAAAGCGCCCCATCCCACGGAACGCAACCCGGCGCTCCGCTTTGCTCTACGGTATCCACTTGCGCCTTTTTCCGCAAGACACTATATCAAATGGATGAACGAAACATCCCCTCACGACGGTTCGCCTGCCGGACGCCGCGGCATCCACCTCCTTTCACCCGAACTGCGCAATCAGATCGCAGCCGGTGAAGTCGTGGAACGCCCCGCAAGCGTAGTCAAAGAACTTGTGGAAAACAGCCTCGACGCCGGAGCAACGTTGATCGAGGTCACGCTGGAAAACGGCGGGCAGAGCCTCATCCGGGTCAGGGACAACGGCGCGGGCATCCCCGCCGCCGAGCTGGAGCTGGCCGTCACGCGCCACGCCACCAGCAAAATAACCAGCATGGACGATCTCTGGCACATCAGCTCCTTCGGGTTCCGCGGCGAAGCCCTGCCGAGCATCGCGTCCGTGTCCAGTTTCCGCATGGAGTCGGCTTTCTGCGCCTCGGAAGACGCCGAGCCCGACGCGGCCTTCATCCAGATGGAACACGGCGTACTCGCCCAGCAAGGGCCGAGCGGCCTGCACAAGGGAACGGTCGTCGAAATCCGCGACCTCTTCGCCACCATCCCCGCCCGCCTCAAATTTCTGAAAGCGCCCGCGACCGAACAGAAGCGTGCGCAGGAACTCCTCACCCGTCTGGCGCTCACGCATACGGACGCGGGCTTCATCTTCCTTGCCGGGACGCGGGAAGTCTTGCGGTTCCCCGCCGGGCAGTCCCTGCAGGAACGCCTCTCGGTCATCTGGCCCGATTCCGTTACGGAAACCCTGCTGCCGTTCGACCGCACCACCAATGACATCCGCGTCCACGGGCTGGTCTCCCCGCCCGGACAGGCCCAGCCGCGCGGCGACCGGATGCTGCTCTACGTCAACGGCAGGGCCGTCAACGACAAGGTCATCCTTCGCGCCGTCCGCGAAGCCTACAAAGGGCGCCTCCTTTCCAAGGAATACCCGCAGATCGTCCTGTTCATGGAGCTGCCTCCGGAAGAAGTGGACGTAAACGTGCACCCAGCCAAGATCGAAGTCCGTTTCCGGGATGAGCGCTCCGTGTTCGGGGCCGTGCTCCGGGCCGTGGAGGAGGCGGTTGTCCGCAATCTCCCCACGGGCGATCTTGACGCGGCCCCTTCCGGCGAAGAAGCGCGCCATGCCCCCGCGTACGAGCCCAAGCCCCTCGGTTTTTGGGGCGAAGCGGATCGAGAGCGGATCATGCGGCCCCGGCAGCAACCCCTCATCCCGCCGGATCACGAAGAAACGCCTTCCGCCGTGCCCCCCGCATCGGAACGGCCATCCTCCGAACCTGACTCTGTCCCCGAGCCGCTGCTGTATGGCGAGGAAGGGCTTCCGTGGGACAAGGTTCCCGGCAAGCCCGCCGCCCCATCCTTCCACGAAGCCCCCCAAGCGTTCGCGGCTCCGCAGCCTCCGACGGCAGGTGCGGCTCCGTTACCGGAAACCGCGCCGCACGCCGCCGTGCAGCCACCAGCCGCCAACCGCGCCAGCCCCTCCGAGCCCGAACAGCCCGAAATCGAGCAGCTTGGCGAAGGCCAAGTACGCGTCGGCCCTTACGTGTACATGGGGCAGATCGGCGGGACGTATCTGCTGCTCCGGGATATACGCAACGGCCGCGACAACGCGTCCCTGCTGATCCTCGACCAGCACGCCGCACACGAGCGGGTACTGGTGTCGCGGATAGAGGCCGGGGGCTTTTCGGGCATGTCCCAGCCCTTGGTGCTGCCGCTCGAATATACGCTGCATCCGGCGGAACGGGAGCGCATTCAGGAGTTTCACGAATCCCTCTCCGCGCTCGGGTTCGAGCTGGCGCTGCGGGAACAGGGAGCCGGAACCGTGCTCGAAGTGCGCGCCGTGCCGCCTTTGCTGGAGCGTGCCGCCGCCGGGGAATTCATCCGTGAGGTACTCGCCGGGCGCAAGGAGGATCTCCATTCGCTCTGGGCCACAATGGCCTGCAAGGCCGCAATCAAGGCCGGGGACGCCCTCGCCCCGGATGAAGCGGTCAACCTCATCGCCCAGTGGCTCATGACCGAGAACCGCCAGTTCTGCCCGCACGGGAGGCCCTGCGTCCTGCAATGGGGCACCAGCGATCTGGACAAGATGTTCAAAAGGATGGGGTAAGGGAATTGGAGGGGAGAGGGAGGGACTTTCTGGAGAAAGTCCCTCCCTCTCCCCTCTCTCCCCAAAGACTTTCGTATGGGTCGATGACGGATTCGGGGACTGCCGAGCGTTTCCCATACGCGTACGTCCCCCGGAGCTGCGGAGAAACAAAAACGCTGTCCGCGCAGTGAAAACAATTGCGGAAAACAGTTGAGCATACGAACAAGCTTGAACATGTTGAAAACGGATTCGCTTTGGGCCGTTTTCTCTTTCAAGGGCAATCCGTTTCAGAAAAAGCCGCTCGAAGCATTTCGGGCGGCCTTCATATACAGGGAACGCTGCGTACAGGGATTCGATAAACACGAACGTCTTTGAAGAGGAGAGGAAGGGGTTTGGGGAGGGGAAACTTTCTTCAGAAAGTTTCCCCTCCCCAAACCCACTTTCTCTACCTTCCGTAGATAAAGTGCATGTCCTCGGGCGCGGAGGCTTCGACGGTGTAGTCGATGACGCTCTTGCCGGAAGCGGGCACGGTGAGATTCCACGTGTTGACGTGATCCTTCACAACCGGGGCGGGCTTGGCGACGACCTTCACCTCGATGGCGCTGTCGCCGATCTGCGGTTCGGGATCTTCCACGCGCACGGCAACGGGCTGCGTATGGCTGTTGGTTACCTCAATCGTCCACTTCCAGTCGCGGGTCTGGCGCTTGCCCACAAAGCCCTTGCTGCCGCTCTGGCGGAGATCCTGCTTCATGTCCACCGTCACACGGGAATCCCTGCCGAAGAACATATCCTCGTGATCCCCTGACAGCGCAAACGTTCCCGCCCCCACGGGCAGCCCGTCCACCGAATACTGGGCCGGGCCATGCGGCCAGTCCACGGCTTCGGGCAAACGAACCTCGGCCATCAGCCACGCCGCCTTGCCGCCGTAGCCGGGACGGGCCAAGCGGACGAACGACGCCTTCCAGTCACCCCGCGCCAACTCGAACAGCACGGGCCGACCGGCGGGAACCGTGCGCGTCCCCAAGTCCCACGCCGTGAACGTCGCCATTTCACGGACATCTACGGGCGGAGCCGCCTTCATCATCATATTGGGGGCCGCGTCCATCGCCGCCTGCTCCATGACGGGGCTCGCGGCGAGCGCCCGGGGCATATGCTCCACCTTCCGCAACGTCCAGTTCGGCAGGCTGCCCGGCTGCAATCCGCTGCCCGGATCGGCGGAAGCCAGCGTAAGATGCACGCCCTTCCAGTCCTGCCCCGTCGCCTGCCGGATTTCCGCCTGCTGCGTGAAACGCACCAATCCCTTTTCCGGCTCCGCATCGAACCGGTAGGCCGGAGACCAGCCGCATCCGGACAGCATGTACCAATAGCGTACCCGGACATTTCCGGAGAGATCGCCGACCTGCGCCTCGACCTGGGTGCCCGTCGCCGCATCGCCGTATTCGGACAAGGCCTGCTCAAGGCGCGCCACGCCTTCCCGCGCTTCCTTGACCTGCGGCTCCAGTGCTGCGGCCTGTACATACAACGCCTTGAGGCGTTCCGGCATAGCCGCATCCAGCTTTTCCATCTCCGCCATCGAAACCTCTTGCGCCAGCGCGCCCTTGCTCCACAGCGAGATCCGCGCCGCCACCGCTGCGGCTTCGCCTTCCAGCCCCGCCGCATGTGCACGCGCTTCGGCCAAATCCTGGCGCAACGCCGCTACGGTCTCGCTGTCCGCCACCAGAACCGGGATTGCCCGGCGGCTGATGACTTCGCCTTTATCCAAGGAAATAACGAGAGACTCCAAGTCGGTACCCGCAGGGATCACAAAGGCCACCGCCCCGTTCTTCACGGGCAGCGTATCGTCAACCTGCACCTGCGCGCTCGAAGGATACAGCACAATATCCATCGCCGGAGCCGCTACCGCGACACCGGACAGACACCACATCAAAGCCGCCAACAACACCAGACGGTTTCGCATCACTACCTCACTTTGCAGCTCAAACAAAAAAAGGGGGCCTTTCAGCCACCTCCCCAAACATCTTTCCATTTTCATATCCCAACGAGGAGGTGATTCAGTTTCTCCGAACTCCCTTGAAAAAGCCATGACAATCTCACGCGTTTCCGAGCCCATCCCCCAGCTCCCACAAAAAACGCCTCCCGCGACCAGCACAGGAGGCGTTTGCACATGCAATCTTTTCTGTGTCAGGGGCAATCCCCACACAGGGATCCCCTACAAAAGCCTTGAGGCGGGAGGGCTGTGCCCTCGCTGGCAATCTTGAGGAAGGGAGAGCCTTTTTCGGAACACTCTCCCCTTCCCAAAACCGCTTTCACTATTTCTCGTTCGCGCCGCAGCACTTCTTGTACTTTTTGCCGCTGCCGCAGGGACAGGGATCGTTGCGGCCCGGCTTGTTCTCGGCTTTGGCCTGAGCGGGAGCCCCGAGCAGATCTTCGGGTTCGTTGGAGTAGGAAAGCTGCTGCGGCTGCTCCTTGTGCTGGAACATCGGTTCCGGCTCGGGCGCGGCGACAACTTCTTCCGCAACTTCCGTGGGCCGCTGCTCCACGCGCACGCGGGTAAGGGCGCGGAACGCTCCCTCACGGATGTGCACAAGCAGTTCCTGGAACATGTTGAAGCCTTCACGCTTGTACTCCAGCTTGGGATCGCGCTGGCCGTAACCGCGCAGGCCGATGCCGTCGCGCAGGAAGTCCATGTTGCGGAGGTGTTCCTTCCAGCCGCGATCCAGTTCCTCAAGCAGGAAGTAACGCAGCAGGTCCGCGTACAGCGGCCCGGCCTCTTCCCGCAACTGGGCCATGATGGACAGCACCAGTTCCTGCGCCTCTTCACGGGTCGGCAGGGGCGCATCGCCGGGCAGCACGCGGTCGATGTTCATAACCTCGGACAGGCGGGCGCGCACGGGCTTTTCATCTTCGATGTCGCGTGCGGCCTTGGAAACTTCGAGCCCGGCATACATATCGTCCAGCAGATCGGACAAATACTCGTTCAGGATGGGCTCAAGATCCGGCTCCTGCATCAGATCCCGGCGCAGGCTGTAGATGACGGTACGCTGCTGGTTCATGACGTTGTCATAGTCCAGCAGGGTCTTACGGATTTCAAAGTGATGGCCTTCCACGCGCTTCTGGGCATTCTCGATGGCGCGGGAAACCATGTTGTTCTCGATGGGCTCGCCTTCCTGCATCCCGAGTTTCTGCATGAGCCCGGAAAGGCGGTCGGAACCGAACAAGCGCATGAGATCGTCTTCGAGCGACAGATAGAAGCGCGAGGAGCCCGGATCGCCCTGACGACCGGAACGGCCGCGCAACTGGTTGTCGATACGGCGGCTCTCGTGGCGTTCGGTACCGAGGATGTGCAGGCCGCCGAGTTCGACGACGCCTTCCCCGAGCTTGATGTCCGTACCGCGCCCCGCCATGTTGGTGGCGATGGTCACCTTGCCGGCCTGACCGGCCTGCGCGACGATTTCGGCTTCCTGCGCGTGGTGCTTGGCGTTGAGCACGCTGTGCGGTACGCCTTCGCGTTTCAGGAGCTGCGAAATGAGTTCGGACGTTTCGATGGAAATCGTACCCACCAACACGGGCTGGCCCGTGGCGTGCAGTTCCTTGATGGCCTGAATGATGGCCTGCATCTTTTCACGCCGCGTCCGGTAGATGAGGTCCGGCATGTCCTTGCGGACCATGGGGCGGTTCGGCGGAATGGTGGACACTTCCAGACCGTAGATCTGGGCGAATTCCACGGCTTCGGTGTCGGCCGTGCCGGTCATGCCCGACAGCTTGTCATACATGCGGAAATAATTCTGGAACGTGATGCTGGCGAGGGTCTGGTTCTCGGCGGCGACGGTGACGTGTTCCTTGGCTTCGAGAGCCTGATGCAGGCCGTCGCTGAACCGGCGTCCGGCCATGAGGCGGCCCGTGAACTCGTCGACGATGACGACCTGATCGTCCTTCACGATGTAGTCGACGTCGCGGCGGAATACGGTGTGCGCCTTAAGGGACTGCAACACATGATGCTGCGCGGTAATGTTGGCGGTGTCGTAGAGGTTCTCGATGCCGAGCTGTTCTTCCACGTACAGCACGCCTTCGTCGGTGAGCGACGCGGTTTTGCCCTTTTCGTCGACCGTGTAGTGCTTTTCCTTTTCGAGTGTGCGGACAACTTCGTCCACCTTCTGGTACAGATCGGTGGATTCGTCGGACGCGCCGGAGATGATGAGCGGCGTACGGGCTTCGTCGATCAGGATGGAGTCCACTTCGTCGACGATGGCGTAATGGTGGCCGCGCTGCACCAGCTGCTCGGCGTAAAATTTCATGTTGTCGCGCAGGTAGTCGAAGCCGAACTCGTTGTTCGTGCCGTAGGTGATGTCCGCGCCGTACGCTTCCTTGCGCTGTTCGTCGCTCAGGCCCGCGACGATGACGCCCACGGAAAGGCCGAGGAAGTTGTACAGCCGGCCCATCCATTCGGCGTCACGCTTGGCGAGGTAGTCGTTGACGGTAACGACGTGGACGCCCTTGCCTTCCAGCGAGTTCAGGATGACGGCGAGAGTGGCGACGAGGGTCTTGCCTTCGCCTGTTTTCATTTCAGCAATCTTGCCGTTGTGCAAAGCCATCGCGCCGAGCAGCTGCACATCGTAATGCCGCATACCGAGCACGCGGGTACTGGCCTCGCGGACCAAGGCGAACACTTCGGGGAGAACGGCGTCCAGATCCTTTTCCCCGTTTTGCACCTGTTCCCTATAGACGGCCAAGCGCTGCGGCAGTTCCTCATCCGCAAGGGCCTGCATTTCGGGCTCAAGCGCATTGATTTTAGCCACCAGCGGCCTGAGTTTTTTCAGAAAACGATCGTTTTTACTACCGAAAATCTTGCGTACGAGGAAACCTATCATGAAAACTCCCGAAAAAGAGGATACACGGCGAGCACCGCATCCCTCAACTAATAAGACATGCTTCACCGATTGGCAAATGACGACAACAGGGTTTTCTTTATAACAGAAAGGGAAGGCTGTCTTTCCACAGGAAAAAACGCCTTCCCAAAAGTCTCTGTGCCTTGCCCTCGCTCCCGCGTCTGTGGAGCCTCTCATTATGAAGACGGATGAATCGGGGGACGACGCTTTTTGAAAAAAGCGCTCTCCCCTGTACCCCTCCAGCAAAAACTTCGACGGGGGGAGGCTGCACGAAAGGAGTTCAGGAGGAAACGAGGCAGCGCAGCAATCCCCCGCACTCAGCTCGTGAGCCCCCGCAGACATTAAAGTTTCTTCATCCGGCCCCGCCCGGCATACAACGCCGCGCCTGATGCCGGTTACAAAAGTCTTTGGAAGATGAGGGGAGGGGTGTGGGGAGGGGAGAAGGAAGCTTTTCTTCAGAAAAGTTCCTTCTCCCCTCCCCACATATCCTATATTTCCCCGATTCTTCTAACAAATCCTCGGCAACTGGTCGCCTTCGAGCATGGACAACAGGCGACGGCCTCCGATGGGCGTCTGGAGCACGACCTGACCGGGACGGGACGGGGCCACGGCTTCGAGCACGGTGCCGATACGGGCGGCCTCGCGCCCCTGCGGCTCGGAGCGGAGCACGTCGAGCGCGGCCTGAGCCTTGGCTTCCGGCACAAAACACAGCATCTTGCCCTCATTGGCGAGGTACAGGGGATCGAGGCCGAGCACGTCGCAGCCGGAACGCACCGCATCGTGGATCGGGATCGCGGCCTCCTCGATGGAACAGACCACCCCGGATTGCCCGGCGATCTCGTTCAGCGTGGTCGCCAGCCCGCCGCGCGTGGGATCGCGCAACACATGAATATCCCCAACCTCAAGCATCAGGCGTTCCACCATCTTGTTGAGCGCAGCGCTGTCGCTCTCGACGCCTTGCAGGAACGAAAGGCTGTCGCGCTGCCCGAGCACGGCAAGCCCGTGATCGCCCACGGCCCCGCTCACCAGAATGGCGTCGCCGGGCCGGGCGCCGCTGCCGGACGGCGACGGGTCCGCAAGGATTTCGCCCACGCCCGCCGTGGTTATGAACAGCTTGTCGCAGGCCCCGCGCGGCACGACCTTGGTGTCGCCGGACACGATGAGCACCCCGGCGCTGCGGGCCGCCTCCGCCATGCTTTCCACCACCTTGCGCAGCAGATCGAGATCGAGCCCTTCCTCAAGGATGAAGCCGCAGGTCAGATATCTGGGCCGCGCGCCGAGCATGGACACGTCGTTGACCGTGCCGTGCACCGCCAGGGTGCCGATGTTGCCGCCGGGGAAGAACAGCGGGGTGACGGTATACCCGTCCGTACTCATGGCGATGGGACCGGAAAGTTCCAGCTTGGCGGCGTCGTCCAGCGTCCGGAGAATGGGATTGTCGAACTGTTCGAGAAAGAGTTCGTTGATGAGCCGCTGGGAGGCCCTTCCGCCGCTGCCGCAATCCAGAAGAAGTGTCTTTGTCATAACCGACCTGTCTTAATGATGATTCCACGGATGGAACAGCCGATGCGAAAAACGTCTGACGCGGCCGCCCATCCTTCCGAGCGAACAGAAGATCCCGAGCAGGTTGAGTATCCCGAACAGGGCGAAATTGATGTGCATCGCCTCCAGAAACTCAGGAATATTGTTCGGGCCGAGCGCCTCGTCGCACAGATAGGCGTTCATGGTCAGGGAAATGATGACCATGCTCGACAGCGTCCCGAGCGTGCGGGCCGTACCCACCAGCCCCGAAGCCTGCCCCATGTGCGCTTCGTCCACACTGGTCATGATCGCGCTGGTGTTCGGAGACGCGAACAACGCGATGCCCGAGCCTATCACAAGCTGGACCAGCGTGACCACCCACAGCGACGACGCCCCGTCGAGGGAAGAGGCCAGCAGCAGGCCGACGCCGCACACCGCTATGCCGATCGTGGCGATGATGTCCGCGCCGTGCCTGTCCGCCATACGCCCGCCAAGCGGTGAAATAAACACCTGAACGGCAGGCTGCGCCGACAGGAGCAACCCGGTTTCGAGCAGGGTCAGCCCGTGGACGCCTTGAAGATACAGGCTAAAATAGAAGGTCACGCCGAAAATGGAACTATAATTGATGAAGGAGGCCAGCGTGCTCAGGGCGAACGCCTTGTTCTTCACGAGGAAGGCGACGTCCAGGATGGGATGGTGCGAACGGCGCTCCTCCCACAGGAACAGCCCGAGGAACACCACCCCCAAGGCGAACAGGACGCCCGCCCATGCGCCGGAAAAGAGCCAGATCGCCCCGATGGACAGCAGGCTGACGGCAAGCGTATAGAAGAGGCTCCCCCGCCAGTCGAAGGGATCGTCCGGGGCGTCCTTCCAGTCGCAGCGGACATTGCAGTACATGAGCAGCCACGCGATGATCCCGATGGGGACCACGCTGAAAAAGAGGAACTGCCAGCCAAGGGCTGTGCCGAGAAGCCCGGACAGGCCGGGGCCGAGCGACAGGCCGCTGTACACGCCGATGGAAGTGAGCCCGAGCACCCTGCCGAGCTGTTCCGGCGGCGCGCAGCTCACCAGGATCGCCAGCGCGCAGGTGTTCATGATGGCGGTGCCCATCGCCTGTACGAAACGGCAGCACAGGAACAGCCAGATGTTCGTCACGAACGGCAGCAAGGCCGACATGACGACGAACAGCGACAGGCCGCTGAGGAAAAGCCGCTTGCGCCCGACCATGTCCCCCACCCGGCCCGCCACCAGATGGAAAATCGCCAGCGACAACGTGTAGGCCGCGTTGATGAGGCTCAACTGCATGGCGCTGGCGTGCAGATCCCGCCCGATGGCGGGCAGCAGCGGCCCCGCGCCGGACAGCATGAACGGCAGCATGAATTGGGCGGCCCCCACGGCGATAATGACGGTGCGCAGGGAGACGACGGGACGTTCCACATTGCAGGAAGCATTCGGATGTTCAGTTCTCATGAGAACCTTGTACGTCCCCTTTGAGAGGGGGTCAATCGTCCAAATTGAACGCTTGATCAATCTTTCTAACACCGCATCCCACCCGTGCTCCGCCCTGTCCAAGACGCCCCGCCCTCACACGCTCTTCTCCATGAAACACACCACGAACGGGAGGTGCGCGAACTTCCGGGTTCCCGTAATGCTGAAGCCCTGCCGCTCGTACCAGCGCACCAGTTTCCTGTTTTCGTACATGGCCCCGATGCAGATCGTTCCGCCTCCGGACCGCCGCACCTCCTCCACGGCGTGCGCCACCAGCGCCCCGCCGTATCCCCGGTTCCGGCTCCACGGGGCCACAGCCAGCTTTTCGAGAGAGAACGTCGCCTCGTCTTTCCGCTTGAGGGCCATGCAACCGGACAAACCGTCCTCATCGGACAGGCCGTACAGGACGGTCCCCCGCTCCTGTTCCTCGGCCAGTGCCGCGTCCCGCAGGAAGGCTCCGTTCGTGGGGCAGTTCTCTTCCGTGAGATCAAAAGCCTCGGCGACTGTGGCGAACGCCTGCCGAATGACCTCCGCCGCCGCGGGGATGTCGTCAGGTGCAAGTTGCGTGATGGTGTGCATGGCTCTTCCCCTAATAATGATTGGAACACTTCGGCATTGAGATGAGATTCATAACAAAAGGTACTCTGTGCCGGAAAAGGCTGCGGGCAGGGATATACCCCTTTGGAAAGGGCGGGAAGGGCTCCGCGCCGGCAGTTTTGGGGAAGGAGGGGAAGGGGGCCCCTGCCTTCAGAAACGTCCCCCCCTATCTCCGATGCTTCCCCCGCTCTTCAAGAATCTTGCTCCACCGCCGTCAGCTCCATGTCGCCCCAGACGCCGATGGCTCCACCGCACTGGGCGAAAATCCCGGTGAGCCCATGCTTCACGAAGCGCCGGGCATAGCCCACCACGGCTTTGACGTCGCCGGGGCCTTGCAGACGGTTGCACAACGCCGTCGCCAGCGCGTCCGCCAGCGCCCCGTCCAGGGAGCGCACAAGCACCAGCTCGCCCTGCCCGAAGCTCAGGGAATGCCCGATGGTCGCGGAAGAGGCGCACAGCGCCAACGGGCACGCCGACGCCGCCACATTCAGCCCGATGACCACCCCGGACTCGGGGTCCGGCAGCAGCCCCACCACACGATCACGCCGCGAGTACATGAAAATGTCACCTCCGTTCTCTATAATGAGATCCGGAGAGCGGTCCACGAGCGATTCCGCCGCCATCTGCGCGATGGTCCCCGCCACCGCCGCGAACGGCCCCACCCCGGCGATAGCCGAAGCCTCGGTCATGCGCCGGACGATTTCGGGAGGAGGGGCGGAACAGGACAGCGGGACGGGCACAAGGCTGTGCCGGAATTCGGGATGCAGCACAATCCACGTCTCCAGCTCGCCGCGCAGCGTACGCACGCGTGCCGCCAAGGCATCCTTGAAGCCTTCCGGCAGGGGCGACACCGCCGTCACCCGCAGATCCGTCTCCCCGATCACGAACTGAAACCCGTACTCGCCGTCACGCGGGGCGCAGCGTTCCCGGTATCCGCGGTGCGGATCAAGATGAATCCCTTTCACAGTCCTGCCCATCCTTTACTTTTAGTACGATTGATTCTAAAAAAATGTGTTCGCAAAGTCGATTTCCGCCCGCCGGGCATCACCTTTTCACTTTTTCCAACGCGTCCATACAGGAGAACGTCATGCCAAAGCATTTCATGAGAATCCGCGACCTCGGACACAGCGGGGCATGGGAAATCATCCGCCGTGCCAAGGAAATGAAAGAGACCAACTATCGCGGTCACTGCATGGACGGCAAGGTTGCTGCGCTCATTTTTGAAAAAGCCTCCACGCGCACGCGCGTCTCCTTCGACGTCGCCGTCCGCCAGCTCGGCGGCACGACCATCTTCATGACCCCCGCCGAAAGCCAGCTCGGCCGCTCCGAACCCCTGCGCGACACCGCCCGCGTGCTCTCCCGCTACGTGGACTGCCTCATCGTCCGCACGTTCGGCCAGGAAAAGCTCGACGAACTCGCCGAATACGGCTCCCTCCCGGTGGTCAACGCCCTCACCGATCAGGGCCATCCCTGCCAGCTCATGGCGGACCTCCTGACCATCTACGAGCGCACCCCCGACTTCTCCAAAGTCACCGTAACCTGGGTGGGCGACGGCAACAACATGGCCAATTCGTGGATCGAAGCCGCCATGTACTTCCCGTTCCAGCTCAACATGGCCATCGCCCCCGGCTATGAGCCCGATCAGCAGCTTCTCGCCCTTGCGCTCCAGTCCGGCGCGAAGATCTTCCTGACCCACGATCCCAAGCTCGCCGTCGACGGCGCGAACTACATCTATGCCGACGTGTGGGCCTCCATGGGGCAGGAAGAGGAGCAGAAAAAGCGCGAGGAAGCCTTCAAGGGCTTCTGCGTGGACAGCGAACTCATGAGCCTCGCCGCTCCCGGCGTCAAGTTCCTGCACTGCCTGCCCGCCCATCGCGGCGAGGAAGTGACCGACGAGGTCATGGAAAGCGAAGCCTCCATTGTCTGGGATGAAGCGGAAAACCGCCTGCACGCCCAGAAAGCCATCCTCGAATGGGTTTTCTCCGACTAGAAGCCGCCGCTCCGGCCCAAACTCCGGGCCGGAGCGTTTTCCCAAAATCATTGACATCCTCCCTGTCGGGGAGAATGGTTTTAAACCAGCCTTTCTCCGGCGTTCCGGCACAAACGTGTTCTCCGCCCGACAAAAGGAGGATTCATGGAATCGCCCTTCCCTTCCCGCGCCGAACTGGACCCTCCCGAACAAACGCCGCACGTTTGCCTTCTGGCCTGCAGTCCGCATCCCGACGGCAGCACCGACGCCGCCGCCCGTCTGCTGGAACAGACCCTTTTGTCACGCGGCGCGACCGTGGACCGCATCAGGCTGAGGGAATACGCGATCCATCCCTGCATCGGCTGCGGCTATTGTTCCGCACACCCGGGGCATTGCGTCTTTGACGGGGACGACGTTGCGGATCTGTTCCGGCGGATGGAACACGCGGACAGCCTCATCCTGAACATCCCCGTCTATTTTTATGGCCCCCCGGCGCTGCTCAAGGGCTTCATCGACCGGGCACAGATTTTTTGGGAACAGCGCCGGGAAGGAACGCGCACGCCGCGCCGTCCCGCCCATGCCGTCCTTTGCGCGGCACGTACGCGGGGCGACAGGCTCTTTGAGGCCAACCTCCTGATCCTGCGCTGTTTTTTGGATACGCTGGGATTCAGCCTGCATGAGCCGCTGCTTTTGCGCGGCGTGGAGCGGCCCACCGATCTTTTGCATTCACAAGCCATTGCCCAGATTGAACGATTCGGGCTCGAAGCCGCCGAACAGGCCACACGTTTCTATCATGAATGAACGAAGCTTTCGTTTTCTCCAACCGTTACGGGATCTGCTCCACGCCACTTCGCTGGATGAGCGGCGCTGTATCCTGTGCCATATCCCTTTTTCCCCGCTGAACCGGGGGGAACTGCCAGCCGATGCCGACAACGAGCAGCGTATGCAGATCCCCCTCTGCCCTTCCTGCCGGGCCCTGCTCCGTCCACGCAAGGGAGGCTACTGCCCCTCGTGCGGCGAACTCCAGCCCTTCTCAGACTCCGAGCCCGCCCTGTGCGAGACATGCCAAAAGACGCCGCCGCCGTGGGAGCATTTCCGCTTCTACGGGGCATACAGCGGCGCGCTGAAAACGCTTCTCCTGCGCGGCAAGTTCGGTGCCGACCCCGCCGTGCTGCACCTGCTCGGGCGGTTCCTCGCCCTCTCCTGCAAGGATCTGCCCAAGCCCGACGCCATCGTCCCCGTGCCCCTGCACTCCACGCGGCTGCGCGAGCGCGGATTCAATCAGTGCCAGGAACTGGCCCGCCCCCTGTCCGATGCCCTCGGCGTGCCGCTCGTGCCCGATCTGCTGCTCCGCCAGCACCCCACCCGGCATCAGGTGGGCCTGAGCGAAGCCGAACGCGTCGCCAACCTCAAGAGCGCGTTCCTTTCCCTCCCGGAAGTCCGGGGCAAGCGCATCCTGCTTGTCGACGACACCTACACGACCGGCACAACCTTGCGCCGCGCCGCCCTCGCCCTGCTCGATCCACATGCCGGGGCCGCCGCCGTGGATGTGGCCGTCGTCGCCAGAACGCCGCGCGAAAAGCACGACTTCCAGTACAACTGGAACTCCCCACACGAGTCACTCCCCAAAAACAGCTGAGAATTCCGACTGCGGAGGCCTTTCATGTTCGGACGTACCCTGATGACCCTCGGACTGGCCATGCTCTTGGCCGCTCCGGCCCATGCCGGTTTCGGACTGGTCCTTCCCGACAGCCCCATCGTTGACGACCCGGAAAAAACATCCCTCAACCTCGTCATCTGCGCCATTGATCCGGCAACGGGCGCGGGCATCCCTATTGAACGCCCGCAAGTCTTCACGGCACTGCGCTACAGCGGAGACAACATGGACCGGAGCGAACACCTCTCCGTCCTCGACGAAGTCGTCGCCTACGGTGCTCGCGCATGGACCACAAACATTTCCCTGCCCCACCCCGGCGTCTACCAGCTCGTCATGCAAACCAAGGCGGGCTGGGTCCCCGAACAGGACAAGTTCGTCCAGTACGTCACCAAGGTGCAGATCCCGGCCTACGGGTCCGCCGAAGGCTGGGACAAGCCCGCCAACATCAGCTTTGAGATCTCGCCCTTGAGCCGCCCCTTCGGCCTGTGCTCGGGCATGGCCTTCTCCGGGCAGGCCCTCTTCGACGGCACCCCCATCCCCGGGGCGCTCATCGACGTGGCCCGCCTCGATCCGGCGATCAAGCCCAACGTTGCCCAGCCGGAAGATCCCAACGCGCCGCCGCAGGACGACAAGGCCCAGCCCAAGGCCAAAAAGCAGGATAAGCAGCCCACGCCGCAGCCCATTTCCGCCTTCGGCGCCACGCAGCAGGTCAAAGCCGACAGCCAGGGCGTCTTCACGTTCGTCTGTCCGCTCCCCGGCTGGTGGGCTTTCTCGACCAGCATGGCCGGCGATCCCCTCCAAGATCCCGAAGGCAAGCAGAAACCGCTGGAAATCAAGACCATTTTCTGGGTCTACATGAACGACTGCCCCAAAACGGCTCCAAGCAAGAAATAAACCATGCGCGATGCCTCGTTTCACCTGCTCGATCGGGCGGCATGGCCTCGCAGCGAGCATTTCGACTACTATATACGCACGGTGAAATGCCGTTACGACCTGACAGCCCACCTGACCGTCACCGCCCTGCGCGAACGCGGCAAGGCCCTCGGCCTGCGTTTTTACCCGCTCCTGCTCTACATCGCGGCGCGGGCCATCAACGCGAACCGGGAATTCCGCATGGGCTTCAACGAGCACGGCGCGCCCGGCTACTGGGATTTCATCAATCCGTCCTATACGATCTTCCATGACGACGACAAAACGTTTTCGGACGTCTGGAGCGAGTACGACGAATCGTTTCCCGTTTTCTACCAAAACGTCCTGCACGACATGGAAACCTACAAAGATATCAAAGGCGTCCGGGCCAAACCCGGCAGGCCGGCCAACTGCTGTCCCATGTCCGCGCTGCCGTGGCTGAGCTTTACCGGCATGGCCCATGTGCAGGCCACGGAACCGCCCTTCCTGCCGCCCATCATCACCTTCGGCAAGTACTTCGCTCAGGGGCCGGACACGCTCCTGCCGATCGCCGTCTCCGTCCATCATGCGGCGGCCGACGGGTACCACACCAGCAAGCTCATCAACGACATGCAGGCGCTCGCCGCATCCTCCGACCAATGGATGCGCCCCTGATGCCTCCGCCATATGAGAAAGCCCGGTTGTACTCCCCAGCAAGGACGTGCCGGGCTTGCTTTTTTCCCTCTTCGTCCTTACCCTATACACTGCAACACCCAAACCAGCGGCAGGAAATGCCTGCCCAACCATCCAGAGGACACATCATGCCCAAGTCGTTTTATGCCTGTCTCAGCGCCGTACTGGTTCTGGTCATGCTGGCTTTCGCCTATGGTGAGGCCGACGCCGCTCGTATCGGCGGTGGCCGTTCCTTCGGCGGACGCCCGTCCATGAGCCAGCCCTACACGAAACCGCTGCCCTCTAATCCTTCCTCCTCGTTCAATCAGCAGACCAACCGCCAGAGCCAGCAGATGGCCAACTCCGCCGCTCCGAGCCGTGGTCTTTTCGGAGGCATGGGCGGTATGCTCGGGGGCCTTCTCGCCGGCAGCCTGCTCGGCTCGCTGCTCTTTGGCGGCGGCTTCAATGGCGGCGGCTTCCTCGACATCATCCTTATCGGCGGTCTCCTTTTCCTCGCGTTCAAGTTCTTTAGCAGACGCCGCGCCGCAACACAGGGCGCAGGACAGCCCAATGCGGGCGGTTTCGACTCGCTCCGCAGCACGCCCGGCTCCGATTCGACGCATCAGCGTACGGCGGCTCCCCAAAGCGGCAAGGGCGGTTTTGACTGGGAGGCGCTGACCACGCCGTCTTCCGGCCAGCAGCCCCTGTATCAGGACGAACCCAAGAAGCCTGCCGGATTCGATGAAGAAGAGTTCCTTCGCGGCGCGAAGGCCGCCTATACCCGTCTGAACAATGCGTGGGACAAGCGCGATCTTTCCGATATCGCCCAGTTCTCCACCCCAGCGTTCCAGAAGGAGATCCAGCAGCAGGCCGCCGAGGACAAGACCCCCGGCAACACCGAAATCATGCTCGTGAACGCCTCGCTCCTCTCCGTGGACACCGTCGGCGACGAGCAGATCGCGCAGGTCTATTTCAACGTCCTGCTCCGCGAAGACCCCTCGCAGGAAGCGCCCATCGACGTCCGCGAAATCTGGCATTTCGTCCGCCCCGCCTCCGGCGACGGCACCTGGAAGCTCGACGGCATCCAGCAGGTTGAGAATGTGTAGATGAAGTGAATCGTGGAGGGGAAAGGGCCCTTTTTCAAAAAGGGCTCCCTTTCCCCTCCACGAACCCCATCCCCCTAAAACTTTTGTAAAGGCAATGGCGGGATGGGCGGCACGGGAAGCTGCCCCCCTTACAGGGCGTCCCCCGGCATTTCGGTAAAAAGCAAGTCCCGGACCTTATGCGGTTCGGGACTTTTCTTTTGTGGATCGCACAATGGGAAACGGGGATTCAATAACGTCGAATGTTTTAGGGAAAAGGAGAGATAGGTTTTGAGGAGAGGAGGGGAAAGCGTCCTTCAGAAAACCTTTCCTCCCTTTCCCAATGCTTCAACGACACTCGCCCAGCAACATTTCCAGAACGGCATCGGCCTCCATAGCGGCGGCCATGACGACGCGAGGCGCAAGGGGCGGCATACCGGGCCCGATACCGCTGACGTGATCGCCAACCACGACGAGACGGCTTCCGAGCTTCCGGGCGGTCATCGGAACGCCGCCCCACCCGGCCATGCCGGAGGCGGAAACCACACGATGCCCGGCCAACAGCAATGCTTCGACGAGATTCTTTTTCACTTCGGGATCATCCACGGCCTCGACGACGATGTCGCATCCGGCAAACAATCCACAGGCCGAAGGGCCATCAAGAGCCCGCTGCTCAAGCCGCAGGATGACGGACGGATTCAGTTCCCGCAAGACCGCGCCCAGCGCCTCCACCTTCGGCAATCCCAAATGCCGGGGGAAAAAATGCTGGCGGTTCAAATTGGACAACGCCACCACATCCGGGTCCGCAATCACGAAATCCCGAATACCCGTCCGGGCCAAAAAGACGGCACAGTTGGAGCCTAACCCGCCCGCTCCGGCCATGCCGATGCGCGCCGACGCCAACACCTTGCACTGTTCCGCCGCAAGATGCCCTTCCAATACCGCATCCCAGCCAATAACCCCATCCGCCATTCCGCACCTCATCCACAACATCCCGCACAACGGAACTCCCGCCGAGCGGCCTCCCCGCCAGTCAAAAGTTTTAGGGGGATAGGGGTGGGGTCTGGGGAGGGGAAAGGGCCCCTTTTCCTAAAGGGGCCCTTTCCCCTCCCCAGTCTCCCCAGCCTCCACAGTCCCTCTCCCCTACGCCGACTTGCCGCAGGCGTACGCTTCGTCGAGAGGCTCCCACGACTTGCACACGGGCTGGTATCCCTGCGCCTCAATGGCGGCAATCATCTGATCAACATCCCGATCGTCGGCGATCTCAAACTGGGCTGTGTCGTGTTCCTCGGCGACATCCTGCGCGGCATGGGCATGTCCGCCCACGGCGGTGGAAACGCCCGCCGAAATCTTGGTGATGCCAAGCCCGATGAGCCGATCGCGCAGGAACGGGCGCTCGCGCGTGGACAGCGTGATCCCGGCGGCGGGCAAATAGAGCCGGAGTGCCTGGATATACTGCACCAAATCCCGTTCGGAAGCGGGATGGATGTCGTTGAACGAACCTTCATGCGGACGCATACGCGGCGCGGAAACGGCGATGTCCACACCGGGATACGTCGCCTGAATCCAGTCCGCGTGCAGCCCGGTGTAAAAGGCGTCGCGCCGCCACTGATCGAGGCCGAGCAGCGCGCCCACGTTCACCGAACGCATACCCGCCCGGGCCGCCCGATCCGGAGCGTTCAGACGGAACCGGAAATCGCGCTTGGGACCGGCGGGATGCAGCTTGAGGTACAGCTCCTCGTTATACGTCTCCTGAAACATCGTGAACGAATCCACTCCCGCGTCCACCAACATCCGATAGTCATCCTCGCTCATGGAATAGACCTCGACGCCGATGCTCGGGAAGTACGGGCGCAGGCGACGGGCCGCCTCCGCGATGTACGCGGGCCCGGTCAGCTTCGGAGCGTCACCGGTCAAAAGCAGGATGTTGCGGAGCCCGGTCGCGGCGATGACCTTGCCTTCGGCCTCCACCTCGTCCATCGTCAACATGGAGCGATGGATATGGTTCTTGGTGTTGAAGCCGCAGTACACGCACTGGTTGGTACAGTAGTTGGCGAGATAAAGCGGCGTAAACAACTGGATGGAGCGCCCGAACTGCCGGACCGTCACGTCGCGGGCAATACGGGCCATCGTTTCAAGATACGGAGAGGCGGCGGGAGATACCAGCGCCATGAAATCCCGGGCGTTCAGGCGTCGGCCGTTTTCCGCCAGTTCCAGCGCGGCCAGCACATCCGTTTCCGTGGCCGAGGCCAGCCCGCCCTCCACTTCATCCAAAGGCCACTCCGGCAGGACGTCGGAAAACAGGCGGCTCATGACGCGGCCTCCTCGTCATGGCCGCCGAGGAACCCGGTCAGCGGCGAGGAGGCCGACGCCCCGCCCTGCAAGACCGGGCCTGCCTTGGCAAGGAAGGCGTTGCGCCCGGCGCGCACGGCTTCGCCGAAGGCCGCGCCCATGCGTACCGGATCGCCCGCCGTGGCAATGGCTGTGTTTACGAGGCAGGCCGCCGCGCCCATTTCCATAGCTTCACAGGCCTGCGAAGGCTTGCCGATGCCCGCATCGACAACGATGGGCAGGCTGATTTCTTCAATGAGGATACGGACCATTTCCTTGGTCTGGAGGCCGCGGTTCGTGCCGATGGGCGCACCGAGGGGCATGACGGCGGCGGCTCCGGCATTCACGAGATCGCGGGCCACATACAGATCGGGGTTCATGTACGGCAGGACGGTGAAGCCTTCCTTGGCGAGGGTTTCCGTGGCTTTGGCGGTTTCGTAGCCGTCGGGCAGGAGATGGCGCGTATCGGAGATGACTTCGATTTTGATCCAGTCGCCACATCCTGCGGCACGGGACAGACGGGCGATGCGCACGGCCTCGTCGGCGGTACGCGCGCCGGACGTGTTCGGCAAAAGCCGCATCGTGCCGGGGATGTGGCTCAGCACATTGTCTTTCGAGTTGCCGAGATCCACACGCCGCAGCGCCACGGTGATGACTTCCGCGCCGGAAGCTTCCGCGACCGCCGGAATCAGGCTGTCCGAACCGTATTTTCCCGTACCGATGAACAGACGGCTGTGCAGTTCCACACCGCCGATGATCAATGCATCCGAACTCGTTTTCATAGCCCATCCTTGAGTGAACACTCGGAAAATATGACGGGGCAAACACCCCAAAAGAACGCTCCGAAAAGAGCACCCGGCGGTGCGGAGCAACGCCTGTCGGGTCCCCCCAGCAGCCGACGCATGAGGGAGGAAAGACAAAGGAAGGCGGAGACGCCTCCGTCCTTCAGGAGATTCGCCTGTTCCGGGAATACCCCTCTTTACCCGCCGCCGACAAACTGCAACAGCTCGAGCGTGTCGCCGTCCTGCAAGGCGGTTTCGGCAAACGTCCCGGCGGGCACGATGTCCCTGTTCCGCTCCACCACGATTTTTTCAGGCGACAACCCGAGCCGGAGGATAAGGTCAAGCAGCGTCGCCCCCTCATTGCATACGGTGATCTCGCCGTTTACGGTGATATTCATGAAAGCCTCGTGCGGTTGGCCATCAACCAAAAAACGCCCGTCACGAGGGACGGGCGTTCTCAGGATCAGGCATGATGACGCTTCCCTACGGCAGTACCAGCTGCGTCAGGTTCCAAGGGTCTGGGACGAACCCACTCTCAGCCTTGACAGGCTCCCCTAGCTCGGATGACTATAGCGAGCGGCCTCTCTTCTGTAAAGAGCCGTTTTCTTCCTTCTTTCCACTACTTTTTGATGATCAGCAGATCCTCAAGAGGACGCTTCGGCACATGGTGCACGCCCTGCGCGTCGCGCCAGTACTTCACGGAGCCGTCAGCCCCCACGGTTTCAACGCGGCGGACTTCCTTTTGGAAACCGAGCGCCAGTACGAGCAGCGGCTCAAGGTTCTCGGGGATGCCCAGCACCTCCCGGATCTTGCGCGGATCAAAGGACAGGAAAATGCAGCAGCCGAGGTCCCGCGTATACGCCGCCAGCTGGATGGTCTGCGCGGCGATGCCCGCATCAATGGCATTCAGTTTTGCCCGCGTCCCCGCCTCACCGAGAATGGCGACGTAACCGCTGGGACGCTCACCCGCTTCGGGGCCGTCCCAATCGGTCAGCATCCCCGCCCATTTCAACGCCGGGAAAACGGCGGCGCAAGCTTCCGGGGATTCCGCAACGGCAAACCGCAACGCCTGCGCGTTTCCACCGCAAGGCGTCACGCGGGCACACTCAATAAGCCAGTCCAGCATTCCGGCGGGCATCCCCTCGGCTTCCCGGAAACGGCGGCAGGTCCGGGCCCCGGTTACAAGCTCAAGAAAATCCATAAACATCTCCTTGGTTGAGATTGTAAGGACCGTTTCTTTCTAGCACCCCCCGCGCGGGTCCACAACGGGTTGCGTCCTGACGGGGCGCGGGATAGTGTGTCTTCGCCCGGTTACGGGACGGTGGCCCTTACGGAATCCCTTCAACAGGGCTTTCCGCGACACGGAGCGCCGCTTTCATTCCGGGGCATACCGACGCCTTCCGCAAAGGATTTTTATGAAGTACCTCGCCATAGACTACGGCCAGAAACGCACCGGCATTGCGGTTTCGGATACCGGGGGCAGCATGGCCTTTCCCCGCAAAACCATCCTCATGCGTACCCGCGCCGTCTTTTTTGAGGAATTGCTCGCCCTCATTGAGGCCGAAGCCACGGACGCCATCGTCATAGGGCTTCCCATCAACCTCGACGGCGAGGAAAGCCTCACGACCCGGCAGGTCCGCAACTTTTCCAAGAGCCTCGCCCGGCGCACCACCCTCCCCCTGTTTTGGATGGAGGAAGCCCTCAGCAGCTACGAAGCCGAAAGGGACCTCCGGGACGCCGGACGTTCCGCAGCTCAAGGCCGGGCCGTACTCGACCAGCAGGCCGCCGTGCGCATCCTGCAATCTTTCCTCGATCAACCGGAAGCCAAACGGAAAACCATATGAACGAATCCCCCGAAGAAACCAAAAACACACCTGCCGACCCTGGCGCCCCGCGCCCAGAAGAAACAGGCATACCTTCCGGCGTATCGGATACACGGAGTCAACAGGCTCCTCCGGATCAACAACATTCCGATGCGTCATCCCCCGAAGCAGAGAACTGGCAGCCGACTGACAAGAAGCCCGGCGAGGCCTCTCCCCTTGATGGGGAGGAGCCGGAAACGCCTCTGCCCGCTTCCGCGCCCGAGACGCCCAAACCCAAACGGCTCTGGCCGCGCTTCCTGCTCGGGTTCATGCTGCTGGTCCTGCTGGCTTGCGGCGGAGCCGGTTGGCTGGCCTATGACTTCCTGAAAAGCCCCGGTACCGATCCCGCCGTCGCGCCCGCGCAAGACGTGGAAGTGACCGTCAATCCCGGCACGACGTTCCGTACCCTGACGCCTGAGCTCGTCCGCCTTGGGGCCGTGCGCAATGCCGACAAGTTCATACTCCTGCTCCGCTGGATGAACTACAGGGATATCCCCCACGCGCTCAAACCCGGACGGTTCCGGATCAACACGGGCTGGACGCCGCAGCAGGTCATCGATCAACTGGTCAACGGTTCCCCCCTGCTCGACCGGGTAACAATCCCCGAAGGCCTCGCCTGGTGGGAAGTGGGCAAGCGGCTGGAAGAGGCGCAGATGGTGCGTTTCGAGGATTTCGACAAGCTCGTCCATGACCCCGCCTTTCTGCGGCATTGGGGCATTCCGTTCGACAGCGCGGAAGGCTTCCTGTTCCCGGACACTTATCTGATCATGCGTCCGCTGGAACTCAATGAAGCCACCGCAAAATCGGTCGTCGGACGGCTTATCGACAACTTCTGGCGCAGGACCGCCCCGCTCTGGCCAGGCGGCAAGCGCCCGGGCACTTCCGGGCGCGACGAGGTACGGCGTCTGGTCACGCTGGCCTCCATCGTCGAACGGGAAACAGCCGTACCCTCCGAGAGGCCCCGCGTCGCCGGGGTATACGCCAACCGGCTGCGGCTCAACATGCTGCTCCAGGCCGATCCCACCACGGCCTACGGGCTCGGGGAAGGGTTCGACGGCAATCTGCGGCGCAAACATCTCGACGACGAGGGCAACCCCTACAACACCTACAAGCACCCCGGCCTGCCGCCCGGCCCCATCTGCTCGCCGGGCCTCGCCTGCCTCAAAGCGGCCGCTAACCCGGAGCAGCACGACTACATCTATTTTGTCGCGCGCGGGGAAGACGGATCTCATGTGTTCAGCACCAATTTAGCCGCTCACAACAAGGCCGTCCGAGAATATTGGGCAAAAAGGAGAGGGAAGTAGATTCTTGGAGGTGGCGGGGAGAACTTTCTCTAGAACGCTCTCCCCGCCCACTCCAAACCTCCCCGCCCCTCTCAAAGATTTTGACCTTATCGAACCTCCCATGAAGGCTTTACAAAAAACAAAGCCCGTTAAAGAATTCCTTCAACGGGCTATCATCTTAGCCAAATCCTCCGCAGGAACGAACTCCCGCCGCGCGGCCTCCCCAATCTCTTTTACCCTTCCATGACCCTGATCCGATCAAATCCGGAGAGCAACCGGCGTTCCAACACGCGAACCCTGATGACCAGAAGGACGGCTGCAATGGATACGCCGACAATGAACGCCGTCCAGAACCCCTGCGGGCCAAGGGGATCGCCCCACAAATGCGTCCTGCCAAGCGTATACCCCACAGGCAGGGCGAACACCCAATAGGAAATCAGCGTCACGCACAGGATGGCCCGCGTATCGTTATACCCACGCAGAATACCGACGCTGACCACCTGCACGGCATCCGTAATCTGATAGGTCGCGGCAAACAGCAACAAGTGCGACGCCAGCCCGAGCACCACCGGATCGTTGTTGTAGACGGCGGCGATCTGATGCCTCCAGAGGATGGTCACCAACGCCGTGAAACACGCCGCCATGCAGGCCAAAAGCCACGAAGATCGGCTCGCCACGCGGACGGCCTCCACCGACTTGCGCCCGAGGGCAAACCCCGTGCGGATGGTCGCCGCAGTACCGATGGACAAAGGGACCATGAACAGCAACGAACTGAAATTCAGGGCGACCTGATGTCCCGCCACCTGAATGGCCCCAAGCGGCGCGATGAGCAGCGCCACCGCCGCGAACAGCGTCACCTCAAACAGCATGGCCAGCGCACCGGGAAAACCAATGCCCGCCAGCTTTTTGAGCGTCGCCCAAACGGGGATTTCCCATACCCGCCAGGTCATCAATTCCCGCAAGTAGGTATGCCGGCACACGTACACCACCATCGTCAGGAACATGACCCAATAGACGATCGCCGTGGCGACGCCCGTACCCGGCCCGCCGAGCGCCGGGAGGCCGAGCTTGCCGAAAATCAGGATATAGTTGCACGGTATATTGATGAGCAGCCCCATAAAGCCCGCGAACATGGCCGGACGCATAAGCGCCATCCCCTCCATGCCGCAGCGCAAAGCCACGAACAGCAGGTAGGCAGGAGCGCCCCAGATGATCGCCCGCAGGTATTGCCCCGTCATGAGCCCGAGAGCCCCTTCAACGCCCATATCGGCGAGATGGAACGATACCAGATACACGATAAGGATGAGCGGAACCGAAATGAACAGCGCCATCCAGATACCCTGCCGCATGACGTGCCCGACACCCTGCATGTGTTCGCCGCTCCGCATGGACCCAGCCCCGCGAAGCTGCGCCACGCACGGCGTAACCGCGAGCAGCAGCCCCTGCCCGAACAGGACGAGCGGAACCCAGAGCGATCCGGCCAGCGCCACAGCCGCCATATCCACCGCCCCCACCCGGCCTGTCATGACCATATCCACAAACCCCATTGAAATCATGGCGATCTGCGCCAAAAGGGCTGGAACGGCAAGAGCAAGCTGCGTTTTCATTTCAGTGAGATAGGCTCGACGCTTCGTAGACATGAAAGACCTCAAAAAGGAAAAAAGGAGAAAGACAACCCTCCTTGAAACACTGTCTCAAGGAGGGTCGGCGGACTATAGCTGGAACAGATAAAAAGGCAATCGCTTCTCATGCCCGAGAAAGCGGAAAAAAGGCGTTTCGATGTTTAGATCGGAGCTCCCCTTCCACCGAAAAAAGGGGCGCTCCAATCCGGGCGCCCCTTTTTCGGGTCAAACGCTCAGATCATCAGTAGGCTGAACCTTGCGGCCTGCGGTCAACAGCAGCGCGAAGCAAATCAGCGCTATGGCGATACCCACGATATTGGACAGCTCGTAGGACATGCCGAAGCCCATCGTCTTCTCAAAACAGATATACACGGCGCTCACGGCAGTCATGAAGCAAGCGGGCACGGAGGCAATCCAATGGAACTTGCCGCGATGCAGCAAGTAGGCGGCCGCAGCCCACAACATGATGGCGGCGAGGGCCTGGTTGGCAAATCCGAAGTAACGCCACAGCATCCCAAAGGGAATGAAGTTCAAAGCGACGCCCACGACAAACAGCGGGACGGCTATCATCAGGCGGTTCTTGTGCGGGCGCTGATCATAGCCGATGGCGTCGGCAATGGTCAAACGGGCAGCACGGAAGGCCGTATCGCCGGATGTCACGGGCAGCACCACAACGCCGAGGACGGCAAGGGCGCCACCAAACACGCCAAGCAGTTCCACGGAGATGTTGTTCACGACCAGCGCGGCGTTCCCCTTGGGGCCGAGGGCGGCGGCAAGAGCGGCCGTATCGGAGTAGAAGGACATGCCGAGGGTCACCCAGATAAGCCCGATAACACCTTCCGCAATCATCGCACCGTAAAAGATCTTACGGCCATGCTTTTCGTTGTTGATGCACCGGGCCATCAGCGGAGACTGCGTGGCATGGAAGCCGGAGCAAGCGCCGCAGGCGATGGTAATGAACACCAGCGGCCAGGCGGGCAGGCCGGAGGGGCTATGCATGGTCCATTCGATGTTGCTGTAGAAGGTGTACCCCTTGAAGGCCAGAGCGCCCAGCAGCCCAACGGCCATGAACACCAGCAGTACAGCGAAGAACGGATAGACGCGGCCGATGATCTTGTCCACGGGCAGAATAGTGGCAAGGAAGTAGTACGCAAAGATGATCGCCACAAAGAGCATACTGTGCATACCGGTCAACTGGGACAGCAGGCCAGCGGGCCCCGCCACGAAGACCACGCCCACCAGAATGAGCAGCACGACGGCGAACACGCGCATGAGCTTCTTGATGAGGTCGCCAAGGTTGTACCCGACGATATCCGGCACGGACTTGCCGTTATAACGGACGGACAACATCCCCGAGAAGTAGTCATGTACGGCACCGGCGAACACGCATCCGATTACGACCCACAGGAGAGCTATGGGACCGTAGAGGGCACCAAGGATCGGCCCGAAGACGGGGCCAAGACCGGCAATGTTCAGCAGCTGGATCAGAAACACCTTGGTAGGGCTCATCTCCACATAGTCCACACCGTCAGGCATTTTGCAGGCAGGCGTGGGGCGGTTGGGATCAGGCCCGAACACCTTTTCCACAATGGCGCCATACACACAATACCCAGCCAGCAGCCCTGCCAGGGCCAACACAAAATACATCCATGAAGGCATACAATTCCCCCTCTAAACGTGAGTGTTACGGAACACCCTCCCTTACGGCAAGGAGATTGCTCCACTACCGCAGAAGTCTAATCCCGGCGTTCTTTCCGAGTCAAGGGGAGAAGTGCTTTTTGCGCAATAGGATACAAAACCAGTCCGTATACGCGTTGCACGGTCAGGAATCCTCTCCAGAGCCCGTGCAGCGCGTCAAATACAAAAAGAGAAGGGAGCCGAAACTCCCTCCTCATCAAAGCTAACCGGAATCGGCGTCAGCCGACTTCAATTAGAAGGTGTACTGCAAGGTCACAGCGCCGCGGGCGATGTTTTCCTTGTTGTTGTCAACCGTCTTACCCCAGACGCCCTTTTCGAGGTCGAGGTTGATGTAACCGATTTCAACGGCCAAGGTCAGATCCTTGTAGATCTTGTACTGGGTGTCGAAGTTCACTTCCCAAGCCTTGTCAGCCGTGGTCAGGTACAGACCATCCGCACCCGTGAGGGTCGCTCCACCATGACGCACCATTTCGGTATTATTGGTACCCTTGACAAAACCGACGCGGAAGATGTGCGTCAGGTCTTCCATGAAGGAGATGTCCTTCGCCTGGAGGTACACACCCATGGTGCCAGTATTGGAGAGGCCGAGCATATCACAAGAAACACGACCGAAGTTGTCATCGAAGCCGTAGGAAGAAACGCTCCAAGAACCTTCAACGACCGGCATACGTTCGGATCCGTTGTACGCATTGCTGTCGTCACCGGAAGAGTACCAGAACAGGACACCGGGGGTGAAGTAATCCATCTTGTATTCGCCAAGGATGGAAGCGAACCAACCGGAACGCTCGACGTCAAAGTTCTTTCCGTCCTTCCGGTAGGAACCCATATCCACACCACCGTAAGCGGCATCAAGAGCAAAACGGAAAGGATCGAAGTAGGTCAGTTCGGAAGCCACGCCAACCCACCAGGCGTTGCCATGGCGGTCAACCGTGTTATAACCGGCACCAGTAGCACCCACAGGCATCAGACGCTCAGCCATCGTGGCACCGTTCTGCCCAGAATCGTTGCCAGCATTTTTAAGGCTGTCACGGCCAATAGCGCCGTACATGCCCCACGGGGTCACCTTCACGCCGTCGAAGGTCATGGGCACGGTCAGGCCGACGAAGTCCATAGCGTCGCTGTACTGCTTAACGCTGTTGGAACCCGCATTGTCGTTCTCAGCACGGAGCCAGAAGAGGCTGGCACCCACGTTTTCGGTGAACTGGCCGGAGATGGTGATACCAGCACCGTCAGCGGAACCGCCGCCGAGGATGGGGCTGTTGGAGATAAAACCGGGCAGGCTGAAGTTCTGAAGACCCATACGGACCTTGGCGTCGGTCTGGGGGATCACCCAGTCAACGTAGCTGTAACGGACCTTGACGATCTTGCCGTCGGTACCGAGGGAAGCGCCCTGATCAGATCTACCCCAGTTCTGGTCGCCCATTTCGAGGAACAGGACGCCCTTCAGGGATTCGGAAGCGATGACGTCGATCTGGGTACGCAGACGCTGTTTCGCGGTGAAGTTATCCTTGCCGGAATGCTTGGCAAAAGTCTGGTCACCCACCTGCCAAGAAAACGTCCAGTTGCCCTTGGCCTTGATATCAGCAGCCTGAGAACCAGCAGCAGCGCCGAGCACGAGGCCGGCAGCAAGAAGCAGAGTCACGATGCGCTTCATTTGTATTCCTTCCTTCTTAAATAAAATTCCTTGATCGACGAACACAGGACAATCCAGTGTTCGCGTTTCTTTTCTCATAACTCTAAACCGAGATCAACCCTTTTTGTAAAAAAATTTAAACTTCGTGATTCTCACCCCTCTCAAACAGGCCAAAAAGGCAAAATCCCTGTACCGTCCCTCAAGGCCGACGTGGTTTACCCCCTCCGAAAAGCAGGGCTTGACGGGACGGCACAAGTACGCAAATAGTCGCATGGTACGGTTGCTCAACGCTCCCGCCTCGCATCCGCAGACCTCTTTTTAAGGATAGACGCATGGGTTTCTTCTCAAGTATCAAACGGCTGTGGTCATCGAATAAAACTGCTGAAACTCCGGAAACGCCACAGGTCCCGGCGGAGGAAGCACTGGCCGCGCAGCCAGCGGAAACGGAAGACGGCGCATCTCACGAAGAATCTTCCGTTTCCGACGCGCCACAATCTCCTGTGGAGGTTTTGGAAAAACTGCCGGAAACGGCAGCCGCAGAGCAGCAACAGGTCGATCTGGAAATGGATCAGCTCGCTGCCGGACAATCTCTTGAACCGGACGGGCAAGCTCCCGCACCTGCGGCTGCCGCCCAACCTGCCCCTCAGCCCGACGCCCCGAAGGAACCTTCCGGATGGCGCGATACCCTGCTGCTTACCCTCCGGGAAGCCGAACCGCGCCTGTCCGTGTGGCTGTCCACCGCTCTGGAAGATCTCGGACCCGACGCACGCACGGGCGACGAACTCTGGGAGCGTGTCCGCTTCCTTTTGACCGCCCTTGGAGCCCCGGAGAACGAAGCCGATGCCTTCGTCGCCGACTTCGCCGCATGGGCCGCGCGCATGGAATACGAAGAAGTGGCGGACTTCCGTTCGGAACTGCAGTACCGCCTCGCCCTTGCTCTCGATCTTGAGGACGAAGAGGATGAACGCAACCGCATTTTCCTCAAGCTGCATCAAGGGCTGGAACGGACCCGTGAACAGCTCGGCAAAGGGCTCTCCACCCTCTTCGCCAGCCACGGCGACCTGTCCGCCGACTTCTGGGACGAATTGGAAGAACTCTTCATTATGGCGGACATGGGCGTCGAAGCCGCGACCGAGCTGTGCAAACGCCTCAAGTCCCGCGCGCGTGCCGCTTCCGCGACCACTCCCGAGGAACTTCGCCCTCTCCTCGCCGCGGAGCTGGAAGACATTTTCCGCATCCCGCGCCGCGTCGTCGCGGTCAACCCGCCCGAGGTCGTTCTGATCATCGGCGTCAACGGCGTAGGCAAGACCACGACCATCGCCAAGCTGGCCTACCGCGCCCGTATGCAGGGCAAAAAAGTCCTCCTTGCCGCCGCCGACACCTTCCGGGCCGCCGCCGTGGAACAGCTCGGCATTTGGGCGGAACGCACGGGTTCCGGTTTCCACTCCAAGGGGCAGGACGCCGATCCCGCCGCCGTGGCGTGGGAGGCGATGGATGTCGCCATCAGGGATCAATACGATATTCTGTTTATCGATACCGCCGGACGTCTGCACACCAAGAGCAACCTGATGGATGAGCTCCACAAGATCCGGGAAGTCATCGCCCGCAAGCATCCCGGCGCTCCGCACCGCAGCATCCTTATTGTAGACGCCACCACCGGTCAGAACGCGCTCCAGCAGACAAAAATATTCAAGGAAGCAGCAGGTATCGACGAACTTATCCTGACCAAGCTTGACGGCACCGCCAAGGGCGGCGTCGCCGTGGCCGTTTCCATGCAGTACGGTATCCCGATCACCTACGTCGGCCTTGGCGAAAAAATGGAAGACCTCCGCCCCTTCAACGGGGATGACTTCGCTAAAGCGCTCCTTGAGCAGTAAAAAATTGATAAAAAGGGAGGAGCTTTTCTGGAAAAGGCGTCCTCCCTTTTCTCTAGGATGGGTTCACTTTGAACGGATTGGAAATATTGGGGAAGGGGAACTTTTCTAAAGAAAGCTTTCCCTTCCCCAAATCTACCCGCGTAGAGTCCGCCACACCCTTTCCAAAATTTTTTGTGCCTATCGAGTCCCCGTTCACGATTCTTTCTGAGGCAGGTTGCCTTTGGAACACGCTATTTGAAAGTGGAAATACCCTGCCGTCCCACCCTTCTCCTCCCAACCCTTTTGACTTTTTTCCGTTTTTTTCCGAAAGTATGTCACCCTTTCACACGCGACCCATCCTCAAAAAACACACTTTGGAGTGGGCAAGACGTTTGGGGGAAACACGGAAAAGCGCTCTCGCTTCTTCGCCCTTCCGCCTTGCCCCTGTTTCCTACGCCGGAGACCTGCATGTACGACATCGACGATCTGAAAAACCTTGTGGATATGGCGGCGGGCGGGCGCAGCCCCGCCGACCTTCTCATTACCAACGCGAAGCTGGTGGACGTGCTGACCGGCGAAATCCGGGAAACGGACGTCAGCGTGGGCGGAGGCAAAATCCTCGGCTTCTCGCATACCGAGGCGGTGAAAGTCGTTGACGCGCGAGGAGCCTACCTGCTGCCCGGCCTCATCGACGCCCACATCCATATCGAATCCAGCATGGTGAGCCCCGCGCGTTTCGCCGGGCTGGTACTCCCGCACGGCACCACCAGCGTCGTGGCCGATCCGCACGAAATCGCCAACGTCCACGGACTGGAAGGCATCCGGTACATGCTGGAAAACGGGCGACACCTGCCGCTCAATATTTTTATCGCCCTCCCCTCCTGTGTTCCGGCGACGCCGTTCGAGGATTCCGGCGCGGTCCTTTCCGCTGAAGAACTGGAAGAGCTCATCGACGACCCCAAAGTGACCGGTATCGGCGAAATGATGAACTTCCCCGGCGTCGTCTCCGGCGACTACGACGTACTGGCAAAAATCCAGCTCGGTACGTCCCACGGCAAAATTGTGGACGGACACGCCCCCGGATTGCTTGGCCGGGATCTCGACGCCTATCTCGTCACCGGCATTACGAATACCCACGAGTGCACCACGCTTGAGGAGATGCGCGAGAACCTTCGCCGGGGCAGCTACATCCTTATACGCGAAGGCTCCGCCGCCAAGAACCTCCGAACGCTCCTGCCCGGCGTTACGCCCGGCAACGCGCGGCGCTGCGCGTTCTGCTGCGATGACCGCCATATTGAGGATATCGTTTCCGACGGCCACATGGACAACCATCTGCGCCTCGCGGTAGGCATGGGGATGGATCCGGTACAGGCCATCACCATGTGCACGCTCAACGCCGCGGAGTGCTTCGGGCTGCGCAACAAGGGAGCCATCGCCCCCGGCAGGGATGCCGATTTCATCCTTGTGGACGACCTCAAGGCATTCCGCGTGCGCAAGGTATTCACGGCGGGACGCCTGATCGCCGAAGACGGCCGCGTCCTCATCCCGCTGGATGACGCGGCTGCGGGAGCGCCTTCCCACTCCATCCACCTCAAGCCGCTGGCCGAGGATGCCCTGTCCTTGCCTGTCCGTACCGGAAAAGCCCGTGTCATCGGCATTGAGCCCGCCTCCCTCGTTACGAAGAGCCTCGTCCGCGAGGTGAAGACCGATGACGCGGGATGCTTCCAGTCCGCGCTGAATCCCGGCCTGACCAAGATCGCGGTCATTGAGCGGCACAAGAGGACGGGGAAACGCGGCATCGGGATTCTGGAAGGCTATGGGCTCACGGGAGGGGCCATAGCGACGACCATTTCCCATGACTCCCACAATATTGTTGTAGCGGGCGACAACGACCCTGATATGCTGCTTGCCGTCCGTGAGTTGGCGGACATGGGCGGCGGCATCGTCTCCGTGCACGGAGGGGCCATCCGGCGTCTGCCCCTCCCTATCGCGGGCCTCATGACCTCCGCCGATCCGCAGGAAGTCAATGCCGTCCTTCACGATATGCTCGTTGCCGCGCGTGCGGAACTCGGTATCCCCGAAGACGTCGAACCGTTCATGACCCTCAGTTTCATGGCTCTTCCCGTCATTCCGGAACTCAAGCTGACCGCCCGCGGCCTGTTCAACGTCAACACTTTTTCCTTCATCGGCGTAGAAGCCGACTGACGAGGTGCGCCATGCCCAGACTGTTGCCCGGGACCTCTCCCGAAACCGACCTCTACGCTCTTACCGACGACGAACTGTCTCTCGGGCGTCCGGCGGTTGAAGTCGCCAAAGCCCTGCTCGACAGCGGCATCAAGATCCTCCAGTACCGCGAAAAAGAAAAAAAGGCCGGACAGATGCTCAAAGAGTGCCTGGAGCTGCGCCGCCTGACCCGCGAGGCTGGTGCCTGCTTCATCGTGAATGACCATGTCGACATCGCTGTCCTCTGTGAAGCCGACGGCGTGCACGTCGGCCAAGAGGATCTCCCCGTCGAGGCCGTGCGCCGTCTCGTTGGCCCGGACATGATCATCGGCCTGTCCACCCATACCCCTGATCAGGCCCGCGCAGCCGTGGCCTCCGGTGCGGACTATATCGGGGTCGGCCCCATTTACCCGACGCAGACCAAAAAGGACGTTTGCGCCGCTGTAACCCTCGATTATCTTGATTGGGTTGTTGCCAACATCACCCTGCCTTTCGTCGCCATCGGAGGCATCAAGCGCCACAACATTGCGGACGTCATCGCGCACGGCGCCCGCTGTTGCGCCATCGTTTCCGAATTCGTCAGCGCTCCCGACATTCCCGCCCGCGTTGCCGAAGTCAGAAGCGCAATGAAAAAATAGTGTTTTTACAGGCGGGAGGAGAAATTATTCCCTCTCGCCGCCATGTTGCGCGATGGGGGGCCGGCGCATTCCTGTAGTGCGTTGCAGGAAGCGCTTGACCTCCGGCTGATACGGTCATATGTGTTCGACATGAACGGAATCTTCCATACTCCCAAGCGGTTCGCTCTGCTTCTCCTCGCCGCGTTCGCGCTGGCGAACGGTCCCGTGTGGGCCGCTCCGACGCCTGTCGCCGACAAGGGCGGAGATAAAAAGGAAGAGGCCGTATGGGGCGAAATGCCCGCTGGAGCCAAGACAACCTACATCGGCATCCACGGCGGCACTGTGCCAGTCAGCCTGCTGACGGCGGGGGACGGTTCCCCGATGATCGCACTCGTGGGCCTGACCGGAAGCGATTTCCTGAACTTTTTGCGTACCAACGACAGATTGCAGGAAGAGCCCCTGTTTGCCGACAATACAGGGATCTACGCCCCGGGGGCGCACCCTTCGGACATAAGCGACAGCCCCGTACAGCCGACAGCCGCTGACGTACCTACGCCACAGCCCACTGGGAATGCGACGCAACCCATAACCGGGAACGCTACACAACCGATGGCTCCAAGCGAGCAGGCAGTGCAGCAAACCGCCGACAACCAACCGACCGAACTTCCGGCAACCGATCCCGCCATTCCATCTGAGAGCAATGCAACACTGCTTCTGGCGGGCTCTTCTTCCGGGGATATCCCGGTAATCTATGCAACAGGGCGAAATTTTGAACGACTGAGCCTTGTCCCGGCCAACTGGGCTCCCTTTGGTCTGACTGAAAAGGCCCTTTCCCTTGAAGGGGAAGTGAAAGTTCTCGCCCCGCCCAAGATGATGCCCAAGCGGCACACCATAAAAAAGAAACGGCATTAGCCGTTGGACGTCCCCCCCAAGAGGAGGAAGGAGCTTTTCCTTCCCCCTCTTTTTTATACGGCTCAGGCTTTACGTAGCAGGGGAGGAGTTACCGAGAGCGTCCCTACCCTTTTCCCGTCCTTTCTTCATGGAAACGGCATGAGAGCCATGCATCTCTATGAGGACATCTCTCCGCCTTACCCAGAGGTTTTCCGGGCCTCTGCTTAAGTGAATGCGAGAAAAAAGTGGAGAGGAAGCAAATGAGCCGATTATGGAGCGAACCGGGCGGGTACCGTAGGAAAAAAAGCTGGGGGGAGGAAACCCTAGGGTGAGGGGTGAGGGGGAGAAAGAGCAGGAGAGGCTTGCGCCTAGCCTGGGGCTTGGGGAGGGGTGGCCCGTGATGGGGATGGGCTTCGGGCAAAACAAAGGGCCGTCCTGGATAGGACGGCCCTTTGGAAATAAAGTCTTGGCGTT
>ENA-UERN01000679-UERN01000679.1-human-gut-metagenome-genome-assembly--contig:-NODE-679-length-37741-cov-5.968538_pt1 | contig 37741 bp, 24 predicted proteins | sample MGYA00242950_ERZ507950 | MGnify/ENA primary metagenome ERZ507950 (study PRJEB26167, sample SAMN06115515) | human gut metagenome | host: Homo sapiens | place: China:Ningxia | collected 2014-11-26...
AGTGGTTTATTGAAAGCACTGAAAAGAGCGCAAAAATCATGAATTCTCATGACTGCAAAGAAGGAGAGAACGATTTTGAAATACACAAAGCGTGAATTTGAGAAGCTGCTCAAGGACAAGCTGATGAGTGAGTGCAACGTCACCATCGACGCCGCCTCCGCTGACCAGATCTACCGCTGCCTGGCCATGATCACCCGCCAGATCATGTCTGACCGCCAGAAGCAGTACCAGTCCAAGGTCCTGGGCGAGGGCAAGAAGCAGGTCTACTACCTCTGCATGGAGTTCCTCATGGGCCGCAGCCTGCGCACGAGCCTGTTCAACCTTGGCCTGAACGAGGTTGCCGAGAGCGTGCTGGCTGATGCCGACGTCAAGATCGACACCATCTATGAGCAGGAGCCCGATGCGGGCCTGGGCAACGGCGGTCTGGGCCGCCTGGCCGCCTGCTATCTGGACGGCATGGCCACCGACGGCATCCCCGGCACCGGCTACTCCATCCTGTACGAGTACGGCATCTTCAAGCAGAAGATCGTGGACGGCTGGCAGCAGGAGACTGCTGACAACTGGCTGCCCGGCGGTCAGGTCTGGATCAAGAGCCATCCCGACCAGGCCCAGGAGATCCGCTTTGACGGCCAGGCCATCGAGACCTGGGAGGGCGGCTTCCATCACGTCAAGTATGAGAACTACAACTCCGTTATCGCCGTGCCCAACGATATGTATGTCGCCGGTTACGGCTCCAACGGTGTTTCCAAGCTGCGTCTGTGGCAGGCTAAGGCCCCCAGCTTTGATATGAGCAGCTTCAACGCCGGCAACTACAACACGGCTATCAGCCAGTCTGCCTCTGCCGAGCTGATCTCCAAGATCCTCTACCCCAACGACAACCATACCGAGGGCAAGATCCTGCGCCTGCGCCAGCAGTACTTCTTCTCTGCCGCGTCCATCGCAGACATCCTGCAGAACCACCTGAACCAGTACGGCACGCTGGACAACCTGCCCGACAAGGTCGCCATCCAGCTGAACGATACCCACCCCACCGTCGCCATCCCCGAGATGATGCGCATCCTGCTGGATGAGTGCAGCTACGAGTGGGACGCTGCCTTCGACATCTGCCGCAAGGTCTTTGCCTACACCAACCACACCGTCATGAGCGAGGCACTGGAGAAGTGGAACGCGGACATCTTCCGCAACACCCTGCCCCGCATCTGGCAGATCGTCTGCGAGATGGACCGCCGCTGCCGCGCCGACCTGGCCAAGGCCTTCCCCGGCGACCAGGGCAAGATCGACTATATGGCGATCATCGGCGACAACCAGGTCCGCACCGCCAACATCTGCGCCTACACCTGCCACGCCATCAACGGCGTTTCCAAGCTGCACAGTGAGATCATCAAGGACAGCGTTTTCCATGATTACTTCCTGTACAAGCCGCAGGCATTCAAGAACGTCACGAACGGCATCGCCTACCGCCGCTGGCTTCTCTGCTCCAACCCGGGCCTGACCCATCTGCTGGAGGAGACCATCGGTGACGGCTTCAAGACCGACGCTTCCGAGCTGAAGAAGCTGGAGAAGTTCGTGGACGACAAAACCGTGCAGGCTGCCGCCGCCAAGGTCAAGCGCGAGAACAAGGCCAACTTTGCCAACTACCTGCAGAAGGCCACCGGCCAGGTCATTGACCCTGATTCTATCTTTGACTGCCAGGTCAAGCGTATGCACGAGTACAAGCGCCAGCACCTGAACGCGCTGAACATCGCTGCCGAGTACCTGTACCTGAAGAACAACCCCAACGCCGAGTTCACCCCCAAGACCTACATCTTCGGCGCAAAGGCCGCCCCCGGCTACTACATGGCCAAGCAGATGATCCGCATGATCTGCAAGCTGGGCAAGCTGATCGACGAGGATCCCGCTGTCCGCGGCAAGCTGCGCATCGTCTACCTCGAGGACTACTGCGTCAGCCTGTCCGAGCGCCTGATGCCCGCCTCCGAGGTCTCTGAGCAGATCTCTCTGGCCGGCACCGAGGCATCCGGCACCGGCAACATGAAGTTCATGCTGAACGGCGCGATCACGCTGGGCACGCTGGACGGCGCGAACGTTGAGATCGCCGACGCTGCCGGCCACGAGAACGAGATCATCTTCGGTATGCTGACCCCCGAGGTCAACGCGCTGAAGGGTATGGGCTACCACCCGAACGCCTTCATCAACGGCGACAACACCGCGATGGCAGTTCTGGACTTCCTGGAGAAGGGCTGGAACGGCGAGAACTTCAGCGAGGTCACCAGCAACCTGCGCAACTCCGACCCGTACATGGTCATGGCGGACTTCAAGGACTACCGCCGTGCCCAGCACGACCTGCAGGAGCTGTACCGCGACAAGCAGAAGTGGAACCACATGAGCCTGAAGAACATCTCCAACGCAGGCATCTTCAGCGCAGACCGTTCCATCATGGACTATGCGCGTGACATCTGGGGCGCTACTCCCGTCAAATAATCTGGTTATCTGATTTTTGCCGTGCCCTGTTCGGGGCACGGCTTTTTTGTGCAGGCTTCCCCATCGGGGAAGCTGCCACCGAAGGTGACTGATGAGGGTCAAGTCTGCCCTGCCGCCCTTTTGCCGGGCCATAGCGGCAGGCTCTCCCCTCATCCGGCCCTCCGGGCCACCTTCTCCCCCAGGGGAGAAGGCTTTACGCTAACGTAAAGGGGAGACTTCCATGTCCCACACATTCTACAACAGCCTCGACCTCGCCTGCAAATCCCCGTTCGGGGCGGTGAAGGCCGGTCAGCCTGTGACCTTCAACCTGACCGTGCCGGAGGGCCTCGGCTACGTTGACCCGCATCTGGTGCTAACGAAAGACTGCGAGGACCCCGTCCACTACCGCATGGAGTTCACGGGCCAGACACCCAAGGTCAACCACTTCGCGCTGACCGTCACGCCGACGACCTCGGGGCTGTACTTTTATCACTTTGACCTCTACACCGACTTCCGCCGCATCTACCGCACGCCGGGCGGTGAGGGTGTGCTCAGCTGGACTGACGGTCAGGACTGGCAGCTGACGGTCTACGAGCCGGACTTCAAGACGCCCGACTGGCTGAAAAACGGCACGATGTATCAGATTTTCCCGGACCGCTTCTGCGAGGGAAAGCCTAACAAAGCGATGCCGTTTGCAGACCGCATCTACCGCGCCGACAAGACCGGCGAGCCGTATTTCTGGCCCACCGAGCAGAGCGAGGGCTACCTGAACATGGACTACTACGGCGGCGACTTCGCGGGAATCCAACAAAAGCTGCCGTACCTGCGCGATTTAGGCGTGACCTGCATCTACCTGAACCCGATTTTTGAGGCCCACGCCAACCACCGCTACAACACGGCGGACTACCTCAAGGCCGACCCGCTGCTGGGCACGAACGAGGAGTTCAGCGCTCTGTGCGCCGCTGCCGCCAAGGAGGGCATCCGCATCATCCTGGACGGCGTGTTCAGCCACACGGGGTCGGATTCCCGCTACTTCAACCGCGAGGGCCGATACGGCCCGGGCGGCGCGTACCGGGACCGCAGCTCTCCTTACCGCAGCTGGTACGACTTTGACTCGGGCTATCCCTGCGGCTACCGCAGCTGGTGGGGCTTTGAGACGCTGCCCGAGGTGCAGGAGGAATCACCCTCCTACGTGGAATTTATCTGCGGCAAGGGCGGCGTCATCGACACCTGGCTGAATCTGGGCGCGTCCGGCTTCCGGCTGGACGTAGCCGACGAGCTGCCCGACGATTTTATTGAAAAAATTCGTGTTGCCGTCAAATCCCACGGCGAGGACAAGCTGCTGCTGGGCGAAGTGTGGGAAGATGCGACGACGAAGGAGGCCTTTGGCCGCCGCCGCACCTACCTGCGCGGGCACGGTCTGGACGCCGTGATGAACTACCCGTTCCGCAGCGCCACGCTGGATTACCTGCACGGCGCGGACATCACCGCCGTGGCCGACGCTCTGATGCAGATCTGCGAGCACTACCCTGCCCCGGCGCTGAACTGTGCGATGAATTTCCTGTCCACCCACGACACCGAGCGCGCCATCACGGCGATTGCGGGCGAGCCCTGCAATAATCGGGACCGCTACTGGCAGAGCAAGCGGGTCATTCCCTCCGGCCAGATGGACGAGGCCATCCGCAGACTGCTGCTGGGCTATGCGATGATTTTCACGCTGCCCGGCGTGCCCTGCGTCTACTACGGCGACGAGATCGCCATGCAGGGCTACCGCGACCCGTTCAACCGTGCGTTCTTTGACTGGAACTCCACCGAGCAGCGGCTGCGCGGCCCGATCAAAACGCTGGCCGCCCTGCGCCGCAGCTGCGACGCCTTTGACGGCGGGCGGCTCGAGATCGTCCGTGCCGAGGGGGATATTCTCCACTACCGCCGCGTCGGCGTTGTCCAGACGGCGGAGATCATCCTGAACCGCGGCCCGCATCTGATTGCCGAGGAAGCCTTCGGCAAGAACACCGAGGTCAACCCCGGCGGCTTTACCGTGCTGGTCGAGGACAACCACCCGGAGCATGTGGGGTATTTTTCTGTCTACTAATCCGGGGACGGGTGCCTCCCTTGCCCCTCTCGGCCACACCCATTTATAGCAGTCTGTAGGGGCCGGGCATGCCCGGCCCGCAGCCTTACGCCAACACCCTTTTCCGCCTTACACCCCTTTTCACCCCGCATCGTAGGGAGGGGTCTTGACCCCTCCGCGGGGCGTCGGGGACGCCGCCCCCTACAAATTTGCCGCAAACCTTCTGGCTGCTTGCAGGGGAGGGATTCATCCTTCCCGTCTCCCTCACCCCCGCCTTCCTCAAAAATTTCTCTTGCAAAATCTCCTTCTCCGCGTTATAATACCCTCAAGGTAAAAGGGAGTAAGGGACGCGCCCCTGCCGCGCGCCGTATCGCTTCGTCACCACGGGTGGCCTGCCGCCCCGGGGCATACTGTGAACACTGAGACTTTTGCTGCAGACTTTTTCTGCGGCAGGGGTCTTTTTTTGTACCCTGCCGCCCACAAACGGGAGGTATCATACATGCAATTTCTGCAAACCTTCGCCGGGCTGTTCGCCAACTTCGGCAATCTCACATGGCAGATGGTTGTCATGTGGGTCATCGGTGGCCTGCTGATTTACCTGGCCATCGCCAAAAAGATGGAGCCGAGTCTCTTGCTGCCTATGGGCTTCGGCGCGATCCTTGTCAATCTGCCGCTGTCCGGGGCCATCACGCAGGGGACTACCGTCGGCCCCATCAGCGCACTTTTTGACGCCGGTATGTCTAATGAGCTGTTCCCGCTGCTGCTTTTCATCGGCATCGGCGCCATGATCGACTTCGGCCCGCTGCTGGAAAAGCCGTGGCTCATGCTGTTCGGTGCGGCGGCGCAGTTCGGCATTTTTGTCACACTCGTGCTGGCGGGGCTGTTCTTTGACCTGCCCGACGCGGCGTCCATCGCGGTCATCGGCGCAGCGGACGGCCCGACGGCTATCTTCGTGGCGAACACTCTGGGCAGCAAATACCTGGGTGCCATCATGGTCGCGGCGTACAGCTACATGGCGCTTGTGCCCATCGTGCAGCCGCCGGTCATCCGCCTGTGCACGACCAAAAAAGAGCGGCTGATTCGGATGCCGTACCAGAAGGGCAGCGTCAGCAAAACCACCAAAATTTTGTTCCCGATTGTGGTCACTATGCTGGCCGGGCTTGTCGCGCCCGCCAGTGTGGCGCTGGTCGGCTTCCTCATGTTCGGCAACCTGCTGCGCGAGTGCGGCGTGCTGAACGCCCTGTCCGAGACCGCGCAGAACGTACTGGCGAACCTTATCACGATTGTGCTGGGCCTGACCGTGGCGGGCCAGATGACCGCCGACAAATTCGTCCGGCCCGACACACTGCTGATCCTGGCGCTGGGTCTGGTCGCGTTTATTTTTGACACCGCCGGCGGCGTTTTCTTCGCCAAGCTGTTGAATTTGTTCCTGCCCGAGGGTAAAAAAATCAACCCGATGATCGGCGCGGCAGGCATTTCTGCGTTCCCGATGAGCGGGCGCGTCGTCAACCAGATGGGCCTGGCTGAGGACAACCAGAATTTCCTGCTGATGTACTCGATCAGTGTCAACGTCTCGGGCCAGATCGCGTCGGTCATTGCCGGCGGCCTGATCCTGACCCTTATGAGCAGCTGCGTATAAGGAGGTCAACCCATGTCAACCGCACTTCTTCCCGTCACCCTCTCGATGCTCTGCGCCGGTATGGCCGGCATCTTCCTCGTCCTCGGCGTCCTCGTGCTGGGGGTGTATGCACTGAATAAGTTTTTCAGCGGAAAATAAAAAAGCTTCTCCGAATGGAGAAGCTCAACTTACAGGGGCGGGCATTGCTCGCCCCTGCTTTTTTATATTTTACAGGTTTACTCCTTCGCCACAAACACCACGCCGACCACGCCGGGACCGACATGGGTGCCGATGGTGGGGCCAAGCTGGGCCACACGGCCGCCGGTCAGTTGGAGATTCTGGTGCATGTAGTGGTGTACCGGTGCAATAAGCTGCTTATTATCGCTGTAGAGCAGCGTATAGCCGTAGCGCGGGTCAATACCGCCGAGCGCGTCCAGCTGCTTGAACATGGCGACCAGCGCGCCGGGGCGTCCGCGGCCCTTGTCCACGAGCTTGATCTCGCCGTCCTTCAGGGCCAGCACCGGCTTGATGCCCAGCGCACCGCCCACAATGGCAACGGCGGCGGGCAGTCGTCCGCCCTTTTGCAGGTGCTTGAGGCTGTCCACCACGGCGACGATGCGCACCCGCTTTTTGAACTGCTCCAGCACGGCGGCGATTTCCTCCGCCGTCAGGCCCTCCTCATCGCGCAGGCGCACCGCCTCACGGACAAGCAGCGCCTCAGCCTGCGAGGCCGCCTCAGAGTCCACGATATGCACCTGCAGACCGACATCGGCGGCGGCCAGATGCGCGCACTGGTAGGTGCCGGACAGCTTCTGGCCGATGGTGATCACAAGGACCTCATCCCCCGCTGCGGCGGCATCCTCATACACCTGCATAAAACTGGCCGGGCTGGGCTGGCTTGTACGGGGCAGCTTGCTGTCCTCTGCCAGACGGACGAAAAATTCATCCTTCGTCATCGTGCCGTCATCGAGCTGGGTGGTGCCGTCTGCAAAGGTGACGGACAGCGGCACAACAAAGATGCCGGGGACGGACAGCTCCTCCGCGGTCAGATCGGCGGCGGAATCGGTAACAATACGGATCATGGCAGTAACTCCTTTATGGACGTGCGGCGGGGCCGTACAGTTTGTTGACTATTCAATAACTCGTTCAGTATACCACAGTTTTTCCGCGCTGTAAAGTGGATGAGGGCATAGAAAAAGCCCCCTTGCGGGGGCGGATTCTGGCAAAAATGACAGCGTGGAAAGCAAACAACCACACTGTAGGGGCCGGGCATGCCAAATGGCCATTTGTGGGAAAGCGGCGGGCGGATATGGAATCCGACCCTACGGAAGATGTGATTTTGGAGGAAGCTATAAATAAGGGCAGAGAGCGGCGGCGCAAGGTGGCGGGCGGCATATATGCCGCCCCTACTGCTCTATAAGCTTTTTAGCAATGCAATGCCTGCACACGGCCCGGCAGGGAGGCTCCTCCCCTACTCCTCAATGCCCAATAGCTCTGTGGCCGTATCCGGGTCAAGCTGCTGGACGGATTCGAGCTTGCGGGTGATGGCGCGGCTGCGGGGGCCGATCAGCTCCTCCAGATCGGAGCCGGTCTGGTTCAGGTGGCGCTGCATCTGCTGCAGACCCGCGCCGAACTTTTCAAACTCGGTCTTGACCGCACCCAAGATCGTCCAGACCTCGCCGCTGCGCTTCTGGATGGCCAGCGTGCGGAAGCCCATCTGCAGGGCGTTGAGCAGCGCCGCCATTGTGGACGGCCCGGCCACCGTGATCTGGTAATCCCGCTGCAAAAGCTCCGTTACACCGCTGGAAACCACCTCGGCGTACAGCCCCTCAAACGGCAGGAACAGGATGCCAAAGCTCGTCGTGTAGGGTACCTCGATGTATTTGTCGTGGATGTCCCTGGCCTCGGCGCGCAGGACATTGTTCAGCGCCTTGCGCATGGCGGCCACAGCGGCAGCATCGCCGCGCTCCTGCGCCGCCTGCAAATGCGCGTAGGTATCGCCCGGGAATTTCGCGTCGATGGGCAGCCAGACCGTGCCGTTCTGCCCCGGCATCTTGATGGCGTACTCCACGCGGTTCGTGCTGCCGGGCACGGTGGCGACGTTGCAGGCGTACTGGCCGGGGGCCAGGATCTGCTCCAAAATCGCGCCGAGCTGCACCTCGCCCAGGATGCCGCGGGTCTTGACGCCGGACAGCACCTGCTTTAAGCTGCCCACGTCGGCGGCCAGATTCTGCATCTCGCCCAGACCCTTGTAGACCTGCTCAAGCTGGGCACTGACCGTTTTGAACGAGTCGTTGATGCGCTGCTGCAGCGTGTCCTGCAATTTTTCCTCGACTGTGCCGCGGATCTCATCCAGCTTTTTGTTGTTGTCGGCGCGGATTGTGTTCAGACCCTGTACCAGCGCACCGCGCACACTGTCCATCCGGGTCGCATTGGAGTCCTCAAGATTTTTCAGCCGCGTTTCCATCATCGTCAGTTGGGCCAGCAGGGCATCGTTCGCGGCCTTCTGGCGGGCGGCCCCGGCTCGGTCAATGGATTCCAGCCGCGCCGTGCTGGCGGCGGCGTTCTGGCGCTGGTTTTCGGCCAGAACGGCAGAAAAATCCCGCAGCGTCGCCGTCGTTGTGCGGGCGCTCTCGCCCTGCATGGCGCGCAGCTGCTCGGCCAGCAGGTCGGTCTCGCTCTGCAAAACCGGCGTCACCGCGCGGACAAAGTCATCCGCCGTATCAATTTTCTGCTGCGGTTCGTCGTTTTTGTGCATCACCTTTGCCAGCACCACGGCCAGCAGGATGTCCCCCGCCACGGCCAGCACCAGCAGCACATACAAAATCCAGCTCATAGGCACCTCACCGGATCAGCAGCAGCGCCGCGCCGATCACAGCCAGCACCGCCGCAAAAAATTCCGTCTCCCAGCTTTTGCGCTCCACACAGCGGGCGTTGGGGTTGTACCAGACCTGCAGCACCTTCCCCTTGTCCTTGTCGTGCCTGAACCAGAAGGCGTCGTTCGTCTCCAGCTCCAGCCGCTGACCGTTGGCGTACAGCTCCACCAGATAGCGGTAGCCGCCCGCACCCCGGCTGTTGCTGGTGGATGACGCACGGCGGCATTCCAGCACGCGGGCGGGCAGCAGCGCGGCCCCGCGGACCGTGCGGTATTTTTCCACAATGGCGGCTGCGGCCAGTGCAAAAAGCACGGTGCCCAGCACGCGATACACAATCAGTAATGTTGTCGGCATGGCAGTCTCCCCAAAGCAACACCGCATAATTCCCGCCTTACGGCTTAAGCACCGCTCCGGCGGCTGCGGCATTTAGAATTATACGGTATTGCCCTAACATTTGATGCTTCTATGATACAACATTTTGGTGTTAAATGCAAGCAGTTTTAACACACTTTCGCACTTTAGTGTATTGACTTGTTTGGGCAAATTTGCTAGAATATTAAAAGATGCCAAGACCGAGCAAATGCAAATTTTACAAAGAAAGAGGTCGGCGCACCGCTGTGCGCCTTTACGCTATGCAGCAGAATGAACGTAACACCGCCCTGTATGAGGCGATCCTGCGACTGAACAGCCTGGATGAGTGCCTCCGCTTTTTTGACGACCTGTGCGCCGTGACCGAGCTGCGCACGATGGAGCAGCGCTACGCTGTGGCCGGGTGCCTTTTGCAGGGCAAGGTCTACAGCGAGATCCGCCGCGAGACCGGCGCATCCAGCGCCACGGTCAGCCGCGTGAACCGTATGCTGAACTACGGCACCGGCAGCGTGGCCGAGAGCGTGCGCGAGGACCTGGCCGCACAGGGCGTCACCGCCGACACAAAGGAATAAGGAGGGTCCCATCATGTCCGTTTCGATTCAGGATTTCGGCAAGTCCACCAGCGGCCAGACCGTTAAGCTGGCGACGCTGAAAAACGATTTTATCGAGGTGCAGCTGCTGAGCTACGCCGCCATTATCCATCGCATCATCGTAAAAGACCGCAAGGGCAATCCCGTGGACGTCGTGCTGGGCTATGACACCGCCGCCGACTATGAGCTGAACACCGACAGCATGGGCGCCGCTGTGGGCCGCTTTGCCAACCGCATTGCGGGCGCACAGTTCCCGCTGTATGAGGAGATCGTCCATATCACGCCGAACCAGAACGGAAACTGTCTGCACAGCGGCCTGCACGGGTTCAATCACACGATGTTTGACGTGGCGCTGACCCCCGGCGAGACCGACAGCGTGACGATGACGGCCACGAGCCCCGCCGGGACAGACGGCTTCCCCGGCAATTTTGATCTGACCATCCAGTACAGCCTGGCCAAGAGCGGGCTGGTCATCCGCTACGGGGCGACCACCGACGCGCCCACCGTCTGCAATATGACGAACCACAGCTATTTTAACCTGAACGGCCACGCCAGCGGCAGTGCGCTGGGCCATCGCGTGACGGTGGACGCCGATTTTTACCTCGAGGCCGACGCCGCCAGCATCCCCACCGGGCGCAAGCTGTCGGTCAAGGGCACCCCGATGGACTTCACCGAAGAAAAGACGCTGGGGCTGGACATCGGCGCGGATTTCACCCCGCTGACCGATTGCTGCGGCTACGATCAGTGCTATGTCATCCGTGACAGCGGTCTGCGCCACGCTACCTGGGCTGTCGGCCCCGAGACCGGCATCCGCATGGAGGTGCTGACGACCCTGCCGGGCGTCCACCTGTACACGGCCAACTTCCTGGCCCCGGTCACGGCGGGCAAGGACGGCGCACACTACGCTGCCCGGGATGCCGTCTGCTTTGAGACGGAGGACTTTCCCGACGCACCGAACCACCCGAACTTCCCCGACACGACGCTGCTGCCGGACAAGCCGTACAGCTCGACGACGATCTACCGGTTTGATTTGGCGGAGATGTGATCTTCCTTGCCTTCCCCTGCGGGGGAAGGTGGCCCCGCAGGGCCGGATGAGGGGCAAGCTTTTGGATATTGCCCGTAAGCGGGAAACACCATAGACTTTGCCCTCATCAGTCCGCTATGCGGACAGCTTCAGTCTCTGCGCCAAGAGCCGCCTTCGGCGGTTGCGCTCCGACACGCGCCTGCGGGCGCAGCCCCGAGGGGGAAGCCTTTCCCTGCAAAAAACCGCCTTGCACGTTTTTTCGTGCGGGGCGGTTCTTTTTTACTTTTCTTTGCTCAGCAAGATCCGGTCATTGTCCAGCGCGTGGCCGACGTTCTCTGCGAAGCGATCCAGCAATCCGTCCACGGTGGTGTGGGTGCGCTCCTCGCCGCTGATGTCCAGCACAATATGACCGTGGTCCATCATCAGCGTGCGGTTGCCCAGGGTCAGCGCGTCGTGCATGTTGTGGGTGATCATCAGGCAGGTCAGGTGGTTTTCGGCCACGATTTTTTTGGTCAGCTCCAGCACCTTGTCCGCCGTGCCGGGGTCCAGCGCCGCCGTGTGCTCGTCAAGCAGCAGCAGCTTCGGCGTGACGAGGGTCGCCATCAGCAGGGTCAGCGCCTGGCGCTGGCCGCCGGACAGCAGACCCACGGGCTGCTTCATGCGGTCCTCTAGCCCCAAACCCAGCGCGGAGAGCTTTTCGGCAAACAGCTCCCGGTCCTTTTTGTTGATGCGGGAGAACGCCGAGGTGTGCCCCGACGCGCGCAGGAAGGCCAGCGCCAGATTTTCCTCAATCGTCATGTGCGGGGCCGTGCCGCGCAGCGGGTCCTGGAACATGCGGCCAATCGCCTTGGAGCGCTTGAAGTCCGGTAGGAAGGTGATGTCCCTGCCGTCCAGCGTGATCGTGCCGGTGTCGGCGATGAACTCGCCCGCAATGGCGTTGAACAGCGTGGACTTGCCCGCGCCGTTGGAGCCTACAATCGTCGCAAAGTCGCCGTCGTCCAGATGCAGGTTCACGTTTTCGAGGGCGACCTTCTCATTGACAGTGCCCGGATTGAACGTTTTGCTGATGTTTTTCAGATCAAGCATGGCGGGCACCTCCCTTCTGGGCGTTGGCGCGGCGGCGGCGGAAATCTGCCTTGGCCTTGAGGGCCGGGGCTGCAATGGCCAGCGCGACGATGACGGCGGAGATCAGCTTCAGGCACTCCGACGGGACGTTGGCACGCAGAGCCAGCGCAATAATGAAGCGGTAGATGACGCTGCCCGCGACGGCGGCCACAGCCTTGACCCACATGCCGCCGCGGCCAAAGAGCGTTTCGCCGATGATGAGCGAGGCCAGGCCGATGACGACCATGCCGGTGCCGAGGTTGATGTCCGCCGAGCGCTGGTACTGGGCCAGCACCGCGCCGGACAGCGCGGTCATGGCGTTGGCGATGCAGAGGCCCACCGTGATGGTGAAGGCGGTGTTGATGGACGACGCACGGACCATGTCCGGGTTATCGCCGGTAGCGCGGATGGACAGGCCCAACCGGGTGCCGAGGAACGCGATGAGCAGCGCGCAGACCACAACGGTGACAAGTGCCGCCACGATGAGCTTATAGGGTGCGCTCTCGCCAAAAACGCCCTGTGCAGCGGTAAAGACCGTTTTGGTTTTCAGCATGGGCACGTTGGAGGAGAAGCCCATGACCGCAAGGTTGACCGTGTACAGCCCCGTGTTGGTGATGATGCCCGCCAGAATCGACGGCACAGCGAGCTTTGTCTGCAAAAACGCGGTGATAAAGCCCGCCGCCGCACCGGCCAGCATGGCCAGCGGCAGCCCCAGGAACGGGTGGCCCGCCACGGCGGCGGTGGCCGACACGGCGCAGCCCAGCGTGAACGCACCGTCGGTGGTCATATCGGCGATGTTCAGCACGCGGAAGCTCAAAAACAGCGCCATAGCGACCAGCGCGTAGATAAAGCCCAGCTCCAGTGCATTCAGCACGGTGGCAACGGTAAACATAGGGTGACTTCCTCTCTGATTAAACTTGTCCCCCTCTGCGAGGGGGATGTCCGCAGGACAGGGGGAGAGAACCTTGCCACTGCCCGAAATATTTCGGGTGATGGCCAAGCTCTCTCCCCCACCGCCTGCGGGCGGAGCCCCCTCCCAGAGGGGGCCGGGATTTTTTTATTCCGCCGTGGTGACCTCGACGACCTGGCCGGCTAGATCGTTGAAGGCGCTGTAGTCGATGCCCAGGGCGGCGGCGGTCTCGGTGTTGACGGTGATGATGCCGCCGTCCATGACGTGGTACGCGGGGACAACGCCGGTCTCAAGGATGTCGAGCGCCATGTCGGCGGTGTAGGTGCCCAGCTCGGTGTAGTTGACGCCGCAGGTTGCAAACGCACCTGCCGTGACGAAGCTGTCCGCGCCGGTGTAGAACGGGATGCCGCCCTTGGTCAGTGTCTCGGAGACAGCGGCGGCAGCGGCCATGACCACGTTGTCCGTCGGGGTAAAGACGGCATCGACCTGGCCGACCATGCTGGATGCGGCGGTCATGATCTCGTCGTTGGTGTTGCCGGTCTTTTCGACGTAGGCAATGCCCTTGGCATCCAGATACGCCTTGGCCTCGGCAATCGGGGTCGTGGAGTTGGCCTCGGAGTTGGAGTAGAGCAGGCCGACGGTCTGGATGTCGGGCTGAACGGCGAACATCATATCCATGATGGACTGGGTGTTCAGCGCGTCGGACGTGCCGGTGACATAGTCAATGTCGGTCAGGTCTGCGGCGGCGGGGTCGGAGATGGCCGCGTAGATGACCGGGGTCTTGGTGGACTCGGCGGCGGTGGTCATGCACTGGGCGGCCAGCGTCGCGATGGGAATGATGGCGTCATAGCCGTCGGCGACGACCTGTGTGCCGATCTGGTTCAGCGTTGTGGCGTCGTTCTGGCCGTTGAAGTCCTTGTACTCGATCGTGATGCCCTTCTCGGCGGCCTTAGCGCCCAGCTCTTTCTCAATAGCCACGCGGATCTCGTCGAGGCTGGCGTGGTCGAGCTGCTGGACAATGGCGACCTTGTAGCTGTCAGCGGCGGCGGTGTCCGCGGTGCTCTCGGCAGCGGACGCGGTGGTCTCGGCGGAAGATGCGGCAGTGTTGGCGGTATCGGCAGTGAAGCCGCAGGCGGCCAGGCTGGTCATCATGGCGGCGGCGGACAGAACAGCAACAAACTTTTTCATGGTAAATTCTCCTTAATTTGTAAATTGTAGTGAATGTCAGGTTTGTAGGGGCGGTCATTGCCCCTATAGTGCCCGGTGCGTTCCCGGGCCATCCAGATTTACAAATTCAGGCTTGCCATCGTTCTTTCATCAGGTTCATGTTCCCTCTCCCCCATTGTTAAAAACAAAACTGCCCTTGCACAGAATTTCTCCTGTGCAAGGGCAGATAAAACAAATCTGTGGTGCCACCTTGCTTGCCGTACTTACTATACAATCACGGCCACTCTGTAGGGAACCAACATTCCCCTGCTCTGTAACGGGAGCTGCCCGTCAACGGATACTGCGGGCCAGGCCCGTTTCCCCGTGCCCTCCGCGAACCATTATGCAGACCCGCTCTGTATCCCCTTCCCAGCATCGGGGACTCTCTGTAACTGCGCTGTGTGCTTTACTTTCGCTTCATTGGTTTAAAGCATTTATACCACACACGGGCGTGATTGTCAACACCCAATTTCAAATTTTATTCAGATTCTGCGGATTCCGGCGACGCCATGTTGTTTTTATCCAGCACAAACAGTTTTTGCACCTGCTCGGCCACGGGGGTGCCGGTGTCCTTCAGCAGGCAGTTCTCCGTCAGGTAGGGGCTGTCCTCGCCGTCCAGCGCCAGCAGCATATCTTTTCCGCGCAGGGCGTCGCTGCCCAGGTACTCGGTCAGGCTGTCGGCGTCCCAGGCGGTCTCGGTATCGTCGGGCGTGAAGCTGCCGGCGTTGCTCCAGGTGCCGTAGACTGCGCCAATGGCGCAGACGCGCTGCGGGTCCTCGTCCTCGCCGTATTTCTGCTTATCCAGCTGCGCCTGCAGCTCGGACGCCATGCTGCCCTCGGTCATCAGGGCGCTGGCCTCGTCGGTAAAGATCAGGATGCCGTCCTTCTTATAGGTTTTCAGCAGCTGCTTCGCGTCGTAGGTCGGCAGCTCACTGTCGTCCGCGACGTTCAGCGTGCCCTGCATGGCGTAGTACAGGCGGGACACGGCGGCGTAACTGCTGCCGAAGAACCGCTCCATCTGGCGCGGATATTTGGCCATCGCCGTCTTGAACCAGTAGACGGCATTGCTGGTCGTGCCGCTGCGCATGACCTGCACAGCCTCGGCGATCTCTGTCTCGGGCGTGTTGTAGCTCGCATTGGCCAGCACGGTCAGCGCTTTGCCCACTGTCGCACTGCGGGCATCTGCCCCCAGACCCGCGGCGTGGAAAACACCGGGGTAGCGCGTGCGGACGTGCTCCCACAGGGTGCGGGCGCTGTCGCGCCGGTCGGCGGGCAGCACGGACAGGTAGCTGTTCAGGCTCCCGGTATTGCCGGTCTGCAGATAGTTGTCCAGCAGCACGCCCGCGGCGGCGCCGTCCTGCACGGCCACGACCCGCACGCCCGCGCTGTACAGCTTGTCGATCAGCGCACCGCGCAGCTCATTGCCGCGCAGGTTGTCGGTGTCGGCCACAAAGACGCGGTACTCGTCGCTGCCGAAGTCCGACGCATCGAGCGCATAAGTCATATCAATGCGATGCAGATACTTACTATTGTACTCCTCCACGGGGTTGGTCACGTCGGCGCTCTCGCGGGTCGCAATGACCAGCTCGCCCGCGGCCTCGGCGGCAGCGGTCTCCGGCGTGGCGGCAATGACCTCCTCGGCGGTCTTATCATCGTACAAAAAGTCCTGCAACGCCTTAATATTCACGACCCAGTCTGGGTCGTACATCAGGCGGTCATCCATGCCCGTGCGGATGCCGTAGGTGCCCTGCAGCGGCATGGACATCTGCTGCACATCGCAGCCCAAAAAGCCCGGCAGCTGCACGAGCAGCGCGGCGATTTCGGACTTGGTAAAGTTCGTCTGGATCAGCGGCAGAATGGTATTGAGCAGGTTGTCCAGCTCCATGACGCTGGCGTTCTGCACCTGATCCAGCACGGCCTTAATGACGGTGCGCTGGCGTTCGACGCGCTTCCAGTCGTTGTCGATCTTGCGCAGACGGGCGTATTGCAGCGCCGTGTAGCCGTCAAAATGGTTGGGGCCCGGGTCAACGTGGTTGACGATCAGCATCGAGTTGGAGGGGACCTCCCAGTTCAGGGCCTTGGCCTCCATCTCGGTAATATCAAGGTCTACGCCGCCGACGGCATCCACGATCTGGACGAAGGAGTTGAAGTTGACGCGGACGTAGTGGTCTACCTGCACGTTGAAGCAGTCCTCGATGGTTTTCATTGTCAGCTTTGCGCCGCCGTAGCGGAAAGTGTGGGTGATCCAGTCGTACTGGCCCTCATAGCCGTCCAGCAGGATCGGCACGCCGGTGCCGCGCTCGATGGAGACCAGCCGGATGACGTGATCCTTGATGTCGAGCGAGACCAGGATCATGCTGTCGGAGCGCGCGTCGTCGCTGAACTCGGTGGTGTCCTCCGTGCCGTCGAGCTGGTTCAGGTGGGTGAAGGCATCTGCGTCGTTGACGGCCTCGGTGCGCTCGTCGGTGCCGATGAGCAGGATGTTCAGCACGTTGTCGTCAGAGAACGGGCTGCCCTCGGGCATTGTCATCTCGCTTTCGGTGTGGGTCAGGCCGGTTCCGTCCAGATCCTGGTCCTCGTCCGCGCCGATCTCCCCCATCTCGCTGACGCTGCCGTCATCATAGCGCAGCAGGTCGAGCTTGCCGTTGACGTAAAGGGCCGCCAGCACAGCCAGCACGGCCAGAATGCCGACAACAATGACCGCGATTTTGCCGCCCTTGGGCAGGCGCCGCCACGGGTTCTTTTTTAGCGCTCCATCGGTTGTTTTTTCGGTTTTCGTTTTCAGTTCGTTCATATTTTTACTTTCCCCTGTTGTTGCCTTACCTATAATCCTGTTGTGTAGGGGGCAATGGCCGCCCCTACATATATTCAGCGTGTCGAAAAACCTCCCTCTGCGAGGGGGCCAAGGGGTGAGCACACCTTTTTCGACAGGCTGATATATTACGTGCGTTTTAAGCGTTTGGCGATTTTCCGCACATCACAACAATAATACAAAAACGCCAGCCCTGCAAAGACGGTCAGTCCCAGTGCGCGCCAGGTGAACCAGCCGTGCTGGATGCTGTGGGTGCGCAGCACGATAAACCACGCCGGGGTCATCAGCGCGCAGAGCCCCAGCGGCAGTGCGCGTGCGAGCTGCTGCCTGTCCCGGATGCTGGCTGCAAACAGCGCCAGAAGCAGAACGACAGCCAGAACCAGCGGCCAGAACAGGTGTTTGCCCGCCAGCGTCGTGTATACAAAATGTAAAATATTACCCCAGGTCAATTCCATGCCGTGCCAGCTGTCGGCGGCAGTGCGTACGCCCACCTGATGCAGCGCGTCGGCAATGACGTTCTGCCCGGTGACAAGCCCGGCCAGCACCCATTTGGATGCCCAGCAGAGCAGGTAGCCGACGCCCCACGTCAGGCTGCCGCCCACAACGATGCCGCACTGCCTTGTGCCGGCCCGCAGGCACTGCTGCGGCTCAAGCAGCCAGCAGACAAGCGGCAGGCCAAGGGTCAGGACCGGCGTGACGAGCAGGTCGCAGAACGACGTCACAACGCCAAGAATCAGCAGTGCCAGGCAGACATCATCGCTGCGGCGGGGCTTGGCCAGCACCCAGACGCAGCCCGCGTAGGCAACGGCAAAGCAGGTGAAAAACTGTACCTGATGCGGTGCCCAGAACGCCGTGACCAGCAGCTGACTGACCGCGAACCACACCGCGGCCCGCAGCCCGCAGCGGCGGCGCAGCAGCACCGCCACCGCGGCAAACAGCGCCGCCAGCACCAGATACTGCACCACGCGCACGCCGGTGATATCTGTGACCAGCAGCAGCGGGCGCAGCCAGATCAGGTAGCCGTGCCAGTACCGCGCGTAGGAGAACGGCACAAGCGCGGGCGCGTCGGTGCGCTGTGCGCCCGCGGCCCAGTCCCTTTCTATGTACCATTGCAGGTCATCGGCCAGCGTCTCAAAGTTATCGACGTTGTAGGCCGTATTCGTCATCATGGCGGTCAGCGGCGAGGCCTCGTCGGCGGACGCGGCCTCGGTCAGCATGATCGTGTCGGTGTAGTTGTCCATCTGGAACAACTTGAAGTTCAGATATTCCGGGTACAGCCCCTCACCGGCGATTTTCACCGCTGAGTCGTAGACATGGTCCCGCACCGGCTCCCCGGGCAGGGCGTAGGCCGCCAGCAGCAGCACAAAAAGCGCCGCCAGCGTCACGGCGAACACCGCCAGCGCCCGCAGGGCAAAGGGTGGTTTTTGGTTTTGTGGTTTTGCCATGCGGCACCCCTTTCACACAAAAATACAGTTTAATTATAAAACAAAACTCCCGCCGTTGCAACGGTGGGAGTGTGAAAAAAGGTTGAACAAATGTTGGGGCAATACCGCATAATTCTAAGTGCCGATACGGCGAGCGAGGTGCGGCAGCTGCTAAGCCAAAAGCGCAGATAATACTGGATGTCTTATCGAGCATTTTGGCAACGCAGATGCCGTGCCGCAGCCGCCGGAGCGGTGCTTAAGCCGTTAGGCGGGAATTGTGCGGTATTGCCTTGGGACGTCCTTGCTCCCTCGCAGAGGGGGCCAGGGGAATGTTCCCTACACCATATCCGTCTGCCTGGACACCGACAGCACGATGCCCATCTCCCCCAGCAGCATCAATAAGCTGGTGCCGCCCGACGAGAAAAACGGCAGGCTGATGCCGGTGTTCGGGATTGTGTTCGTCACAACGGCCATGTTCAGAATCGCCTGCAGCGTGACCTGCACGACGAACCCGACGACGAGCAGTGCGCCGAACTTATCCCGCGCGCGCACCGCAATCGACATGCCGCGCAAGAGCAGCAGCAAAAACAGCGCCACGACCAGCGCCGCCCCGATAAAACCAAGCTCCTCACACAAAATCGAAAAAATAAAGTCGTTCTGCGGCTCCGGCACGTACAGATATTTCTGTCGGCTGTTGCCCAGCCCCAGCCCGGCCAGCCCGCCCGACGCGATGGCGTAGAGGCTCTGGATCGTCTGGTGACCTTCGCCCAGCGGGTCGGCAAAGGGGTCGCGCCACGACGCGAGCCGGTCCGTGGCGTAGGGCACCAGCTCCGGCAGCGCAATGACCGCCGCCGCAATGGCCGCCGCGCCCAGCCCCCCGGCCAGCCCGAACCAGTGCAGCCCCGTGCCGCCCACAAACATCAGCACCGCGCCGATGGACAGGATCAGCAGCGTGCCGGACAGGTGCGGCTCCAGCAGCATGAGCACCGTGACGACCCCCAGAATCAACGCGAACGGCACAACGCCTGTGGAAAACGACTTCATCCTGTCGTGATTCAGTGAGATGATATGCGAGAACACCAGCACAATCGAGAATTTTGCGATTTCACTGGGCTGCAGCGTGCCCAGCCCCGGCAGCACGATCCACCGCTTGCAGCCGTTGTACTCCGGCATGAAAAGCACGATGGCAAGCAAAAGCAGCGAGATCCCCAGCATCGGCCAGGCCAGCCTGTGCCAGACGTGGTAGTCCACCAGGCTGGCCGCGTACATAGCCAGCACGCCCAGCGCCGCAAACAGCAGCTGCGGGCGGATGTAGGTGTAAGCGTCGCCGCGGCGGTAGAGCGCCACCGCGTACCCCGCGGAGAACAGCATGATGAGCCCGTAGCTCAACAACAGCAGCAAGATCAGCAGAAACGGTATGTCGAATGTCGGCAGCGATGCCGCCCGCGCCCGAATCCTTTGTACAAGTGCAGCCATAACAAAGCCCCCTGCGCAGAGTGTACGCAGGGGGCGGCGGGTTTATGCTTTTGTCAGCGGTTCAAATCAAGGCTCAGCATCGTGTAGCCGTTGGCGCCGCTCTGGATGCTCTGGCCACTGGCCTCATAGCAGGCCTGCAGGACCTCCATGTTGGGCTGGGGCGCGTCCGGGTCGGTAATGGTCCCGGTGGCAAGGGCCTCGTTATAATTCTCAATAACCTGGGCACAGATGCGGCGGCGATCCCGCAGCGGTGTCAGCAGGTTGGCCATCCACTGCTGGTACATGCCGTGGTAGTCGCTGCCGTGGTCAGCAAACAGAAAGTAATATTCCTGCTCGACCTCCATGGGCGACGCCTGGCGGCTGTAGAAATCCCCCAGTGCCATGCGCTTTTTATCGGTGGAGTATTGCAGGATGTCCGACAGTCCATGGGGGAAAAGCTCTGGGTGCCGAATCCATTTGGAGTACGGCTCCACCTGCACTTTTAGTGCATCAAAGACGGCCAGAAAATCCTCAAGCGCAATCTTCATCTCGCCCTTTTCCCATTTCTGGATCGTGCGCTTATCCCGGCCCAGGCGGTCTGCCAGTTCCCGCTGTGAAACACCCGCTGCCTCCCTCGCAGCGGTCATTGCTTCTGCCACACGGCATCGATATGCGGACATAACATCTTCTCTCCCCTCAAAACGCGATTCACCGCCGGAAAAACAGCAAAGCGGCGGTGCAAAATGCGCCGCCAAAATTCCCGGCACTGGTTGTGTACTTTGCACACCGGGATATGCTATATTGTGAAGGGCGGCATCCATAAGTACACTAACACTACCATAATTTTACCCCAGTTACCATTTTTTGTCAATATATTTTGTTATGTAACATAGCAGGAGTGGGTGAAAATCGTGTATACCTATCGCGTTGTCTGTCAAAAGCTCTCCGCGCCCGAGCTCGGGCCCTACACTACCTACGGCATTCTGGCCGCGCGGGACCTCCGTGGCTGCCAGCAGGTCGTACAGTTTATCTCCGACGTATCGTTGGACCGCGCCTTCGTCGAGGCCCTCGCACGCCGCTGCACCGCCGCCCAGCTCGACCCCTGCCACCTGCTGGACGTGGTCGAGGATGCCATCAGCGGGTAAAGCCTTCCGCCCCCAAAGGCTCCGACCAGGGGCGAGGTGCGCCCCTTTGCTGGGTGTCCTATAGCGCAAGGGACACCTCTCACATGCTGTTCCCGGCAAGCGCAGTCCTTGCCCGGGTGTGTTTGCCGTGCGCCTTTTTATGCGGCCACCGCAACTTGCTTGTCAGCTCCTGCTCATACTCCGGCGTGGCAAAAAATCACATTCGTGGCCTATTGAATATCTAGGGCAACACCGCATAATTCCCGCCTTACGGCTTAAGCACCGCTCCGGCGGCTGCGGCACGGCATCTGCGTTGCCAAAATGCTCGATAATACACAAAGTATTATCTGCGCTTTTGGCTTAGCAGCTGCCGCACCTCGCTCGCCGTATCGGCACTTAGAATTATGCGTTATTGCCCTAGGGGCGACCATTGGTCACCCGCCAACTTGGCGCAGCAACGCCTTTTCCGGGTAAGTTTTTTTCACAGGCAAACGGGCACGGGCGAGCAATGCTCGCCCCTACAAGAGTTTTTTGACAGTCTGCATACTCAGGGAAGATATAAGATTCCATCTTCAACTTGAACATTGGTGTGCCGCATAAGCTGACCCCTGCCCTTTTCGGCTCCGGATAAGGATAAAACCGCAAGCACACACGACCAAATTCACGGACATTCCCGTTGGATTTGTGTTGTGTTTACGCTTTTTTGTGGCGACTTTTGCGCAATAGTTGCGCAAAAACATCAGCAAAACTCTAACAAGTGCTGGGCGGTGTGTATAATAGCTGCCGAAAGCGCTTGTCATTGTGACGAATTCGACAAGTCAAAATTTTGCAATCTGCCAAAAAATCACTTGCTTGAATGTAGCCGTATTGAAATTTTCATCCCAAAGTATTATACTGCTTTTTATAAAAAGGCACACACACAAACATACCGTGTCTTACTTTTCCCGACGCAAGCGCAAATGTTTGCACATCGGATTATATTCTCAAAAAAGACTGTAAACACAGCTCAGCTTGTGGAAAAAGTCCGTTTCCGTGCCAGATGTGCGCAGCGCATAAAATCGCGCCGAATGGCGCGCGTTCCCCCGATATATCGTGAGAACACACATATATAGAAAAGGAGTCGAAGCAAATGACGAAGGCATTTTCTATCCTGCACCGTGCGGCGGCACTGCTTGTCGCCCTGTGCCTGCTGGTCGGTATGGCTCTGCCGGTTTATGCAGCTGAGGATGAGGCTTTATTTTTTGACGCAGGTTCGGAAACGATTCCGACCATTCCTGCTGCAGACACGTCAAGCGAGGGTGTAGAACCTGCGCAAGAGCCTATTGTATCCGACTTGGAAACGATTCCGGATGAAGGAGATACCCCGCCCACTGCGAACGAGCCGGGAACAGAAGCGGGAGACACGGTAAACAATACAGCAGCGGTTCCGAACAATGACGGCAAAGCCCAGGAAGCGGCAGAAAATCAGACTCCCGCCGCCGATACGGACACCGCCCCTGCCGACCCAGCCTTGACGAACAAAACCCCTGCGGACACTTCCGATACGGCTGCCGCGCCAAACCATGCCATCAACGCAGAGGAAGCCACGGCGGCAAAAAACAACACAGAGCAAGATGTTCTTTTTGCTGACGGGGACAACCCCAACGAAGAAGATACTATGCCTGCGGATGATTTGCCTGACAACGATGACGCGAACACACCTGTTACGATAGCGGACACGAGTGTATCGACGGGCTTTATTCCGGCTACGACAACCATTTATTTTGCGGTTGATAATACAATATTCCGAGATTCCTATCGGGTTCATTTGTATGCCCATAAGCTGGACGACAGCGGCTTGGACAAGGATATGGTTGACACTGGAACGACAACAACCGATGGTCGCAAGATATACAGCGTTACACTGAATCAGGCTGATTATTCAGCGGGTGGGTTTTATCGACTGATTTTCCAGTATTTTGATGGCACTGTTTTTAAAGATCAATTCTTTGCCTTTGGCGGAGAATCAGGCGATGACAACGGCAATGGTTTTAAAAAAGAAACAGCCATTGACAAAATTGCCGGGCAAATGTTTGACGGTAATAAAGGCAGTAACCGAGGCAAAGCATTTGACCCCGCCCAATGGACGCGCGTGGAGTACTATTACAAGGACACGCCGCTTTACTTCAAAAATGCAAGCAGCACTGCGCTTACCAACGTAACCGCAACATTTTACAAGCTGGTAAACGGCGCCCCGGCACCAACCGACAGCCAAACGATCGGCACGGTGGATGCGGGCAAACTTGCCGCGCAGCAGATCCGGATCCCCGACAATCAGTCGCGGTTTGTGCAGTTTACTTGGAACAATGGCCAAAGCGCCCTGTATGATTTCACCACAGACTTCACCACATCCCACTACGCGGACGCCCAGAAACTGGACTTAACTGCGGCAAATTGCTATGTCTACAACGATACCACAAGCACCTGGGCAAGCGCGGGCGGTGATTTGCTTACCGCGGGCAAAAAGATTTACTTTGACGCCACGCTGTCCTCGTACGGTTACGAGGGCGAGGGTTTACAGCAACAGCCTATGCCGGGCATTGACAACAAAATGTTCTGCTTCCTGACGGATTCAGAGAACCATGTCACTTCGAAGGAGATGACGTTGGTAACAGCCGACCCCACCACTCCCGACCGCAAGCTGTGGTCTTGCGAGATTCCCGGCGATGGAAAAACTTACACCGCGGTGCAATTCTCCGCAACGGATAACCAAAACGCCCCCGCAAAAGACAACAAGACCAGAAAGTACAGCACGGCAGAAATCCCCCCAGCCCTGCAAGAACCCTGCTTCTTTGCCGACGACGGCGACCCGTCGGCCTACACGGGCGGCGAAGGTGTCAACCGTGACGGCTACTGGGGCGAGAAAGCCTCTGTCCGTGATGCCGAAAGCGGCAAAAATACCACCGTTGTGGACATTGATAACAGCGGCATTTTTACCCAACAAAAGGATACAAAGTATATCACCAGCACCCTGTACGATTACTACACCGACTACGAGCTGAATGGCCTGAACCGCGACACTTACTCGTGGGTGACCACATCTTCCCAGCGCGGGTACGTCACTTTTGAGCAGTTCAACCGCGCATTAAGCAGCGCTTACACTGCAAACGGCAATGTAAAATACCCGCTTTATACCGGGCATTTCCAAAAGTCAGGCTGGGGCGACCCCTTTGCAACCGTTGCCGCCGGTATGGGTCTATACGGCTGGGGCGCTGAGGGTAGTTCCAACTACAATATCTTTATGGCCGTGAATAACTCGGCCTTGGATGATAATGGTAATGGAAGCTCCGATTACAATCGCACCTTCCAGGGCCTTGTGGAAAGCAAGACCTCTGACGGTACGGCAAACGGTCTGCCGCTGTTAAGAACCAAGAATTCCAACGCAAATGCGTCAGTTGACCCGCACTTTGACAAAGACTTCCTGCAAGGCAAAAACGCCTTTAACACCGTGCTGGGCAAGGTGTACGAGGATGTTTCCTTCCCGCTCAAGCAAAAAGCCGTTTTTGCGCAAAATCCGGACAGTCCGGACGATAACGACCCGGAGAGCAAAGCCGAATATTGGTACTATGACAGCAGCAAAAGCTCTCTGTATTTGAAGCAGAACCAAACCGACGGCAAGTATTATCTGGAATCCCCCAAAGGTGGTGACGGCAACCCCACCACGGACAGCAAATCACAAAACATTTCGTCACCAAACAATACCAATGGCACCTACGGCTTTTTCCCGTTTAACCAAACAGTCAGCACAGTCGGGGCATCCCAATACAACTACGGCTTTGGCGCCAAGCTGCAATTTGACTTTACGCTTACAGAGGACGGCAAGGTTGTTGTAGGAAAAGACACCAGCGGCAGGAACATTGAAGTTCCTATCAAGTTCTTCTTCTCCGGCGACGATGACGTGTGGGTCTACATTGACGGCGAGTTGATGCTGGATGTCGGCGGCGCGCACGGTAAAGCTTCCGGTCTGCTGGAATTTGGCGCGGACAGCACCGTAACCCCCTATGTCAGCTCCAACAAGAACACCGACACAAGCGACACCATGGTCTACCAGACTGATACCACCAAAACCGTCTGCTTCAACCAGACCCCTGTCACGTTCACCAAGACGACAGGCAAAGCCATCCAATTAGACAAAGACCGCACCACCCACACCCTGACTATGTTCTATATGGAGCGCGGTATGTGGGAGTCCAACATGGCGGTGGCGTTCAACTTCCCCGACAATAACAAATTGCAGGTTGAAAAGCAGGTCGATCTCAGCAAGGTAAACACCGCGTTCAAGTCTTTATTCCAAAACCAAAAGCTCTTTACCTTTACCCTGCAAAACTTGGCTACGCATTACGGCCCAAAAGCAATCACCAACAGCACCCCCGACCCCGTGGCAGTCGGCAGCGCTTTCTCCGCTAGCAGCAGTGATACTGACAGTACAACCATGGAAAAGGACGATAATCCGCCCGACACAAGCGGAACATACACTGGTCAAACCGTAAAATGGTACGCCCAAGGGTATGATAAAGGCAGCGCACACCGCAACCTGCGCTACGGCACTATGACGCTGACAAACCCGCTCAACATCGAAAACCGCGACTATCTGTCCTTTGACGTTTACGCCGTGGGCAACCCGGGTGACGGCGTTCTGTCCACCAACTACCTGTATCTGACCTTGGTGGACAACAACGGCAAGAAGATGGGCTGCGATGCCAACAGTCAAAAGTCCTATCTGAACACCATGCTCAGCGGCAGCGTTGTGATGCAAAACGACAAGTGGGTCACGGTCAAGCTGCAGCTGAACAAAATGCCAAAGGACACGGACTTTGACCTGACCAAACTCTCAAAAATCCTCATTGGCGATGACTACGAGCGCACGGTTTACTTCCGCAATTTTGTTTTTACCGCCAAGCCCGTGGCAAACAAAACGGTGGGCTTCTCGGTAGAGCAAGCGGATATCCCGGACTATGGCTCGGCGGAAAGCAATACCTTGAAGCCCGCCAGCGGCGCGATATTTACGTCCAGCGTAGCGGGCAGCGGCACGCAGGCGGTGGACACCGATGGCACGTTTGATTTGCAAGACGGCGAAACCGTGACCTTTACGGACCAGTTCCGCTGTGGTAGTTATATCTCGCTGCAAGAGGCGGAAAATACCGCCTTGTACGACACCCGCTGGGAGGTGTACGAGAACGGGACGTTGGTCAGCGCAGCGGGGACAAGTCCGTCTGTAAGCGGCACAATCAGCACCCCGCTGCAAGGCGGCGGCACAAAGCCGGAGGACGGCAGAACCGAAACGGCGGACACACCATCAACAGGCAGCAACTACAACGGCAGCAAGCCAGACGCAAATACGCTGGTGTTCCGCAGTTACGCCGCGCCGGAAGAAGAATTCCCCGAATTGAAGGTCACGTTCATTAACACCGTCAAGGTCGGTAAGCTGGTAATTAAAAAGGAACAGCCGACCGACGAAACACCGCTGACAGGCAAAAGCTACGAATTTACCGTCACCTTCAGCAACGTTGGCGGTATCGGCTTGGGCGGCGCGGACGGCAAAAAAATGACAAAAGACCTTGCCGTTGGCGATAGCTGGACAATTACCGGCATCCCCGTTGGCACACGCTTCCGGGTAGTTGAAACGCCCGCCGCTGACAGCAGCCTGAAAAGCGTAATCTGTGACGCCACTGACGCAAAGTACGATGTGGACAACGGCGTGCGCGGCACGGTTACCAGCGACAAGACAACCGTCACCGCCACCTTTACCAACACGGCACACCAATTGATGGATATTGAGGTGGAAAAGCAGTGGCTGGATGCAACCGGCAACCCGCTGACCAACAACCTGCCGGATATTTGGGTCAAGCTGGAGCGCCGCCATGTGAATGACACAAGCGGCAAGTGGGTAGATGCAACGAGCGCTGTCGAGCTGCAATACAACTATATGACCGGGAAGTGGACGCACAAGTTTGAACGTCTGGACAAGACGGATGTCAACGTCACCGGCAACCCCGAATATGTGTACCGCGTGGCGGAGTGTGCAACCCAAAACGGCACGTTTACGGCAGAAGGTACGGTTACGCTTGGCACATACACCTACACCGCATCGCAGACAACCGACAGCACAACCGGCAAAATCACCCTGACCAACAAGCGCACCGACCCGAAATTTGCCCTGAACCTTACCAAAAAGGGCATAGACGGTACAGCCGAAACCCTGCTGGGCGGCGTGGAGTTCAAGCTGGAAAAGCTGAACGATAGCGGCGCGGCTGAAACAACCTATAACGGCGTGACGGGCAGCGATAGCACGAACCAAGGCAAATGCAGCTTTGCGTCCCTGACCCCCGGCAGCTACCGCCTGACCGAGACCAAAACCGCCGCGGGCTACACCCTGCTGAGCGAAGCCATCGAGTTCACGCTGACAACGGACGGGAAGTGCAAACTCAACGGCACGGATTATGACGAGGTAACCCAAGATCCCGCCAGCCGCGTGTACAACATTGCCCTGACCATTTACAACCGCAAGGGCTTTACCCTGCCGCACACGGGCGCGGACGCACCCAGCCTGTGGCTGCTGATAGGTTTGCCCGCACTGGTGGCTGTGCTGCTGGTGCTGGTGTTCCGATACAATAAGAAAGGGGGCAGACGTTCCTGACCCCCACCCCTCTACACAAACCAACATAGAAAAAAGAGGTATGCATCAAAATGAAACTGAAACGTTTATTTACCGCAATCCTCAGCGTCGCCCTGACCCTGAGCCTTTGCGCCATGCCCGCCATGGCGGAAGGGGCGACGACGGCGGGGGCGACGGGAACGACGAGGCTGGCAGACGGTACGCCTGTTTGGGAATCGGGCAAAACGGGCAGCATTACGATTCATAAGTATGAGTATAACCCTGCACCGGGAGCAACGCCCAAACAGGGTACCGGTGCCGAGGGCGAAGCCGCGCCCACAGACGCAAAGCCGCTGGGCGGGGTAACTTTTGAGATTTACAAGGTGCAGAATGAGGAATGGCTGAAAGCCTATTATGGCGGTCAAGCGGCTGCGACTGGTCAAGACTTTTCCAAGATAGATGCAAGTAAGTATTATTCAACGGATTCAACAACTGGCGCAATCACAGTTAATGGCAGCAAGATAGACACGGTTACAACCGCAACTTCTGGAACCGATATTGGTGTAGCCAAAAAAGACGGCCTTGACCTCGGTCTGTATCTGCTTGTTGAAACGAGCGCCCCCGATAAGGTCACGTCCCCTGCTGACCCGTTCTTGGTTTCTGTACCTATGACGCGCATTGCTGATACGACCACCACGAACAAGCTGACGGACTGGATTTATGATGTCCACGTTTACCCGAAAAACAGCACCGCCTACGGTCAAGTCACGATTGAGAAAAAGGGCTATACCGGCGGTGGTTCTGAGGTCGCGTTGGCGGGTGTTAAGTTCAAGCTACAGGAACAGAAAGGCGCAAATTGGACAGACATTACTGCAAACGATAGCAATGGTAATCCCTACGATTTGACAACGGACCCAAGCGGTAAAATTACAATTGCAGGGCTTTCGCAAGGCAACTACCGCATTTTTGAGGATGCATACAGCGGTGATTCTGCTAACAAGGGCTATATCTTGGATGCGGAATACCACAACTTTACCGTGCAGAATGATGGTCAGATTAAGGTAGGCGAAAATACAGCCACTCCTAATGCAACCATTCAAGTTGCCAACCACCGCCCCGATATGAAGAAGGAAGTCAAAAAGGGCGACAGTTGGGCGCAGGATGCCCCGTACGGTGTCGGCGATACCGTTCCTTACAAAATCACGATTGAAGTCCCGAAGAACATTGAGAAACTTTCCACCTTTACCGTCACCGACACGCCGACGGGTTTGAAGGATAATGTAAACAGCATTGAAGTTAAAGACGGCACAACAGACCTGACGAGTGGCACGGATTATACGGTTGCAGCCGAAGGCACAGATGGATTCAAGATTGCATTCAAACTCGATTCCGCCACAGTAAAGGCTTGTGCCGGACACACGGTGACCATTACCTACAACGCTGTTGTAAAGGATACCGCTGTAGTCGGCGGCAACGGCAACTCGAATAACGCAAAACTTACATACACCAATAAAATCAATAGCGACAATACTCCCGGAACTACCACGAACACCATTGAGGACAGCGCTGTTATGTACAGCTTTGGCATCAAGGTGAAAAAGACAACGGAAGACGGAAATACTCCACTGCCCGGCGTTGTGTTTGACCTGTACCGTGAAGCCAAGACGGGAGAAACGCCTATTGTAAATGCTGAAACCGTCAAAAAAGCAGGTCTTGACAGCACTAAAAGCTGGATCCTTGTAAAGTCTGGCTTGACAACTAACGCAAGCGGCATCATTGATACGTCTGACTCTACCAACACCACTAACTACACCCATGGTCTTGCCAATGGTGATTACTATCTGGTCGAAACCAAGACGGTTAAGGGCTATAACCTGCTGACAAAGCCTGTTGAGGTTAAACTGGATGTTACCGCCACAACTACTTGGCAAAAGACCAACGTATATGACGCCAGTGGCAATCTGGTTAAGCATGGCACGGTTACGAAAACCACGTTCACCCATACCAGCAACAATGGCGATGCCACAAAAACGGAACTTGCTGTTGCCAAAGTCATCAACCGCAAGGGCTTTACACTGCCTGTCACCGGCGGTTTCAGTACTCTGCTGTTCAGCGGTATCGGCTTGCTGCTGGTTCTGGCGGGCGTCGGCGTTCTGTTCAGCCTGAAAAAGAAATCCAACCGTGCATAATGCACACCATCCAAACACCCACAGCAAAATAAACGGGTAATCCATAGGGGAAGGGCCGGAAACGGTTCTTCCCCTATGGGCGGTTGTGGCAGTGCGTCAACCCTTTACAGAAAGGCTCTTTGCAATGGAAACCACCGTCAAATTAAAACTTGGCTTTGCTGCGCTGATGATCGTCTCCGGCATCGGCGTGGCCATGTACCCCGCTGTCAGCAACGCGGTGGCACAGCGCCACGCAAGCTCGGTCATTGAAAGCTACAACGACAACGTGCAGTCGATGGACGCCGAGAAAATCGACGCCGCCAAGGAGGCTACGCGCCGCTACAACCAACAGCTGAACAATGCCCTTGACCGCGACGCGGCGGGCGAAGCGGACGACATCGGCACAAGCTATGTGGACATGCTGGACGTGGGCGAGAGCCTTGGCTACATTACCATACCCAAAATTGACGTAAACCTGCCCATTTATGAGGGCACAAGCGACGATGTGCTGGTAAAGGGCGTCGGACATCTGGAAGGCTCCAGCTATCCGCTGGGCGGCGCGGGCACCCACAGTGTGCTGACGGGGCATCGCGGTCTGGCCGAGGCGGTACTGTTTACCGACCTGGACAAGCTGGGCGAGGGCGACCGTTTTTACCTCCACATCATGGACGAGGTGCTGGCGTATCAGGTAGACCAGGTCAAGGTCGTGGAGCCGGAAAACACCGAGGATTTGGAAATTATCCCCGGCGGGGACTACTGCACGCTGGTCACCTGCACACCCTATGCCATCAACACCCACCGTATGCTTGTGCGCGGTGCCCGTGTGCCGTATACCGGAGAGGACGAGCAGCCCGACACGCCGCAGACCGTGCAGTACCAACAGCTGAATACCGGCAACGTGGTAAAGCGCATTGTGGACGCCTGGCCGTGGATCAGCGTGACGGGCAGTGTGGTTATCGGCGGCGAGGCGCTGCTGTTGCTGCTGCTGTTGCACCGCTGCAAAAAGCGCGAGGAGGAAGACTGATGAAACGCCTGTTTCTGCAAATTTTTGCATGGCTGGCAATTTTGCTGGGCGTTGGGCTGATGCTGCAGCCCACGGTCAGCCGATATCTGACGGAGCAGAAAAGCACAAAAACCGTGCAAAAATTTGTGCAGGCCGCCGAAGCTGCCGCCCCCGCCGCACCCGAAACCTCCGCCGCCGAACCCGCGCGCGCCTACCCCGAACTGTACGACGCGTTTCTGGCCTACAACCAACAGCTTTTTGCCCAAGGCCAAAGCGGCCTGAAAGACCCCTTTGCCTACGAGACCCCCGCCTTTGACCTGACGGGCTACGGCTTGCCCGACGACGTTATCGCCGCGCTGTGGATACCGCGTCTGGACTTGGAATTGCCTGTTTATCTGGGGGCCAACGCGGCCAACATGGCCCGCGGCGGCGCGCTGCTGGGGCAGACCTCCATGCCGCTGGGCGGCGAAAACACCAACACCGTCATTGCCGCCCACCGCGGCTACTACGGCGCGGAAATGCTGCGCAACGTGCAGCAGATACAAATCGGCGACAAAATCACTATGACAACGCCGTGGGACACGCTGGTTTACCGCGTGTGCGAGCTGAAAATTATACAGCCGGACGACATAAACGCCGTGCTGATACAGCCCGGCCGCGACCTGCTTACCCTGACGACCTGCCACCCCTACACCCAAAACACCCAGCGCTACCTGGTGATAGCCGAGCGCGACCCCGACGCAGAAGCCGCCACCCATGCGGCAGACCTGGCCGAGTGTGACGAAACCTGGGACGCCGCACCGCGCCAAGTGACGGTGGAGGCCGACGGTACCTCCGCGCTGGAGGAAGTCACCCCCGAAAGTATCACTCCCCTGCCCCACGAGGGCGGCGGCGAAAACGCGGGCGGCGCGTACTCCAACTGGGTGATTTGGCTGGAAAACAACGCCCTGTGGGCGGGATGCCTGCTGATTGCCGCCGTGATCGGCTGTATGCTGATTTGGCGCAGGCATAGAAAGGATTGACCCATGCAGAATATCAACGAAAAGGCGCTGGCCGTTACAGCCGAGGTAAGCAAGGCGGTGCTGGGCAAGCCGGAAGTCGTGCTGAAAATCATGATGGCGATACTGGCCCGCGGCCATGTGCTGATTGAGGATATCCCCGGCGTGGGCAAAACTACGCTGGCACAGGCGTTTGCCCGCGCTATGGACCTGACCCAAAACCGCGTGCAGTTCACGCCGGACGTTTTGCCGTCCGACATTGTGGGGTTCTCGCTGTACCAAAAGGAAACCGGCAAATTTGTGTACCACCCCGGCGCGGTGATGTGCAACCTGTTTTTGGCCGATGAAATCAACCGTACCAGCGCCCGCACCCAGTCCGCCTTGCTGGAAGTCATGGAGGAAAGCGCCGTCACGGTGGACGGCGTGACGCGCGTTCTGCCGCAGCCGTTTACCGTTTTTGCAACGGAAAACCCCGTCGGCTCGGTGGGTACGCAGATGCTGCCGGAATCCCAGCTGGACCGCTTTATGGTCTGCGTGGTCATGGGCTACCCCGATGCGGAGGCGGAAATGGAGATTTTGTCCCGCCAGCCGCGCCGCGCCCTGCTGGACCGTGTGCAGCCGGTGATGGACAAAAACGACCTGCTGGCTATGCAGCAGCAGGTAGACGAAGTATATATGAGCGATGAAATCAGACGGTATATCGTTGAACTCTCCCGTTCGACGCGGCAGGACAGCCGCCTGACGCTGGGGCTTTCGCCCCGTGCGTCGCTGGCAGTAGCCGGTATGGCGCGCGCGGCGGCTTTTCTGAGCGGGCGCAATTATGTGGCCCCGCAGGATATTACCGCGATTTTTGCCGATGCGGCCCGCCATCGTCTGTGCCTGACCGAACAGGCCCGCACCGGCGGCGATACAGTGCAGAATATCCTTGACGATGTTCTGCACACCGTGCCGCGCCCCCGCCCGGAGAAACCGTTCCATGGCAGGTAAGGTGGTCTGCGCGCTGCTGCTGGCCGTGCTGTTTGCCGCGGCAGCGGTCAGCCGCACGTCGTTTGCGGTCTTTTTGGTGTCACTGGCGGTGCTGCTGGTCGGCTTTTTGGCGTGGTATGTCCGCACACTGCGCAGGGATGTGACGGTAACGCTGCAGCTGCCTGCCCGCCCCGTGCACCCCGACGAGGATTTTGCCGTACTGGTGAAACTGCACAACAACGGGCGGCGGCCCGTGCCGGAGCTGCGTGTCGTTTTGCAGGCTGTGGACGCCGAAAGCGGAACGGCCATTGAACTGCCCTGCGGCGCGATGCTGGCCCCGCATCAGTGTGCCGATTTGCGCGTGACCCTGCGCGCAGCAAAAAGCGGTCTGTGGCGGTTCCGTGTGCGGGAAGCCACCGTGCGCGACCCGTTGGGGCTGTTTGCCGCGCACTGCGCCGTGCCGCCCCAAAGCAGAGAACTGTGTGTGCTGCCCCCCGCCGAGGGCGAGGACGACGGCGCAGGCACAAAACCGCAGAACTGCGCCGAAAAAGTGACTGCGGCGGGCTGCGATTTGACCGACGGCGTTTATGATCTGCGCCCCTACCGTGCAGGCGATTCACCGAAGCTGATCCACTGGAAACTGACCGCCCGCGTGGGCGAGTTGACCGTGCGCGAGCCGTTGGGCGCAACCTACCGCGCTGACCCTGCGGGCAGCGTTTTGGCAGAGGGGGCCGACGCGCCGCAGCAGTTGTTGCACTTTGGGCAGGCCGCCGTAAAGCGGCTGCGCAGATTGACCCGCCGCAAGGACACCGACCCCGCTACGGGGCTGGTATTTGTGGACCGTGTGCTGCTGCCCCGCACCAAGGCCGCCGCCCACCCCATGGCGGAAACGGCGGCGGATCTGCTGATTTCGGAACTGCTGGCCTTGGGCTTACTGACGGCACTGAACGGTGCGTTTGCACTGGCATTGCCGATTTGGGTGTGGCTTGGCGTGGCGGCATTGTGTGCGGCGTGGCCGGCACTGCACCGCGTCCCGCTTTCCAAGGCGGGCCGTTACGGCGCGGCACTGGCGCTGGCCGTGGGGTATCTGGTGCTGCTGTTTGCCGTGCAGCAGCCGTTTTTGGCCGGTGCGGCACAGTGCGCGGATGCCGTCAGGCTGTGCTTGAATACACGCTTCAACGCAAATTTTGTGGTGTCCACCTCGCCGGTTTCGGCGCAGATGGGCCTGTTTGCGCTGCTGACGGCAGTGCCGTTTACAATGTTTTTGGCCGCGCTGACAGCCCGCCACACCGACGCGCTGTTGCTGGGGGCGGTGCTTCTGCCGATCGTGGCGTTCACGCTGTTGGCGGGGACGGGCCGTGCCGTTTTGGGCTGGCTGCTGCTTTTGCCGGGCTGGTTGGGAAGCTGTGCGGCGGCGCGGTCGCTGGTGCGCAAACGGCTGTGGTGCGGCAAGGATTCCGCTGTCTATGCCGCCAACCTGCAGACCCACCGCATAAACCAAAGGCTGGCCGGTGTCGGCATGGCTGCCATTTGCGCGGTGCTGTTTTTGCCTGCCCTGGCACTGCGCCCCGTGCTGATGCTGCCCTTGAACGCGCTGCAGCCTGTGACCGACAAAGTCTGCGCGGCCGGGCTGAGCGCGGCGATCGAGTGGCTGCCGAAAATCAGCGGCGGGGCACTGAATTTCCATGTCAGCGCTGCTGCGGGCGGCGTGGAGGACGGCAGCCTGACACGGGGCGACGGCCTGGCGCTGACGGGGCTGGAGGATATAATGGTCACGACCGACGCCAAGCCGGAGGAGACCGTCTACCTGCGCGGGTTTATCGGCGTGGACTATGACGGCACAAGCTGGCAGGCAGGGAATGCCGCTGCCTTCGACAGTGCCGCAGCAAACTGGAAAACCGACGGCGACGGGCGGCTTGCCATTGCGAACCTGCCGTTTTTGCGCGCGGCATACAGCGGCGCACAGCCGCAGCAAATGACCGTACAGCGTCTGCATGCAAACGATGCCTACACGTTTGCGCCGTACAACGCATATTTTAACGACTACTACACGCCGGACGGCGACGGAGCCATAGCGGGGCAGACCGTGCAGGACGATATGTTCTACTATTTTCCGCGCAAACAGGCAGAGGAGCTGCTGGCGGCCCGTGACGATGATGACGCGGGGGTGCTGGACCGCCTGGAAAGCGCCTACGCCGCGTATGTTCGTGCGCGCTGCCTGGATGTGCCCGCCGGTGCCGGGTACGATGCCATAGACAAGGAACTGGCTGCGCTGGTGAAGGAGCGCAAACTCAGGGATGATGACATAGATGGCCGACGCGTACTGGTGCGCAGCTGGCTGAACGAGCACTGCCGTTACAGCGCGGACGCCGAGACACCCGACGACACCGACCCGCTGCTGTATTTCCTGAGCGAGAGCCACGCGGGCAGCAGCACACAGTTTGCCTCGGCAGCGGTGCTGCTGTGCCGCATGGTGGGGCTGCCCGCCCGATATGTGGTGGGCTACGCCGCACCGCAAAGTCTGTTTACCGCTGCGGGCGACGGCAGCTGCCGTGCCGTTTTGCAGGACGATAACGCCCACGCCTGGGCAGAGATTTACCTTTCCGGGCAGGGCTGGACGCCGCTGGAGGTCACCCCCGGTATGACAGCCGAACTGACCGAGGGCGAGCTTGCCGCCGATGCCGCACAGGCAGGGCAAAATGCCGCAGACAGTGATACACCCCTGCTCGCGCGGCAGGAGGCCGACTCCCCTGCCGAAACGCCGCAAAGCGTCCCGCTTTTGTGGGTGCTGCCTACGGTTTTGCTGCTGCTCGTCTTGGCCTTGGCACTTCTGCGCCGTGCAAGGCGCACACCTTTGCAGACCGTACAGGCAGAATTTTGTGCGCTCCATCGCAAGATGCGGCGCTGCGGGCTGGCGGCGGAGGTGTCCTCTGACGAAGCGGCATTTGCGGAATTTCTGCAAACGCATTGCCCGCAGACGGACCGCGAAACCGTGCAGCACCTGCTGGATGCCGTACAGGCGGCACAGTTTGCGCCCGATCCATGCACCGCCGAAACCGCGCAGGAGATACAGACCCTGTGCCGTAAATTACGCAAAAAACTGTGCAGACGAACGGTGTGAGGGCTGTGCAAGGGGAAGCTTTACGCAAGAAATAATTGACGATTCGGCAAAAAACGATTATGATAAAAGTAAATACATATCGGAGATGAGAAACCATGTCACCTTTGCCGAAGAACGACAACCCAATCGATATCACGCAAATCGCGCAGGCGCTTGGCGTATCCAAGACAACCGTGTCCCGTGCCATATCCGGCAACGGGCGCATCAGCGCAGCAACCCGCCAACGCGTGCTGGATTATGTAAAAAAGCATAACTATACCCCCAGTATGATGGCGCGCGGGCTGGTGAAGCGCTGCTCCTACAATATTTCGCTGGTGATTTCCACGCAATTTTCCGACTTTGAGCTGCCCTTTTTGCGCAGGGTGATGCGCTCTGTCTATCAGGTTGCCGGGGATTCCGACTACGATGTCCTGCTGACGCTGGTGGACGAAAACGAAACCCGTCCTGTGGAGCGACTGCTGGATAACCGCAAAATCGATGGTCTGATCTTGACCCGCACACTGGAGCGTGACCCCTTGATCCCGCTGCTGAAGGCGCGCAAGGTGCCGTTTGTCGCCATCGGTCAGCCGGAGGACGATCAGGTACTTTCCGTTGACCATGACCAGGTGGGCGGCTGCCGTGAGATGACCAGTCTGCTGCTGATGAAGGGCATGAAGCATATCGCGCTGCTGGGCGGCAGTATGCTGTACACCGTCAACCAATCCCGATTGGAGGGCTTCCGGCAGGCTTATGTCAAGATGGGGCAAAAAATTGACGAAAGCCTGCTGTTTTTGGAGCTGGAAAGCGACGATTTGCGCATGGAGGCTGTGCAGCAGGCTGTAGAGCGCGGGGCGGATTGCATCCTGTGCATGGACGAACGGCTGGCACAGCTGACGCTGAATATGCTCAAGCAGCTGAACCTGCGCGTGCCGCAGGATATCCGGCTGGCGTCGCTGTATGATAATGAGAATCTGGTCAATACCGTGCCGCCCATCTCCGCCGTGCAGTTTAATGCGGATATCCTTGGCTTAAAAGCAACGCAGCAGCTGCTGTGCGCCTTGCAGGGGCAGCCTGTTGAAACCCGCATGGAGTTGGGTTACCAGGTAAGCCTGCGGGAATCGACGCAGACGTGAAATCCGAGCGCACACCGAGGGGTGTGCGCTTTTTTTGTCTGACCCATCAAACCGTGTACATTTTCAGGAAAATGTACAAAATGGGGCAAAATAAAACAAAAAGTCCCGAATTGCAGATACAAGCAATTCGGGACTTGATAGGATTTATAGAAGAACCTTAACTGTCAGGTCTTTCCAATTCCCCGGCCAAAGTACGTAACCACGCGAATTTCGATAGGCGCGAACCTGTTCGTAATTCAACTTAATGGTTATACTCGCTGGCAAATCAGCCGCGAGGCGACTTGATGGCTGCCTGCTTATTGGGTCGTCATCATAGGTATGTACCCAAAAGCGCGTACTGTTTGCATCCTCAAGTATCCTATTGACGGCCCCATCCCCTTTCTTCGCTTTTGTTTTTCCCGGCATGATTTTTTCCGCCGAAATCGAATGGTAATTGTACGTTCCGCGCACATTGCATTGAACAGTGCATGACTCTTGAAATAGATTTAGTTCCCAGATGAATTTCTGTCCATCGATGGAGAAGATTCTCAGCACAAATCTGTCCAGAAATTCCCGGCTGATTTCATCGTTTGGGAACGACTCTTGCCAGCTGAGTGCTTCCTCTACCTTTTCACTATTGGCAGCTCCGTTTTCTTGTTCCTGCTGGTATTCTTCTAAAATATCCTGCCGGTGATCCTGCCAAACGTTTTTGTAAATTTC
>ENA-UERN01000709-UERN01000709.1-human-gut-metagenome-genome-assembly--contig:-NODE-709-length-37016-cov-9.472184_pt1 | contig 37016 bp, 38 predicted proteins | sample MGYA00242950_ERZ507950 | MGnify/ENA primary metagenome ERZ507950 (study PRJEB26167, sample SAMN06115515) | human gut metagenome | host: Homo sapiens | place: China:Ningxia | collected 2014-11-26...
TCTGTTTCAGCAAAAAGCCATTTTCCATCCGGTTTCCGCATAATACCGAGAGGATGCGAAAACTCTCGAATCTCAATTTCGCTTCCAATTTCAATCTTATCCCCTAAAATGCTTTTCCTTTCAAGGCGCATTAGCTCATCCGGATGCTTTGCCGCAATCAGTTTGAGCGCAATAAAGTAAAGCAACCGCCAGCTTGCGGTGGATTTTTTGTCCCCATAGTAGACTACGGAGTCTGGCTTTGCTTTGAGATAGTCAGTCAAGTTTGGAGTTTCGCTTTTTTCAGAAAAGATCATTTTTGTTTTGGCCTTTCAGGAAATCCGGGCGTAAAAAAGATGGTGTTTACAGAATGTCATCACACAAACATCTTAAATTGTGCAACATACACAAAATATAAACACTTCAACATTGTAATTATAGCATTGAGCAGGAATACGCACAAGTGATTTCGACACAAATCTGAAGATTCGCAACAAAAAAGCCGCAGAATGAAATAATATCACCTGCGGCTCAAATCAATAATTTATCTTACTTTATAATATACTCGGTTTCCGGCTTTCCTTGCTACCAGCAACCCCATCTCATGGAACTTCATTACAAATGTCCGGATCGTGGCATAGGCGGCATGGCGGAAGTCCCTCTCCAGCTGCTTGGTGGTGAACTCCTCTGTGCCGTAGGCAGACAGAACATATTCCCAAAGCAGCCGTTCTTTCTCGGTGATTTTTCCTTCCGAAAGGGCTGTCTGATATACCTGAAGCTCTGTCTGCGGCGGCATCACATCCACTTGCAGACGGTTATAGACTTCGTTGCAGAAGTAGGACAGGAATGGTGTCACATCCGTGTAGCCGGAGATAAAAGCATTCTTTTCGACACGGTCATAGGCCTTGTAGTAAGCTGCCTTGCTCTCGGCAATATAGCGGGAAAACGACGTGAATAGTGCCGCAGGATAGCCCTGCTGAACAAGATACCAAAGGTGGAGCAACCGTGCGGTGCGGCCATTGCCATCAAAGTAAGGATGGTAGTAGGCAAAGGCAAAGTGCAGGATCGCCGCTTTGTGCAGCTCGTTGATACCATCCTTGGCATTGGCGAAATCGACCAGTCGTTTCATAGCATCCGGGAGCTGCTGCGCCGGAAGTCCCTCCCGGCTCTCTTCACCGCCCACAACATAGACAACATCGTGCCGGTAGAAATGGTCAGGCAACAGGCGGTCTTCATCCGGCAGATAGTCGCCGGAGCTGATTTGATACAGCTGATGCAAATTTTCTTCCGTGATCATATTCTGGCGGTCAGCAATGAAGTCCAAACCACGCTTCATGCCATAAATACGGGATTCTTCCTCATTGCGCGGGGCGTAGCCATTCAGAATATGCCGGATGCTGTTGCGTGAGGAGTGGATGCTTTCGATTTGGAAGGTTGCGTGGATCTCCTCAGTCATGGCCTGCAAGCCAAAGGATTGATTGTTTGCGGGAACAGAAAGAAGCTGCTTCATGCCGTTTGTGGAGATTTGGGCCAGATTAGGCAGATAGAACAGTTCATCACTGGAAAAATCAGCCAAAGGCAAAGGTTGAGCGAAGTTCTGAAGGAGCAGCTCTGTAAACTCCTTGACACTAGAGACAGAATATTTATACTCCATCCGATCCAGCTCAAACAGATGCTTGTCTGAAAGCATTTTGGCAAATTTGGCTCCATCCATTCCAATCACCTCACGGTTGCCAGTATATTGATACCAATTGGTATCAATATACTGGCAACCAGCAAAAAAGTCAAGCAAATAAAGCTGATTCAGACCTTACTCAATGCGCTTTCCCTTAAAATTGGCCGCATTTTAAGGGAAAAGCAAGGCGATTAAGGGATTCTGCTCTAAAAAAGTTGGACATTCGAGAAGAACAAGTATATACGGCAGCAATGCCGCATTAAAGCGAAAAGGCGGTGGGTCTTGCCCTAACGTTGTTATAAATGATACTAATTGGTATCAATCGACTTCTGATATTCAGCCATAATTCTTCTTGCCCTGCCGCGGGTAGTGTCCTCAAAGGTTTCATTTTCGCTGAAGCGCAACCAAAAAGGGTCCTCCATCAGGCAGGCATTGGTGCGCTTGACAATTTCCCACGCATTGTAGTCGGGCAGTCTCATCATCTCCAGAATCTCTTTGCAATCCATCCGATTTCGGGGAAAATGCGTTTCTTTGCCCAGACGACTACATCGACCAGCGGCACCTTGCGGCTGTTTCCAATAAAAAGGTTCAAGGGCGGGTCGTACTGTAGCACGCCCTCATTGGCGCAGAGATACTGCCCATCTTCGCTCAGATGAGCGATTTCCCGTTCATCTAACATCAGTTTCAGGTAAGCCATATTTATACGCTCCTTAATAATTCTTTCTTCATGTGTGGAATCGCCCCATACCGACCCTGTAAATAGCCTTTGGCAATATTCTCGCCTTTCCGCGGGGAGAATTCCGTCAAAGCATAAACATCGGTCTGCATGGTTCTCTCGTCCTTCTCTGCAAACCAAATCTGGTCTCGGCGCAGCAGGGTCAGGTCGAGAAGGCCAGTATCATGGGTGGTGAAGATAAGCTGTGCATGGTTTGTGTTGATGGTGCTATCCTGCACCATCTCGATCAGATGCCGGGTCAAAAGCGGGTGCATACTGGATTCGATCTCGTCTACGACCAGCACAGCCCCGGATTCCAGAGTGGCCAGCCACATCCCAATGCGGGAGAAGAACCGCTGTGTGCCGACCGATTCCAGCCCCAGAGGAAGCCAGAATCCCTTGGAAGCACCGTCCCCGGATTCCAACGTGTGCAGGGCAGAGATGATTGGTTCGTCCTTGGAGCCGGTAATGCGGATGTCTTTGATGCCGAGGTCTGCATACAGCATTTCATGCAGGATACGGCTCTTTTCAGAGCCGCCCTGCCGGATGGCAGACAAGGTGGCATCCAGCCGCATTTCGGTTCCCATGAAACCGGTCAGCTTTTCGAAGAACCACAGATAGGCCTTTTCGGTCTGGGGGCAGTTCCATTCGTTAGAGCTGGACAGGTAAAGACGGTTTTCTGCGGTGCGTCCGGCAAGGGTAAACTGCTCCTGAATATTCTCGCGGAACTGATAACCATTGCCTTCTCTGGAAAAAATCAGAGCCTCCCGACCATTGGGCCAGTGATAGAGATATTCGGTCAGGATTTTGGCTTTATCGAAAGAGAATCCGTAGGCATACTTAATGCCGTTGTAGAAGTAGATGACCTCAAAACTGGTGGGCTGCGGAGGCTGTTCTGTAAAAGCAAACGGTTCCTGCGGCAGAGCTTCGCCTTTGAGCAGTTTGGCATACCGTCCGCAGACCATCTCACGCATGAGCAGGAGTGTATGGAGGACGTTGCTCTTTCCGGCCGCATTTGCGCCGTACAGCGCAAGGACAGGCACGAGCTGCTTTTTGTCGTCCGGTGAAATCAGGCAGTCGGACAGACTTTTATCTGTGGAAGCCTTCATGCTGATGATGGCGGTATCCCTGATAGAACGGTGGTTTGTAACGGAAAATTGAAGCAGCATCGCAAAACCTCCCAAGTGATTTCTGAATTCAGTATACTCCATTCTTGGCAGGAAATCAAATTTTAATTTTGATATTTGCAGAAAAAAATCAAAATCGAAAGATAAAATCGAGTTCGGGCTTTTTTGATGCTGAAACAGAAACATGAGGAACAGTTGAAATCACTCTGCGTACACGATCTCCCTCACCACCACTTCTTCCGCCTGCGCTTTCAGCCCGTTCATATGAGCCGTCCAGAGAAGCTGTGAGCGCTCTTTGTCCGGCGCAGGGAACCTGTCTGCCAAGGCCGCAATCGTGCGTTCTACCTGCTCTGAGGCGGCTCTCTGGACTTCCTGCAAATGCGGCCAGAGCAAACCGTTCAGAAGCATCCGGCTATACAGCACCGACCGCTGGGTCTTGAGGTAGGTCAGACGCATCCGGGCGTACTTTCCCAGAGGTTCGCGGCTGTCGGTCTGCGGCAGGGTGAGCAGGGGCAGCTGGTAGTCCCCGACCTGTGCATAGTGGATCTCGGTGCGGATAGCAGTTTCGTTTTTCATGGTAAATCTCCTTTGTGTTTTCAACGTGTGCTGCGGTCGTGGTGGAAAACAATGTTCACTTCTTCCGGTTCTGCGCCGTCAGCCAGTTGCCCTGCGCTTGATAGTAGTGTTCCATAGTGGTGGGGGCGTTCAGGATGGTGGTACGCAGGTAGGCCATGATGTTCTTGATGGGCTGGGTGGTGTTGGCCATCACATCGAAGATGTACTCCACGTGCTGGCTGGTCAGCTTATCCAGCCGGAGCCGGATCGCCTTTGTGGTCTGCGCCTGTTTGCCGATATACTGAGTCTTGAGCGGACAGCAGTACATCTCCACGATGTTATCCAGCAGTTCTTGCAGCATCTCCGGGGCGTACCGCTTGGCAAGGATGTCGATTTCCAGCTTCTCCCGGAACTCCGCCCGCACCCGTGTTGCCATCTGGTCGAAATCCTCTGTTTCGGCTGTCTGCCCTGATAGATTAGTACTTTGTCTTTTAGTATTTTGTTTATTAGTATTTTGTTGTATTGGATTCTCCAACGTTGGAAAACCCGATGTTGGATTTTCCGATGATGGTGAATCCGGTGCAGGAACGGGCACATCCTCGGCAGGCTCTTTCTGCGGGAGTTCAAAGACTTCATAGTTGTAGTCAATAATGCGGCCACGGGCATCACGGACTTTGCTCCGACACAGATACCCGCCATCTTCCAGTTCGTGAACCGCACTTCTTACACTGTCGATACCATCCTTGCACCCGGTTGCCAGCCCCTTCAGGCTGTAATCCCAGTCGTCGGGCAGGGAGAGCATATAGGACAGCAGGCCCTTTGCCTTCAGGGACAGCTTCTTGTCCTGAAGATGGTAGTTGCTCATGACGGTGTAGTTGACATTTTTATTGACGCGGAATGTTGACATGGCGGCTTCCCTTTCAGCCCAATGCGGGCAAGAGAAAACGCAGCATCTCCCGGCTTTCGGGAAACGCTGCGTTCAGACAGGGAAGCCTGCTGTGAGCTGGCACAGCAACGGCAGCACTGTAATATTCTAACGAACATCTAACGGAACTGCACCTGAAATGCAGCTCCTGACGCTTTGTGTGAAAGGAGGATTTTCTAATGGCACTTCGCAAAAAGTGGTTGATTTTTGCCTGTAAATTGCGATGATGTGCCACTTTTGCGAGGCGCAGAAAATGCCGGCAACTGCCAATGACAGCCGAACGAAACCAGCTTCATCCAACCGGTTCAAAGACTCGAAATCGTTTTGTCCTTAACCGGGCACGTGGGTTCGAATCCCACCATCTCCGCCAACAAAAGGCACCGGCTCAGGCTGGTGCCTTTTTTGCGGCTAAGATGGTGAGGATGAGAACAGGGCGGCGGTCCGCAGGCCCCTCCTTGCTCTTGTATAGTATAACGCACCCAATTGTGAAATGCGTGGGCTTCGTAGGCCTACATGGTGAGCCTGATAAGTCTGCCTTTGGAAATATATTCCATTTCTCAACGCGCAGGCATGAAAAAAGACCGGGCTTTGCCGGCCTTCCCCGAAGCATCCTATGAAAATCAATCAAAGTTTGCAATTCAAAATCTTTTTCAGTGTTTCTGAAAATTTCACATCCTGCTCCTTTGTCCGTTTCGCACTCCCCTTCGGGTGCTTTCCGGCACGAAGGAGCTTTTTGTTTTCGTACCGCCGCAGCATGAGGGCATCCATGTTGTCAGCAGTGTACTCCAAGCCGTTCTGGTTCAGCACCCGGGCGCACTTGGCAAGGCACATACTCGCCAGACCGTAGTCCTGTGTCACGACAATATCCCCCGGCTTTACCCGGTTGACAAGCGCAAAGTCCACGCTGTCAGCACCCTTGTCGAATACGCGCGTCTGCGCACCCTCACGCTCGATCTGGTGCGAGGTATCACACAGGATAATGACCGGGATGCCGAACTGCTTTGCAATCTGCAAGGCCAGGTCAACCACGGGACAACCATCGGCATCAATCAGAATATTCATCGCATATCCTCCATCGCCCATCGAAACGCCTTTGCCGTGCGCAGGTCGGCATCCTTGAAATGCCCGCCGTTGTTCCATTCAAGGGTGCAGTTCTTGCCGCGTTCCACGAGTTCACGGTGCAGGGCACGGATGTTATCTCCCACAGCGGCCATTGTCAAATTTTTTGTGCGCTCCTCCCTGTCCCCAAGGCTCAGATAAATGCGCTGTGCCTGAATGGGGTGCTGCTGTTCAAACTTCATCCATCCCGGAAACCATACGGAAGGCGAAGCGGCCGCAACACCGGAAAACAGAGCTGTCTGCGTGGATGCCCACAGCGCGAACAATCCAGACAGCGAGTAGCCGCCCAGAATGATCCGGACGTTTCTCGGCAGTGCAACCTGCTGTTTCAGGGTGGGGATCACTTGCTCTGTCAGAAAGCGCAGCGTGTCCGCTGCCTTGCCGCTGAAACTTTCTTTGCCCCACACTGCAGGAGCTTCCCACGGGGAAAGTTCATCGTTCCAGCTTTTCACTGGAATAGCTGCAAACAGAAAATTCCGGCCGCTTTGTGCAATGGCTGTCACTTCATGATCCATGCTTTGCAGCTCATGTTCGCCGGTCATTTGGAGCAGTAGGTATTCTGCATGGACTTCGCCGTAAATGCGGCAGGGTCTATCTCCGATTTGAACTTGCTTTGCGGTCACGGCAGCAGCCTCCTGAAAAAATTTTGATATGCGAGAATTAGAATAAAAGAGCTTGACGGTGTCAAAAAAGAGAAAAGCCAATCCATCCGTACCTTTTTGTACAGGGATGCCTTGGCTTTTCTTGACGCAGAGACAGTGCGCTGATGTTTTACGCTGTGGAACTGCTTGCGGCCAAGATGGTGCAGATGAGGAGCGAAAAGCGTTCCCGGTTTCGGCAAAGGTGCCTTTTCACGGGAGCCTTTTTCCACAGATCGGGCAAAAATCAACGTCGTACATTGATTTTGTGGGAAGATTTTTGTGGCAGAAAGGGCATCGCCAAAACAGAAAATAGACGATCAGGCCTGCCAGGGCCGCCAGGATGCCGGCGATCACAAGGATCGGGACGAGAATCTCTGGAAGAGAAAAGAAAACGGCGATGCACAGCAGGAAAATGCTCAGAAGAAACAAAACCTGTCCGAGGGCCCTTCCGGTTTTATAGTTCATCGACAAAATACCTCCCATTGATCGGCACGAGAAAAAGGCGTGAGGAGATTGGCTGCTTCCATTATAGCATATTCGGGCGGAGAGACAAGAAGCCCGGATGTGCGGCACGCTCTGCAGGGACTTCCTGCATTTCTGTATGGGAGAATCGACACAAAACCGGTTGACATCCGCTGGAAGAAACCCTTACAATGGGAACAGAAACCATGTCGGGCAATGGAACAGGAGGAATTTTGGAATGAACAACACAGAAGCATTTGAGTTCTTGCTGAGCTGGAAGGATGACGTCCTGATGAACTGCCTTTCCGGGCGGCGGGATAAGGCCTTTGATCCGCAGGCCATGCAGAAGGTCCGGGCGGCCTGCGCCGTGCTGGCCGAGGACGGGACCTATCCGTTCGACCTGTCGGTCACAGACCCGGAGATCTACCGTCAGGTCAGCGCCTGGTTCACCGACCTGCTGCGCAAGTCCTGAACCGTTCCGACACGAAAGATGCATTTATTTTCCACAAATGCTTGACATCTTGTGCAATCTGCATTATCATAAAGCCATCAAGTGTTTGTTCAGAGAAGCGAGCAGAACAAACAAGAGGGAGCCTGTTCCCTTTTGTTTGCTCTGCTCTTTTTTGTTCCCACTACGCAAACGAGCATGCTGTGACAGGCAGAAGATCAGGAGGTTTTTATGCTGGATGTAGCAATCATCGGCTGCGGTGTCGTTGGCGCGGCTGCCGCCTATGAGCTCTCGCATTATCCGCTGCACACTGCAATTTTTGAGGCCGAGAACGATGTGGCCGACTGCACCACCAAGGCCAACAGTGCCATTCTGCACGCTGGGTACGACCCCGAGCCGGGCACCCGGATGGCACGGCTCAATGTGGAGGGCGTTGCACTGGCCAAAGAGATCTGCGCCCGGCTGGATGTGCCGTACCGGCAGTGCGGCAGTCTGGTGCTGGCCCTCAGCCCGGCGGAGCTGCCGCATCTGCAGAAGCTGTACGAAAGCGGCCTTGCCAATGGGGTGCCGGGCATCCGGCTGCTGTCGGCAGAGGAAACACGGGCCATGGAGCCCGGTCTTTCGCCGGAGGTGGCCGGAGCGCTGTATGCACCCAGCGCGGCCATCGTCAGCCCGTGGGAATATGCGCTGGCCATGGCGGAGGTGGCGGTGCGCAACGGGGTGGAACTCCACCTCAGCAGCCCGGTCACCGGCATTCAGAAAACCGCGTCCGGATGGGCGTTGACCACGCCGTCCGGCGTGGTGGAGGCCCGCTACGTTGTCAACGCCGCCGGCATCCGGGCCGATGCCGTGCACGACATGGCCGCTCCGCATCAATTTACCATCCAGCCCACTCGCGGCGAATATTACCTTCTGGACAAATCGGAAGGCACGCGGGTGCAGCATGTCATCTTCCAGTGCCCCAACGAAAACGGCAAGGGCGTGCTGGTGGCACCTACCGTTCACGGCAACCTGATCGTTGGACCCAATGCCGAGCCGGTGGCGGGCGACAACACCGCCTGCACCGCCGCCGGGCTGGCCTTTGTCAGCGCGGCCGCACGCCGCAGCGTGCCGGACATCCGCTTCGGCGAGTCCATCCGCAACTTTGCAGGCGTCCGCGCCAATGTGGACACCGGGGATTTCGTCATCGGCGAGGCGGAAGGCGCACCCGGCTTCATCGACCTGGCCGGTATGAAATCGCCGGGCCTGTCCAGCGCACCGGCCGTTGCCAAAGAGGTGGTCCGCATTCTGGAAGGCCACGGGGATCTGCCTGCGGCCAAAACGGATTACCGGGACGGCCGCACCCGGGTGCGGTTCAAGGAGCTGCCGCCGGAAGAAAAGGCAAAGCTCATTGCCCGGAACCCCGCCTACGGCCGGGTGATCTGCCGCTGCGAGACCATCACCGAGGGCGAGATCCTGGACGCCCTGCACACCGAGATCCCGGCCACCACCATCGACGGCGTCAAGCGCCGCTGCAACGCCGGGATGGGCCGCTGTCAGGGCGGCTTCTGCGGGCCCCGGGTGCTGGAGCTCATCAGCCGGACGCGGGGCATCGACCCGCTGGACGTCCTGCAGGACAAGGCAGGCAGCAACGTCTTACTGTGCGAAACCAAGCAGGAGGGAACCAACCATGATTGATCTGGTCATCGTCGGCGGCGGCCCTGCAGGCCTTGCCGCAGCCTACAGCGCATGGCAGCACGGCCTGCGCGATATTCTGATTTTGGAGCGTGACAACGAGCTGGGCGGCATCCTGAACCAGTGCATCCACAACGGCTTCGGGCTGCACCGTTTCGGCGAGCAGCTCACCGGCCCGGAGTACGCCGGGCGCTACATTGAAATGCTGCGCTCCACCGGCGTCCGGGTGGAGCTGGGCACCATGGTGCTGGAGGTCACGCCGGATAAAAAGATCCACTGTGTCAGCAAGGAGAAGGGCTACCAGATCCTCGAAGCAAAGAGCGTCATCCTCTGCATGGGCTGCCGGGAGCGCACCCGCGGGGCCATCGGCATCCCGGGCACCCGCCCGGCCGGCATCTACACCGCCGGTGCCGCCCAGCGCTATGTCAACATGGAGGGCTATCTGGTAGGCAAACGGGTGCTCATTCTGGGCAGCGGCGACATCGGCCTGATCATGGCCCGGCGGATGACGCTGGAAGGGGCCAAGGTGCTGGCCTGCGTGGAGGTCATGCCCTATTCCGGCGGCCTGACCCGCAACATTGTGCAGTGCCTGCAGGATTTTGACATCCCGCTGTACCTGTCCCACACCATCGTGGACATTCAGGGCGATACCCGGGTGGAAAAGGCCATTGTGGCCAAGGTGGACGAGAACCGCCGCCCCATTCCGGGCACCGAGATGGAATTTGACGTGGACACCATCCTGCTCAGTGTGGGCCTGATCCCGGAAAACGAGCTGACCCGGCAGGCCGGCATCCCGATGGACCCCCACACCAAGGGAGCCGTGGTCTACGAGAACATGGAGACCGGCATTCCCGGCGTATTTGCCTGCGGCAACGTGGTGCATGTGCACGATCTGGTGGACTTTGTTTCCGGCGAGAGCGACCGGGCCGGAGCCGCAGCCGCCGCCTATGTGCTCCACGGTGAGACCCCGGACGCGGCCGTGCTGGACCTTGTCCCGGGCAATGGCGTGGGCTATACCGTCCCCCAGCGGGTGCGCCCGGCGGACGTGGACAAGGGCGTGGAGATCTCGTTCCGGGTGCGGCAGAATTACGGCTCCAGCCAGATCACCATCACCTGCGGGGAGAAGCAGCTGGCCCGGTTCAAGCGCCAGCGGATGGCACCCGGCGAGATGGAGCACATCACCCTGCCCGGGGCCCTGCTGGCAAAGGCCGACGGCCCGCTGACCGTTGCAGTAGAGGAGGTCGTAGCAAAATGAACAAAAAGTGTGAGATCATTTGTATCTGCTGCCCCCGTGGCTGCCACTTGCAGGTGGACCCGGAAAACGATTATAATGTAACCGGCAATGCCTGCCCCAACGGTGCCGCCTATGGCAAGGAAGAACTGACCCACCCCACCCGTATCCTGACCAGTACGGTGCGGGCCGAGGGCGGGCGCTATCCGCGCTGCCCGGTCAAGACCGCGCAGGCGGTGCCCAAAGAAAAGATCATGCAGGTCATGGCTGCGCTGGACGGCGTCACGCTGCACACACCCATCCGCACCGGGCAGGTCGTGCTGACCGACGTCTGCGGCACCGGTGTGGATGTCGTAGCCACACGGGACCTGTAAAACCGCCCCTGAGCGAAACGGAGGTCGTTGAACCATGTCGACAAAGTATGTTCTTGCACTGGACCAGGGAACCACCAGCAGCCGCGCCATCCTGTTTGACAACGAGCAGAACATCATCGCGGTGCAGCAGCGGGAGTTTGAGCAGATCTACCCGCAGCAGGGCTGGGTGGAGCACAACCCCATGGAGATCTGGTCCACCCAGTACGGGGTCATGAACGAGGTGGTGGCCCAGAGCGGCGTGGATGTCCATGACATTGCCGCCATCGGCATCACCAACCAGCGCGAGACCACCATCCTGTGGGAAAAGGCCACCGGCCGCCCCATCTACAATGCCATCGTCTGGCAGTGCCGCCGCACCGCCCCGCTGGTGGACGAGCTGGTGCAGCAGCCCGGCATGACGGAATACATCCGCGAGAATACCGGCCTGATGCCGGATGCCTATTTTTCCGCCACCAAGATTAAGTGGATCCTGGATAACGTGCCCGGCGCGCGGGAGCGGGCCGAGGCGGGCGAGATCCTGTTCGGCACGGTGGACACCTGGCTGGTGTGGAAGCTCACCGGCGGCAAAGTCCATGTGACCGACCGCACCAACGCCAGCCGCACCATGCTCTACAACATCCGCACCCTGGACTGGGACGACACCCTGCTCAAAGCGCTGGATATCCCCCGCTGCATCCTGCCCCGCGTGGCGGATTCCAGCGAGGTCTACGGCACCACCGACCTGTGCGGGGTGCAGGTGCCGGTGGCCGGCATTGCCGGGGACCAGCAGGCTGCACTGTTCGGGCAGGGGTGCTTTGCCAAGGGTGAGGCCAAGAACACCTACGGCACCGGCTGCTTCTTGCTGATGAATACCGGTGACACCATCTGCCGCAGCCAGAACGGTCTGATCTCCACCATCGGCATCAGCTTGAACGGCAAGGTGGAGTATGCTCTGGAGGGCAGTGTCTTTGTGGGCGGTGCCGTCATCCAGTGGGTGCGCGACGGCCTGCGGATGATCCAGGAGAGCCGCGACGCCGAATACTATGCCCAGAAGGTGCCGGACAACGGCGGCATCTACATCGTGCCCGCCTTCACCGGTCTCGGCGCGCCCTATTGGGATATGTACGCCCGCGGTGCCATTGTAGGCATCACCCGCGGCACCACCCAGAACCACATCATCCGGGCGGCGGAGGAGTCCATCGCCTACCAGAGCGCCGACCTTGTGGCCGCCATGGAAAAGGACACCGGTGTGCCCATCACCTCCCTGAAGGTGGACGGCGGTGCTTCCCGCGACCAGTTCCTGATGCAGTTCCAGGCCGACATCCTGAACAAGGACGTTCTGCGCCCGGCCATCCGGGAGACCACGGCCCTGGGCGCTGCCTATCTGGCCGGCCTTGCCACCGGCGTGTGGAAGGACCGGGACGAGATCCGCAGCCTGTGGCACTGCAACATGACCTTTACCCCCGCTATGCCGGAGGCCGAGCGCGCACGGCTGCTGTCCGGCTGGCACAAGGCCGTGGGCCGCAGCAGTGACTGGGCAGAGCATTAAAAGAATTTGTCTGGATTTTGGCCACTTTCAACAAAAAATCACGGAATTTATGAATTGTCTGTTGACAAACCGTTGAGAGATGGTATACTGAAAGCATCCCAAGAGAATTGAGATGGGGATGCACTGTGCCACACGACCGCAGTGCGTCCCCATTTTTTTGTTCCCATCGCACCCCTTGTCCGCCCGTTCACATCTGTTCCGGGGGCTGGTTCTGGAAGTGCAGCCGCCGGGCACGTCCCTGAAAAAAGAAGGAGGATCCCCATGAAAAGCACCGCAAAGGCCACCGAAAAGCGTTCGCGCACGGTCGTTGTGCTGGCGATCGCTGTGGCGTTGATGCTGCTGGGCAGCATTTTTGCCCAGATGTTCCACACCTCATTCTACAAGGTCAAGGTCTCCCGCATCTCCTTTGAGACCGACACCGGCACCCTTTCGGGCCTGTTGTACCTGCCCAAGGGCGTGGACGCCTCCAACCCGCACCCCACCATCGTGACCACCCACGGCTACCTGAACAGTGCCGAGATGCAGGACGAGACCGCCATCGAGATGTCCCGCCGCGGCTATGTCGTGCTGGCACTGGATATGTATGACCACGGCCATTCCCACGGGAACGCCGACAATACCGGCGGCTTCTTCAACTTCTGGCCCACTTCGCTGTGGGATGCCGCACAGTACATGTACAGCCAGGACTACGTGGCCAAGGATGCACAGGGCAACGGTCAGATCGCGGTCAGCGGCCACTCCATGGGCGGCTTCTCCTCCGAGATGGCCATCTATCTGGATGAGCAGAACTACGCTGCCGCCGGTTACCGCATCATCAAGGCCGGTTTGAGCATGGGTGCCGATTACTCCTGGACCTCCTACCTGGGCCTGGACGAAGAGGCTGCAGTTGCCACCTTCGGCGGACGCACCATCGGCAAGATCTGCGGCCAGTACGACGAGTTCTTCTTTGCAGCCGATGAGCCTCCCACGAAGAGCGGCACCGTCTACCACAAGGACTATGTTGCCACCACCGCTGGCAAGACCCTGCTGGAGCAGGAAGCTCCGCAGGCTGACACCTGGTACACCGGCTCGGACGGCGGCCAGCGCATCATTTACCAGCCGCGTGAGATCCACCCCTGGAACCACTTCTCCAAGGCTTCCACCAAGGATGCCATCGAGTTCTACGCCACTGCATTTGCCGACCAGTCCGGTCTGGTGCAGAACATTGCTTCCACCAGCCAGATCTGGTACTGGAAAGAAGTCTTTGAGCTGGTCGCTCTGGTGGGCTTCCTGCTCATGCTGGCACCTCTTGCCCTGCTGCTGATGAAGCTGCCCTTCCTGTCCAATGCAAAGCAGGCCGTCGCAGCACCCACCCCGGCCGTCGGCACCCTGTCCGGCAAGCTTGGCACGATCAGCCTGTTCGTGGTCGGTATGCTGATCCCGGCCATCATCTTCCCCGCCGTGTACGACGGCAGTCTGACCGCAGAGCCCATCCGCTGGATGCGCTACGCCAGTGACATTGCCCTGCTCCTGTCGGTGGTGGGCATCGTTCTGGCGGCCCGCAGCACCGAGGACGACCGCAAGACCTGGCTGTCCGGCTCGGTGTGCGTCCTGATCGCTTCCATCGTCCTGCGTGTGCTGGTGACCAAGAACATCTTCGAGACCAATGCCACCTGGCAGGGCCCCACCGTCAACAGCATCGTGACCTGGGCTCTCATCTGCGCCTGCATCTCCATCGTGACCATGGTCTGCGTCTACCTGTTCGGCGGCCGCAAGCAGAAGGGCATCACGCTGGAACAGTACGGCATTGCCGCAAAGCCGGTGTCTGTGGCCGCAGCCTTCTGCGTGGCACTGCTGGTGAGCGTGATCGCCTACGCCTGCCTGTTTGCCGTGGATGCCATCTTCAAGACCGACTTCCGCATCTGGACCTTCGCTTTCAAGACCTTTGAAGCCAGCGCCATCCCGGCGGCGGTCAAGTATATGCCGTTCTTCTTTGTGTACTACTTTGTCAGCGGCGCCGCCGCCATCTCCAACACCAGCAGCGAAAAGCTGCAGGGCGGCTGGGGCTACCTGCTGGCTGCTCTGACCAACATGGGCGGCATCCTCCTCTGGCTGGTGCTGCAGTACGGCACCCTGTTCCGTACCGGCGTTGCCTTCTACCCGGGACAGGCCCTTGGCGGCATCCTGCTGTTTGCGCTGGTGCCCTCGCTGGCCATTGCATCCTGCCTGGCCAAGTACCTGTACAAAAAGACCGGCAGCGTGTACGTTGCGGCCTTCCTGAATACCATCCTGATGACCATGATGACCGTGGCCAACACCGCGATCTATTTCCAGGCATAAGCACAACCGCAGACTGGGGCTGCACTTTACAGTGCGGCCCCTTTGTGCGATAATGAGAACCATCTGAGAGAAAAGGAGTCCTGCCCGATGCATCCACTTGCTGAAACTCTGCTGGACGAGCCGGTGATCGCAGCCGTCAAGACGGATGACGCTCTGACGGCCGCCCTGGCCTCGCCCTGCAGCACGGTCTTTCTGCTGGCGAGCACTCTGCTCAATGTGGGGGAGCTGGTCCGGCGCATCCACGCGGCCGGAAAGCTGGCCGTCGTGCACATCGACCTTGTGGACGGCCTTTCGGCGCGGGAAGTTGCCGTGAATTCCCTCATTGCGCTGTGCCACCCGGACGGTATCATTTCCACCCACCCGTCCCTGATCCGGCGGGCGCGCCATCAGGGCCTGCTGACCATCCAGCGGGCGTTCATCCTGGACTCCCTTTCCCTGAACAACCTTTCCGGCCAGCTGGAACAAGGCAAGCCGGACTTTGTGGAGATCCTGCCCGGCATCATGCCCCGGGTCATCACCGAGATCAGTACCCGCACCCGGGTGCCGGTGATCGCGGGCGGTCTGCTGCGGGACAAGGCCGACGTCATGGCCGCCATGCGGGCCGGTGCCTCGGCGGTGTCCACCTCTGCCCCGGAGCTGTGGGACATCTGAACCCCGGAAAACACAAAAATGCCTGACCGCTGTCGTTGGCGGTCAGGCATTTTTTATGGAAAGCAGCAGCGTTACGGCTGGCTCTTCCTGACAAGATCTTTGGTGTACAGGGCACGGGTGGCGTTGAGCACGGCGATGACCATGACGCCCACGTCGGCAAAGATGGCTGTCCACATGCTGGCCATACCGATGGCACCCAGCAGCAGGCAGGCAAACTTGACCGCCAGCGCGAACACGATGTTCTCGTACACGATGCGCAGGGTGCGGCGGGCGATGCGCATGGCCAGTGCGATCTTGGCCGGGTCGTCATCCATCAGCACCACATCGGCGGCTTCAATGGCGGCGTCGGAGCCCAGGGCACCCATGGCGATGCCCACATCGGCGCGGGACAGCACCGGGGCGTCGTTGATGCCGTCGCCCACAAAGGCCAGATTCTCCTTGGACTTCTTGGCGGCGATGAGTGTTTCGATCTGGTCCACCTTGTCGCCGGGCAGCAGACCGGCGTGGTATTCGTCCAGACCCAGCTGGGCAGAAACGGCCTTGGCCACCGGCTCGGCGTCGCCGGTGAGCATGACGGTCTTGCGCACTCCGGCGGCCTTCAGGGCCCGGATGGCCTCGGCACTGTGGGGTTTGACCACGTCGGCGATGAGCAGATAACCGGCGTATCGGCCGTCGATGGCAACGTGCACGACGGTGCCGGTCTCGCTCACGGCGGGGGCAGAAAGGCCCAGCCGCTCCATCAGACGGGCGTTGCCGGCGGCAACGGGCTTGCCGTCCACCTTGGCGGTCACGCCGTGGCCGCCAAGTTCCTCCACGTCGGTCACGCGGGAGGTGTCGATCTCCTTGCCGTAGGCGGCCTTGATGCTCAGGGAGATGGGGTGCTTGGACCAGCTCTCGGCCAGGGCGGCGGCCTCCACCAGCTGTTCGTCGGTGATGCCGTCGGCCGGGTGGACGCCGGTGACCTTGAAGGTGCCCTGGGTCAGGGTGCCGGTCTTATCAAACACCACGATGCCGGTGCGGGCCAGCTCCTCCAGATAGGTGGAGCCCTTGACCAAGATGCCGCAGGCGGAAGCACCGCCGATGCCGCCGAAGAAGCTCAGCGGAATGCTGATGACCAGTGCGCAGGGGCAGCTGATGACCAGGAAGGTCAAAGCGCGGTAGATCCAGTCCCCAAAGCGGGCAGGCTGGCCCATCAGCAGCAGCACGATGGGCGGCAGGAAGGCCAGCGCCAGCGCACCGTAGCAGACAGCCGGGGTGTATACCCGGGCAAAGCGGGTGATGAAGTTTTCGGCACGGGCCTTCTTCATGCTGGAATTTTCCACCAGATCGAGAATTTTCGAGACGGTGGACTCGCCGAATTCCTTGGTAGTCCTGACTTTCAGCAGGCCGGTCATGTTCACGCAGCCGCTGATGACCTCGTCTCCGGTCTGGACGTCACGGGGCAGGCTCTCACCGGTCAGGGCGGCGGTGTTCAGGGCGGAGGTGCCCTCTACGATCACACCGTCAATGGGCACCCGCTCGCCGGGCTGCACCACGATCACGGTGCCCACCTCCACGTCATCGGGGTCCACCTGCTCCAGCTTGCCGTCCTCGTCCTCCACGTTGGCGTAGTCCGGGCGGATGTCCATCAGGCTGGAAATGCTCTGGCGGCTCTTGCCCACGGCCACGCTCTGGAACAGCTCGCCGATCTGGTAAAAGAGGATAACGGCGCAGCCTTCCACATAGTCGCCCAGGGCAAAGGCACCCACGGTAGCCACCGCCATCAGGAAGCACTCGTCAAAGGGCTGGCGGTTCTTGATGCCCTTGATGGCCTTGCGCAGCACGTCCTTGCCCACCACAAGGTACGGGATGAGGTAGAGCAGCAGCTCCACCGGGGTGGGAAGTGCCGGCAGCACACCGAGCAGCAGCTTGAGCAGGATCACAAGGGCCAGCGCGATCAGGATCTGCTGCAGGCTCTTTTTTTGCTTTTTGGTCATACAAAACGCTCCTTTTGTCAGATTGCGGCGGTTCTGAGAAAAAACGGGAAAACGCAGTAGAATTCAACAGGTTTTCCCCACAAAAATGGCTTTTCCACCCTTTCCCCCGTGTTTTCCACGGGGTTTTCCCGCAGAAAACTTGCTTTTCCACGTTTCTTTTTGGAGTTTTCCGCGAAGGGTGTTGAAAAGTGCGTGGAAAGTGTTGAAAACTGCCCGTTTTTTCCACGAAAAAGAGGAGTTTTCCGCTGCCCGGCGGCAGAGGAAAGAAAAGCTCTCCCACAGGGGGAGAGCTGCCGCCCGGCAGCGATGCCGGGAACCGGACCGGAAGAGGTCAGATGTCAAAGATCTCGCAGTCGTCCTCCACCTTCTTGCAGGCGGACAGCACATTCTCCATGGTGGCGTGGGGGTCGGCACCCTCGGCAAACTCCACCTTCATCTTCTGGGTCATGAAGCTGACAGTCGCCTTTTCCACACCGGCAACGGTGTTGGCAGCGTCCTCCATCTTCTGGGCGCAGTTTGCGCAGTCCACTTCGATCTTGTAGGTCTTTTTCATCGTAGATACCAGCCTTTCTGTTTTTGTGCGGGCCGCAGCCCGGAAAATCATTCTTCGATATGGTCCATCCCCAGAGAGAGGATGCTGCGCACATGGTCGTCGTCCAGTGCGTAGTACACGGTCTTGCCCTCCCGCCGGAAGCGTACCAGCTTGGAATCCTTGAGCACCCGCAGCTGGTGGCTCACGGCCGACTGGCTCAGCTGCACGGCGTTGGCAATGTCCTGCACGCACAGCTCATTGTCGTGCAGGGCGTACAGGATCTTGATGCGGGTGGAGTCGCCGAACACCCGGAACAGGTCGGCCAGCTCGTACAGCACTTCGTCATCCGGCATGTCCAGCTCTTCCGGCTGCACGAGGGGTTCGTTCTGCTGTGCCATGGAAGCATCTCCTTTCGGGATGAAATCACATGAACGTCTGTTCATGTGTTCATGATATCACGCACATGCCTGCCTGTCAAGCCCTTTGCAGAAGAATTTTGACATTCCCGCTGCATTGATGAAAAAACACCGCAAAACGCCAAAAAGATGCAAATTGAAAAAAGAAAACCCGGCCCGCTGGAAAGCGGACCGGGAGCGGACGGGTGGCGGAGCGGCTCAACGCTTCTTCCCGGCTGCTGCCCAGGGGGCGTACATCAGCACAAGGGCCAGCGCGATGGCGGGCAGAAAGCCCAGAATGTAGAATTTTTCGCCAAACCACGCGGTAAAGGTGCTGGTGATGACGTTGCCATAGGGGTTGTTCAAAAAGTAAAAGTTGGTGTGCAGGGGTTTGTTAAGAAAATAGATGGGCAGGGCCGAGCCGAACAAAAAGGCCAGCACCTGCGGCACCCGGCGCACGCTGGGGCGGTATCCGCCCGCCACCAGCAGCACAGGGTAGAGCACCAGCAGGGCGGGGATGCTGACCGAGTGCAGGTTGATGAGGGTGAACCACCCGGGCACATCCCGCCAGCTGGGGCACAGCAGAGCCAGTGCCGCGCCGGGGATGCACAGGGCGTACAGCTCCTCCTTGCACCAGCTGCGGTCGGTGAGGGTGTTGTACAGGCAGACGAACACGTTGATGCTGCACAGGTGCAGCGGCAGATAGCTCCAGTTCCACTGGCCGGTGCAGGCCATGCCCAGCAGCAGGGCGGCCTCGTCGGCCAGCAGGGCCGCCGTGACCCCCACCAGAATGTGCCGCCGGGTGCGCGGCGTGCTGCGGCGGTACCACCACACCATGCCCAGAAGGAACAAAGCCGACAGCGCCAGCTCTATGAGATGGACGGTGCCGAACAGCGGGTAGCACTCATAGCCCGCACCGTATTCGGCGGCGGTGATGTCATAGGATTTCCAGAAGTCAGACATGGAGGTCCCCTCTCTTTCAGAGCCTATCATAGCACAGACAGCCGGAAACCGAAACGGTATTTTTTACAAAATGCGCCAAAGTGGGTGCATTCTTTGCCAAGCTGTGGTATCTTATAAAAGTATAAAACAACAAACTGCGCAAAACGCACAGGAGGGAATTTTTTATGACATTGGAACCTGGCATCCGCGGTGAGCAGAGCGTGTCTGTCACTGCTGCAAACACTGCAAAAACCATGGGAAGCGGCACGCTGGACGTGTTTGCCACCCCGGCCCTGGTGGCCCTGGCCGAAAAGACCTGTTGGATGAGCGTGGCCCCGGCTCTGGCCGAGGGCGACGGCACCGTGGGCACGAAGCTGGAGCTGGAGCACACCGCTCCCACCCCCGTGGGCATGACTGTGACCTGCGAAAGCGAGCTGGTGGCTGTGGAAGGCCGCAAGCTCACCTTCAAAGTGAGCCTGCACGACGAAAAAGGCCCGGTGGGCGGCGGCACCCACGAGCGCTTTGTGATCCACAACGACAAGTTTGCGGCCAAGGCGGAGGCAAAGAAAGGGTAAAACCGGAAAAACCGGGTGAATAACCTCGCCCTCTCAGGCGCTTCGCGCCAGCTCTCCCAGAGGGAGAGCCAAGAACGTAACGGTAAAGCTCTTGCCTCTCCCTTTGACAGACTCTCCCCAGTTGGGGAGAGATGTCGCGTAAGCGACAAAGCGGGGAGCAAGGTGGATTTGCGAAGCAAAGACGGAGAGGGCGAGGCCGTTAAACTGAGAGGGTTCACTCTTCCCTATCGGGCTGCTCCAGCCGCAGCGGCGGCGGGTCCTCGGCCAGCAGCTGCTGTTCGGCGTGGGCCTGTGCGTCCTGCAGCAGCTGTACGGCCTGCACGCTGGCGCGGAACAGCTCAAAATACATCGCTTTGTAATCCGGCACGGCCCCACTCCCCTTTTGCATTCCGTGGGGATAGTCTGCCCCGCAGCACGGGGCCTGATACGCTGCCGGAACGAATCGCCTGAAACGAAAAGGAATCATTATGAAAAACAAAAATCTGTCCTGGGCGGCGGCACTGTTCGTGTTTGCCCTGCTGCTGTGGTGCACGGCAGCCACTCCCGGCAAGATCGCCGACCCGTCTACCTACACCTGTGCGGTGTACAGCACCTTCTTCTCGCTGCTGCCGCCGGTCATCGCCATTGTGCTGGCCCTGAACACCAAGGAGGTGTACACCTCCCTGCTGGTGGGCATCGCCTCGGGCGCGCTGCTGTATGCCAACGGAAACCTGGAACTGGCCCTGAATACCCTCTTCTTTAACGAAGAGGGCGGCATGATCGCCAAACTGTCCGACAGCAGCAATGTGGGCATCCTGGTGTTCCTGGTCATGCTGGGCATCCTGGTGGCCCTGATGAACAAGGCCGGCGGCTCGGCCGCCTTTGGCCGCTGGGCATCGAAGCACATCCACTCCCGGGCGGGCGCACAGTTTGCCACCCTGCTGCTGGGTGTGATGATCTTTGTGGACGACTATTTCAACTGCCTGACCGTGGGTTCGGTCATGCGCCCGGTCACCGACCGGCAGAAGGTGTCCCGCGCCAAGCTGGCCTACCTCATCGACGCCACGGCGGCCCCCATCTGCATCATTGCGCCGGTGTCCAGCTGGGCGGCGGCGGTCACCTCCAGCGTGCCGGAGGGGTCTGGCATCAACGGCTTCACCATGTTCCTGCGCACCATCCCCTACAACTACTATGCCCTGCTTACCGTCGTCATGAGCCTGTTCCTCATCTTCACCGGCACGGACTTCGGCTCCATGAAGCTCAATGAGGACAACGCGAAAAACGGCGACCTGTTCACCACCGAGGACCGCCCCTACGGCGACGACGTGGACGACGGCACCGAGACGAAGGGCCATGTTGTGGACCTGATCGCACCGGTGCTGGTGCTGATCGCGGCCTGCATCTTCGGCATGATCTACACCGGCGGCTTTTTTGACGGGGTGGACTTCGTCACCGCCTTTGCGGACTGCAACGCCTCTGCCGGCCTTGTGATGGGTAGCAGCATTGCTCTGCTGTTCACCTTCGTGTTCTACCGGGTGCGCAGCGTCATGACCTTCCAGGACTTTGCGGCCTGCATCCCGGAGGGCTTCAAGGCCATGGTCAGCCCCATGCTCATCCTCACGCTGGCCTGGACCCTGTCCGGCATGACCGGCCTGCTGGGTGCCAAGTATTATGTGGCCAATCTGCTGGGCGGCTCCGCTGCGGCGCTGCAGTATCTGCTGCCGGTGATCATCTTCCTGGTGGCGGTGTTCCTGGCCTTTGCCACCGGCACGAGCTGGGGAACCTTCTCCATTCTGATCCCCATCGTGTGCCACGCATTCCCGGAAGGCGAAATGCTGGTCATCTCCATCGCGGCCTGCCTGTCCGGCGCCGTGTGCGGCGACCACTGCTCCCCCATCTCCGACACCACCATCATGGCCTCGGCGGGTGCCCACTGCAGCCATGTGAACCATGTGTCCACCCAGCTGCCCTATGCCATCACGGCGGCGTCCTGCGCGGCGGTGTGTTATGTGATCACCGGCCTGGCACAGGCGGTACTGGGCAGCCGGGCCAGCCTGTTCACCTCGCTGGTGCTGCTGGCCGTGGCCATCGTCATAGAGCTGGTGGTGCTCAGCATCATCCGCGCCCGCACGATCAAAAAGACAAAAGCATGATTGGGCTTTGCCGTCGCGGGCAACTTGTGATAAACTGGATAAACTGAAAGAAAACGAACGAGCGGAGGCGCGATCCATGCTGGAACAGGCTTTTCAGGATGTATACACCAAATTCAAGCTGCATTTTTATCAGAACGTATTCCAGCGTTTTGCCACGCGGGAAGCGACCCTGACCACGGTGGAGTCCTTCTGCATGGAGGGCATCATGGCCATGGGCGAGCCCACCATTGCGGAGTTCTCCCGCATGATGCAGATCTCCACCCCCAATGCGGCCTATAAGATCGGCAGTCTGGTCAAAAAGGGCTATGTGGAAAAGATCCAGTCCACCGTGGACCGGCGCGAGTACCACCTGCGCCCCACCCAGAAGTATATCGACTACTACAACATCAGCTATTCCTATCTGAGCACCGTGATCGAGCGGGTGCGCAAGCGCTTCCCGGAAGAGGACGTGGACAAGCTGGAGCAGATGCTCACGGTGATCAGCGATGAGCTGATGCCGGAGCTGGACCTGATGAACAAGACCCGGCAGCGGCTGTCGGAATAAAAAATGCGCCCGGGAGTATCCCGGGCGCATTTTTGGTAGGGCGGCTTTACAGCACCATAAACAGGGTGCCGGCGGTGATCAGGGCACAGCCCACCAGGTTTTTGGCGGTAAAGGGTTCCTTCAGGATCACAAAGGCCAAAGCCAGGGTGATCACCACGCTGAGCTTGTCCACCGGAACCACCTTGGAGGCGGCCCCGATCTGCAAGGCGTGGTAATAGCACAGCCAGCTGGCCCCGGTGGCCAGGCCGGAAAGGATCAAAAACAGCCAGCTGCGGCGAGAGATATCCCCCACGCCGCCCTGGGTCCCGGTGAGGAACACCATGCCCCAGCTCATGACCAGCACCACCACCGTGCGGATGGCGGTGGCCAGGGTGGAGTTGACCCCCTGGATGCCGATCTTGGACAGGATGGAGGTAAGGGCCGCAAACACGGCACTGCCCAGTGCAAACACGAACCACATAGTAAGATGCGCCTCCCTTTTTGTCCAGTGTAACACCGCAGCCCTCCCGGCGCAAGGGTGCACAGGCAAAACCGCCGGGCAAGCACTGGCCTGCCCGGCGGCTTTATCCTCAGTGGTAAAAGGTATCAAAATTCACCTGACGGTAGAACCGCTGCTGCAGCTGGTCGAAGCTGTCGCAGTTCTGGGCCAGCAGCCACATGCTCTTGGTGACCACGGCTTCGATGGTCATGTCATGGGCTTCCAGGAAGCGGAATCGGTTCTTCACCCGCTTGCCCACCTCGTACACGCCCACGTCGCTGCCCTCATAGGTCACCTGCGTGGTCAGGATGAGCACCTTGTGGGTCTGCTCGTAGTGGCCCAGCCCCTCGGCAAAGGCGTCCATGAGCCGCTGCGGGATGCCGCCCACGCCGAAGCTCTCCACGATGACGCAGTCGTACAGGCGGAAGATCTCCGGGATCATGCCGGGGTCCATGCCGGGGATGAGCTTGAGCAGGAACACCCGGGGGTTCATGGCGCGGCCGAACTCCACCGGGCCGGTGGGCCAGGGCGAAGGCACATAGCGCACCAGACGGTCGCCCTGCACCAGTGCCAGCTCCGGGAAGTTGACCGAGGCAAAGGCGTCGTAGCTGATGGTTTTGTTCTTTTTGGCACGGGTGCCGGCAATGACGTGCCCGCCAAACACCACCATCACGCCCCGGCTGCCCGGGTCCAGTGCACAGATCACGCTGTCGCGCAGGTTTTTCTTGGCGTCGGTGATCTCGTTGGAGATGGGCTGCTGGGCACCGGTGAGGATGATGGGCTTGTCCGCGTTCTGGATGAGGTAAGAAAGTGCCGCTGCGGAATAGGCCAGCGTATCGGTGCCGTGGCAGATGATGAAACCATCGTACAGGGCGTAGTTCTCCTGAATGGCGCGGGCCATCATCAGCCAGTGTTCCTGGCCGAGGTCGGTGCTGTCGATGCTGCACAGGGCCAGCGTTTCCGGGATGCACAGGTCGTTGAGCTCCGGAAGATGGGCCAGCAGCTCGTCGCTGCTGAGCACGGGCCGGAGGCCCTGCGGAGTATGTACGCTGGCAATGGTGCCGCCGGTGGTAATGAAAAGAATGCGCTGTTTGGTCATAAAAAGCCTCCATGGCAGAAAATCAGAGAAACAAACCCAGTATAACACACTCTTTTCCGGCTGAAAAGTGCCCCGCAGCGGCAAAAGGCTGCTTTTTGCGACCCGGTCACAGAAGTTTTGCGGAAAAAGGTGTATACTATATGAGGAAAGGGGCTTCCGTCGATTGGAAGGCCCCTCAGTCGCTGCGCGACAGCTCCCCGGTGGGGAGCGCTTTCCATAAAAAGCGGGTTCACCCGCTGCGCTTCGGGCGCAGCCCGACAGCAGCCGATGCCGTTATCCGCCACGACCCCCACTCCGTGAAAAGGCAATTCCGGCAGGGCCGCAGCCCTGCCGGAATTGCGAATAAAAAATATTATTTCCGCTGAATATGGCCAGAGCGAAGCGGAGGCCATTTCAAACCGTCAACTTAAAAAGGAGAACCACCATGCCCAATATTGTGATCGTAGGTTCCGGCCCGGCGGGCGTGTCTGCGGCACTGTACGCGGTCCGCGCGGGGGTGGACACCACCGTGCTGACCAAAGGCCCCGGTGCGCTGGACCGGGCCGAGAAGATCGAAAACTACTACGGCCTTGCTCAGCCGGTTTCCGGTGCGGAGCTGGAGCGCCGCAGCATCGAGAACGCCAAACGCCTGGGGGTGCGGTTTGTGACCGCCGAAGCCGTGGGGCTGACCTATACGGATAAACTGACGGTAGAAACCATAGGGGAAGATTACCCGGCGGACGCGGTGATCCTGGCCACGGGGGCCTCCCGTGCGGTGCCGCGCATTCCGGGCCTTGCCGGGCTGGAGGGCCACGGCGTGAGCTGGTGTGCCGTCTGCGATGCCTTTTTCTACCGCGGCAAGGATGTGGCCGTGCTGGGCAGCGGAGCCTATGCCCTGCACGAGGTGCAGGCCCTGCTGCCGGTGGTGAAAAGCGTCAGCCTGCTGACCAACGGCATGCCGCTGACCGCAGAATTCCCGCCGGAGGTGACCGTATGCCCGCAGAAGGTGGAGGCTGTTCTGGGCGAACAGGTGGTCACCGGGGTGCAGCTGTCCGACGGGCAGGAGGTTGCCCTGTCCGGTGTGTTCGTGGCGCTGGGCGTGGCGGGCAGCACTGCGCTGGCCCGCAAGATCGGGGCCGCCGTGGAGGGCAGCCGCATCGTGGTGGATGAGAAGATGCAGACCACCGTGCCCGGCCTGTACGCTGCCGGGGACTGCACCGGCGGCCTGCTGCAGGTGGCAAAGGCTGTATACGAGGGGGCACAGGCCGGTACAGAAGCCGCCAAGGCCCTGCGGAAAGGATGAGTGCCATGCAAAAGACCCCGGATCACCGCAATTGTCTGGCCTGCGCGTTCCCCTTCTGGGGGCAGCTGACCGCCGACGAACAGGAGATGCTCTGCCGCTACACCCGCCCGGTGCACTACCGCAAAGGAGCCCGGGTGCACAGCCCACTGGAAAGCTGTGTGGGCATCCTGCTGCTGCGCACCGGCCAGCTGCGGGCCTATCTGCTGTCGGAGGACGGCCGGGACGTGACCCTCTACCGCCTGTTCGGCGGGGAGGTGTGCATCCTGTCGGCGTCCTGCGTGATGGACTCGGTGAATGTGGACCTGTACATCGACGCTGAGGAGGACACCGAGGCACTGTGCATCAGCGCGGGCATCTTCCGCCGTCTGATGCAGCAGAATGTCTATGTGCGCTGCTACGCCTACCAGCTCACGGCAGAGCGCTTTTCCGACACCATGTGGACGATGCAGCAGATCCTGTTCATGAGCGCCGACCGGCGGCTGGCCATCTTTCTCACCGACGAGCTGGCCAAGACCGGCGGCGACGAGGTGCGCATGACCCACGACCAGATGGCAAAGTACATGGGCTCTGCCCGCGAGGTGGTGAGCCGGATGCTCAAATACTTCGCGCAGGAGGGCTGGGTGCGGCTGTACCGCGGCGGGGTGCAGGTGCTGGACAAGCCAAAGCTGCAGCAGCTGGCAAGAGGCGAATGAAAAAAGAGGACGATGCGTTATGCATCGTCCTCTTTGCTGTTACGGGAGATCAGCCCTTGCAGCCCTGCTCTTCCCAGTCGCCGAAATCGCTGGCGTCAGCGATCTTAGTGGCGTCGAACTTGCCGTTCTCGTCCGTGGGGGCGACGGCGGGGCCGGCCTCCACGGGGTTGGGGTTCGGGGCCTCGGGGTCATACACCGGGCGCTCTTCGCTCAGGTCCGGCAGGGTCACCGGCTCGTTTGCGGCGGGTGCCTCGGCAGCGGGCTCGGCAGGAGCTTCCGGGGCGTCGGCTTCGGCCGGGGCGGTGGGCTGCTCTGCGGCATCGTCCGCTGCTTTGGCCTCTGCTTCGGCGTAGGCCTCGGCGGTCTTTTCGGCCTCGGCGGCGTCCTGCTCGGCTTCTTCGGGGAACTCGACCTCCTCCACATGGAGCGGGTCTTTCTGGTTCAGGATCTTGTCCAGTGCCACGATGGCGGCACCGGTGACGGCCACGGCAGCGGCCGTGCCCAGAATGCGGAACAGTGTTTTCATGCCAGAACCTCCTTGCGTTGGGTTGGAAACGTTACGAGAACGTTACGACTTCATTCAGCGGCTTTTCGGCAGGCTCCACCGAAATGGCGGTCAGCACCGGGCCCTTGCCGCGGTAGATGTTGTGGAACTTGTAGCTCACCTTGGCGGTCACCCGCACCCAGCTGCGCTGCTCCAGAGCCTTGTAGCCGTCGTAGCTGCAGGGGAAGCCCACGAACTGGATATCCTGCACGCAGCAGGTCATGGCAAAGCGGCCGGGCACGAAGCTGTTCTTGCCGGCGCGGTTGGTCTGGCACACCTGGGCCAGGAATTTGACCGTCTTGCCGGTGTACTTCTGGGGCTCGTCCTGGCAGTCCATGTACCAGATGCCGAAATCGTCGTCATGGATGTCGATGACCGGGGCGTTCACGTCGAAGGGCAGCGGGTCGGGGATGTCGTCATAGGCCACGCTGCCGTCCTTGAACTCGTAGGCGATGTCGCACTTGCGGGAAGCCTGACGCACCAGCTTGTGCAGCTCCTGCCGGGCCTCGTCGGTGTTCACGGCTTCGGCGCGGTTGAACACGATCAGCTCACTGCGGGCGATCTTGTCCAGCAGCAGGCTGCGCATGGAGTTGTCGCGGGCATAGGTCAGGGCGGTGGTGCCGTCGGCGGTGGCGATGCACTGGTACACCAGCCAGTTTTCCGGCAGGGCATCGGCCAGCTCCTGCAGCAGCCACATGCCGTTGTACTCGATGACCACGCGGCCTGCGCCGGATTCCTTTTCCAGCTTGGCCAGGTTCTGCGGGTTCATCTCTGCCTTGTCCTCGATCACCTTGACGGTCACACCGGGGAAGGCGAACTTCTTGGGGTTGTACTCTTCTTCGCCCTCTTCGCAGATCAGCAGCAGGGTCTTGTCGCCGGAGTCGAAGTTAGGGTCCTCAAAGGTCTCCTGAATGAATTTGGTCTTGCCGCTTTCCAGAAAGCCCACAAACAGGTAGACCGGAATTTCTTTTGCCATAATGGATGGTTTCTCCTTCTTTTACATCTCAGCAGCCGAACAGCTCTGCAATGGCCTTCTCGTTCAGCTTGGAGCCGATGACCACCAGTTTGCCGCCCACGTCGGCACCGCGGGCACGCACTTCCCACTCGCCGGGCACATAGTCGAACTCCAGCCAGCCGTCGGCACCGCCGTCCACGATGCCCTTGCTGCGCAGGATCATGCCGTAATTGCCGGTGTCCAGCTCGGTGAGGGCGTGCTCCACTTCGGCCTTGGTGAACTTGCGGGCCGTCTCGACGCCCCAGCTGGTGAACACCTCATCGGCGTCGTGGTCATGATGATGGTGGTGATGGCCGCAGCAGCAGTGGTCGCCGTGCTCATGATGATGCTCGTGCTCGTCCTCATCATCGTCGTCATCGTGATGGTGGTGGCCGCAGCAGCAATGCTCCTCGTGGTCATGATCCTCATCGTGATCATGGTGGTGCTCATGCTCGTCGTGGTCATCGTCCTCGTCATGGTCGTGATGATGCTCGTGCTCGTCCTCATCATCGTCATCATCGTGGTGGTGATGGCCGCAGCTGCACACGCCGTTCTCGTCGTCGTGATGGTGATGATGGTGGTGCTCTTCTTCCTCGTCCTCCTCGGCGTGCTTCTCGTTTGCTTTGGCGGCCATGGCGATCAGCTCTGCCTTGAAGTCGTCCTTGGTGGACATGGCTTTCAGGATCTGCTCACCGGTCAGCTCGTCCCATGCGGTGGTCACGATGGTGGCGGTGGGGTTCTTCTCGCGCAGCATGGCCACGGCGGCGGCGATCTTCTCCTCGCTGGCGGTCTGGGTGCGGCTGAGCAGGATGCAGCTTGCATGGCTGATCTGGTCGTCGTAGAACTCACCGAAGTTCTTCATATACATCTTGACCTTGTTCACATCGGCCACGGTGACAAAGCTGTTCAGCTGCACATCCAGATGCTCGGCCACGCCTTCCACAGCGCGGGTCACATCGGAGAGCTTGCCCACGCCGGAGGGCTCGATGACGATGCGGTCGGGGTGGTACTGCTCCACCACCTGCTGCAGGGCGGTGCGGAAATCACCCACCAGAGAGCAGCAGATGCAGCCGGCGTTCAGCTCATTGATCTGGATGCCGGACTCCTTCAGGAAGCCGCCGTCGATGCCGATCTCACCGAACTCGTTCTCGATCAGAACGACCTGCTGGCCGGCAAAGGCCTCCTTGATGAGTTTTTTGATCAGAGTGGTCTTGCCGGCGCCCAGGAAGCCGGAAAAAATATCAATTTTGGTCATAGTTTGAATGCCTCTTTCTTTGTTAGCAGACAGAGCCGCAGAGCGCTGGCCCGTAAAATCTTACATCTCTATTATAGCAAGCCTGTCAATGGGAAAACGGCCTTTTTCAAGAAAAAATTGTAACATTTTTTGCAATTTGGTTGCGTTTTCGCGTTTTGGACGACAAATAAGGGGAACCGGCGGCCCCGGCGGGCAGCGATTCGGCAAGGGGCAGGCTCCGGCAGAGGGACGGACGCCCCCGGACGGCAAGACCCCGCCAATGGACGGTCAACGACCGGCAGGCGGTCCGCCCCCGCAGGATGCAGGCGACACTGCGGCGGCTGTTGACAGCACGGCAACCGTGTTTGCGTCCGGAACAGCCGACACTCCTGCATTGCATTCTTTGCGCCGGAATGCTACAATATGCAGTAGCAAACCACCGCCGCCGGACGTTCTTCCGGCAAATATGAGAAAGAAGGCTTTTCTATGAGCATGAATACAGTTCCCGAACGGCTGGCCGCCCTGCGTGCCGCCATGCAGGCAAACGGTGTGGACGTGTACCTGATCCCGGTGGGCGACCCCCACTCCAGCGAGTACCTGCCCGACCACTACACCTCCCTGACCTACTTCTCCGGCTTCCATGGTGAAAACTCCAACTTTGTGGTCACCATGACCGAGAGTGCTGTCTGGGCCGACGGCCGTTACTTTGTGCAGGCCGAGAAGGAGATTGCAGGCACCGAGATCCAGCTGATGAAGATGGGTGAGCCGGGCGTGCCCACTGTGGAGGAATACTGCGCCAAGGTGGTGCCTGAGGGCGGCAAGCTGGGCCTGTGCGGTCTGACCGCCAGCTGCGCGCTGGTGAACAGCGTGAAGAAGGCGCTGGAAACCAAGAACGCCGCCATCAAGACCCTGTTCCTGGAGGATGAGCTGTGGACCGAGGGCCGCCCGGCTCTGCCCGCCACCCCGGCCTGGATCCTGCCCAAGGAATATGCAGGCTTCTCCCCCGCCGAAAAGCTGGGCCAGCTGCGTGCAAAGCTGGCCGAGTTGGGCTGCACCGCCCAGCTGGTGGGCAAGCTGGACAACCTTGCCTGGCTGCTGAACCTGCGCGCCATGGACATCGAGTGCACCCCCTACGCCATGGCCTACTGCTATGTCACCCCGGACCGCGCCGTGCTGTTCATCCACACCGCCCGCGTGACCCCGGAGGCAAAGGCGGAACTGGAAGCCAACAGTGTGACCCTGGCCGAGTACGACAGTGTGCTGGACTTCATGGCCGCTGAGACCGAGCCCCAGACCGTGCTGGCAGAGAGCGCCACCGTGAACTATGCCGTGTATCAGGTGCTGGAGAACAACGCCGCCCTCACTGTGAAGGACCTGGCCGACCCGCTGCTGCCCATGAAGGGCGTGAAGAACGAAGTGGAGCTGACCCACGACAAGGAAGCCCACCTGCGCGACGCTGTGGCTATGGTGCGGTTCCAGATCGAGCTGGAAAAGCGTCTGGAAGCCGGCGAAGAGCTGACCGAGCTGACCGTGGACGAGATCCTGCACAAGTACCGCTCCGGCACCGACAAGTTCCTGGTGGAGAGCTTTGGCACCATTGCGGCCTACGGCGGCAACGCAGCCATGATGCACTACCACGCCACCCCGGAGGACCACGCAAAGCTCCAGCGCAAGGGCTTTTTGCTGGTGGACAGCGGTGCCACTTACATGGACGGCACCACCGACATCACCCGCACCTATCCGCTGGGTGAGTTGACCGAGGACGAGCGCAAGTTCTACACCTGGACCCTGCAGTGCCACATCGACATCGCCAAGGCGGTCTGGCTGGACTACTGCGACTGCCATATGATCGACACCATCGCCCGTGAACCGCTGTGGCAGCACCTGATCAACTACCGCTGTGGCACCGGCCACAGCGTCAGCTTTGTGGGCAACGTCCACGAAGGCCCCCACGCCCTGAACGGCCGCAACACCACCCTGATGCGCCCAGGCATGATCGTGACCGACGAGCCCGGCGTGTACGAGACCGATCTGGTGGGCATCCGCATCGAGAACGAGCTGGTGTGCGTGCACAAGGCCGACAACCAGTACGGCACCTTCCTGGGCTTTGAGCCGATCATGTTCGTGCCCATCGCCACTTCTCCCATCGTGCCCGGTGTGCTGACCAAGGACGAGCTGGACTGGCTGAACAACTACCACCGTCAGGTGTTCGAGAAGCTGGCACCCCGCCTGAACGACGAGGAGCGCGAGTGGCTGGCCAAGAAGTGCGCCGCCATCGGCTGCTGAGCACCCGGCCGCTGAACATCGCATAAAAAAGCGGGAAGCCGTGCCGGAGCGTGCAAGCTCCTGCGGCTTCCCGTTTGTTGTTTTTGCTTATTCTTTGGGGTCGCTGTCGTGCCGGGCCTTCCACTCGGCACTGCGTTCCTGCGCCGTTTCCCGCAGCTCCTCCCGCATGCCGTTCCAGCGCTCGCGCGCTTCGGCGGTGCGGGTCTGCACGTCCTCGCGGGCATCCTTCCAGTAGGCCTTGGCCTCGTCGATGACCTCCTTGAAGGGGCCGGAAGGGTAAGTGCTCTCCGCGATATCCACCAGGAATTTGTACAGCTGCGGGCGCACCTGCTCGTACATGCCCAGACGGGTGTACAGGTCCTTGTAATAGCGGAACACCTGGATCTTGTTCTGCACGAGGGTGGCGGGGTTGATCTGGGTGTGGCAGATGCTCTGGGGATTCTGCACATAGTAGTAGCCCGGCTGTGCAATGGAAGCAAACACCGCGGCGTACTGGATGTACTGCATGTTGAACACCAGATCTTCGGCCCAGCGCATCTCGCTGGTGAACCGGATGTCGTGCGCAAGCAGCATCTCGCGGCGGTAGAGCTTGTTCCACAGCACGCTGTAGAAATAGGAGGCGGGCTTGTCCATCAGGCGGCGGGCAAAGGTGTCCTTGTCGTACACGCCCTCGGGCAGAAAACCGTACACCCGCACCTCCGGCGGGCGGGCAACATGCATCACGCCAAGGTCGTCCTGCAGCTTTTCCAGCACCTGTTCGGGCTTGGTGGCCCCGGCGGGGATCACCATCTTGTAAGGTGCGATGACCAGGTCGGCGTGGTTCTGTTCGGCAGCGGTGACCAGATGCTCGGTGAAGTCCGGGTCGATGTAGTCGTCGCTGTCCACGAACTGCACATACTTGCCGCTGGCCAGCTTCAGGCCCAGGTTGCGGGTGTCGGACACGCCGGAGTTGGCCTTGTCCACCAGCACGATGCGCTCGTCCTTTGCGCGGAACGCTTCGCACACGGGCAGGCTCTGATCCTTGGAGCCATCGTTCAGCACGATGACCTCGATGTTCTGCCAGCTCTGGGCGCAGATGCTCTCCAGACAGCGGGCAATGTGGTTCTGGGCGTTGTACACGGGCAGAATGATGCTGACAAGGGGCTTTGACATGGCGGCGTCTCCTTTGTTGTTTTTTGATTACTATACCCCCGCACCGCGCAAAATGCAAGGGCGGGTTTGAAGAGGAGGGATCCTGTGATCTTTCACATTGCGGTGTGCAGCCCGGACGCGGGCCTGCGCAGCGGGCTGGAACGCCAGTGCATGGAATTTTTTGCCCGGCGGGCGGACGCCTGCATCGTGGAACACCTGCCGGACACCGACGCCCTGCTGCGGAAGGACGGGGAGGGCGTGCGGTACGACCTGTACCTGCTGGAGCTTTCCGGCTCGGCTACGCCGGTGGGGCTGGCGGCTGCCGGGGAGCTGCGCCGCCGGGGCCGCCGGGCCCCGCTGGCCTTTGTGGCCCGCACCACGGCCCACGCTTACAGCGCCTACAAGGTGGATGCGCTGCAATATCTGCTGCTGCCGGTGCGCCAGCGGGAGCTTTCGGCCCTGCTGGCCCGCGCCACCGAGCCGGAATACGGCCCGTCCGTCACGGTGAACACCGCCGAGGGCCTGCGGGCGCTGCCCTATGCGGGCATCGAATATCTGGAGTGCACCCACCACATCGTGCACTTCCACCTCACCAGCGGGGAGGACGTGCCCACCCTGTCGCTGCGGGTGCCGTTTTCTGCGGTGGCACAGCCTCTGCTGGCAGATGGGCGCTTTTTGCAGCCCCACCGCTCCTATGTGGTCAATCTGGCCGAGGCGGACCTGCTTTCTGCCGGGGAGTTGCGCATGCGCAGCGGGGCCCGCATCTCCATTCCCCGCGGGCGGGAGGGTGCCGTGCGGGACGCCTTCCAGCAATGGGTGCAGCAGCAGAAATACAGCCTGAAATAACAGCACGCCGGTGCTCCCACAGCGGGAACACCGGCGTGTTTTTTGCAGAAAAATTTCTCAGATCGTTGTCCAGTCCAGTGCGGTCCAGTCCGGCAGGAACTGGTCGCACACCTGCGCCATGGCAGGGGCATCGTCGGCACTGGCGGCGTCCTGCACGCCCAGCACGGTGAACCCGGCCTTGTGGGCAGTGGAAGCGGCGTAAATGGCGTCCTCGCACACGGCGCAGGCGGCGGGGTCGGCCCCGCCCAGCCGGTGCATGCACTCGAAGAACACCTCCGGGCGGCTCTTATGCAGCACGCCCTGCGCCTCCACGATGAAGGAAAAATAGTCCGCGATGCCCAGCCGGGTGAGCACGGTGCGGCACTGGTCGGACCAGGTGTTGGAGCACAGACACAGCCGGGCCCCCTCGGCCTGCAGCTTTGCCAGCATCGTGCGCACACCGGGCTTCAGGTCCACCGTTTCGTACAGCTGGGCGATCACGTCCCGCATCACGTCGTAATATTCCGCCTCGGTCAGGGGCAGGCCGTATTCTCGGATGAGGTAGCGGGCACCGTCGGCCATGCCCATGGTCAGCAGCACGTCGTTCAGGTCTGCTTTGGGCGTGCGGCCATAGCGCTGCAGCAGCGCCAGCGGGGCACCCCGCCACACCACGGTCATGCTGTCGGTGAGGGTGCCGTCCATATCAAAGATCCATTGCTTGCAGCGCATGGGGCAAAGTTCCTCCTTCAAGATGATTCCTGCCCAGTATACCACGGATCTTAGCCGTATAAAAGCCGTGAGGAACCAAAAAACGGGGAGAAATTTTCCGGAAAATATGGTATAATTTCAGCAAAGACAGACAGGGAGGCAGGCAGTATGGAAAACCAAACCATTCCGTGCAAAGCGCTGGTGCTGGCCGGCGGCGGAGCACGCGGCAGCTATCAGGTGGGCGTGTGGAAGGCTCTGATGGAGCTGGACTGGCACCCGCAGATCATCACCGGCACCAGTGTGGGCAGCCTGAACGGTGCCATGTTCGTGCTGGACCTGTACGAGGTGGCGCGGGATATGTGGCTGACCATCCGCAGCAAGGATGTGATGGAGCTGCCCGAAGAAAACGCCGACCTGTCGGCCCTGCACAGTTTTCTGCGCAGCGTGGTGAAGGCCGGCGGTATGGACGTCTCGCCGCTGGAAGAGATCGTGGAACGGGTGCTGGACGAGGACGCGCTGCGCCGCGCCAACATCCGCTTTGGCCTTGTCACAGTGGAGCAGCGGGGCCTGAAGCCCCGGGAACTGACGCTGGACGAGATCCCGCAGGGCCGCGTGAAGGATTACCTCATGGCCTCGGCGGCCTGCTTCCCTGCCCTGCGGGCGCGGGAGATCGACGGGGTCAAGTTCCTGGACGGCGGCTACAGCGACAACATGCCCACCGGCCTTGCGAAAAAGATGGGGGCTGACGAGCTGGTGTGCGTGGACCTGGAGGGGGTGGGCATCACCCGCCCCAACCTCACCGGTCTGCCCACCACCATGGTGCGCAGCTACTGGGAGCTGGGCGACATCCTGCACTTTGACCCCGATACCGCCCGCCGCAATGTGGAGCTGGGTTATTACGACACCCTGCGGGCCTTTGGCCGGGTGCGGGGCTGCGCCTATGCCGTGGACAACGGCCCGGACAGCAGCGCCGATGCTGCCGCGTTCCGGACACGGTTCGACGCGGTGCAGAAGGCCGTGCGGGAGAAATACCCCGTGACCCTTACCGCAGACGCGGCCCTGCTGCTGGCCCGGATGAAGGACGCCGAGCTTGCCCCGCTGGAAGCCGTGGCCGAGGACGTGGGGGTAGACCCCACGGTGTACTACACCACCCGGACGCTGGGGCAGGCGTTTCTGGACAAATGCGACCGTGCGCGCATGGCCGGGTTCGCCCCGTTGTTTGCAGGCAGCGCGGATGCGGGCCGGGCGGCGCTGGCAGCCCTGCTGCCCAATACATTCTTGCAGGCGCTGGTCTGGCAGGCCCTGACCGCGCCGGAACTGCCGGAGGTGACCGAATATGAAGATCTGTAAAGGTGTTTCTGCGTCCCCGGGCCTTGTGCTGGGGCAGGTGAGCCGGTTGGAACGCCATGTGGAAACGTTCAGCACCGGGCCCTTTGACCCGGAACGGGAGCTGCGCCAGCTGGAAGATGCGGTGCGCACCGCCCAGAGCGAGCTGGACTCCATGGCAGAGCGGGCCGCTTCCACCGAGCAGGCCATCCTGCAGTTCCAGAGCATGATGCTGGACGACGAAGGCATGATGAACGAGGTGCGGTTCTGCATCAAGGCAGGCATCAGCGCCGCTGCCGCCATGGACAAGGTGGGCCAGCGTTACGCCGACCAGCTGGCCAACATGAAGGACAACCCCTACATGCAGCTGCGCAGCGTGGACATTCTGGACGCCACCAGCCGGGTGATCAACATTCTGGGCAACCGGCCCCGCATGTGGCTGGCACTGGACCACCCGGTGATCCTGGCCGCCGACCGCCTGATGCCCACCGACCTGTTCAGTGTGCCCTCCGGCATGATCCTGGGCGTCGTCACCACCGAGGGCAGCGGCCAGAGCCATGCCGCCATCATTGCCCGGGCCATGAACATCCCCGGCATCGTGCAGGTGGGGCCGGAGTTTCTGGACGACTGCGACGGCCGCACGGTCATTCTGGACGCCACCAAGGGCGAATGCATCCTGGACCCGGACGCGGTGGCCCGCCAGCAGGCAGAGGCCCGCATCTGCGAACTGCAGCGCGAGAACGAAGAAATGCGGGTGCTGGGCCGCCAGCCCGGCTACACCCGGGACGGCGCAGCCTTTGAGCTGCTGGCCAACTGCTTTGGCCCGGAGGACATCGACACCGCCATGCAGTCCGGTGCCCGGGGCGTGGGCCTGCTGCGCAGCAGCTACATGATGCTGCCCGGCCGCATTCTGGACGAGCAGGAGCAGTTCTATTTCTATTCCTCCTGCCTGGCCGCAGCACAGGGCTGCCCTGTGACCGTGCGCACCTTCGATTTTGGCGCCGACCGCACCATGGCGGACGCCTATCAGGGGGTGCAGTCCTCCAAGCTGGGGCTGCGGGGCATCCGCAACAGCCTGCGCCAGCCTCGCCAGTTTGAGACCCAGATCTGCGCCCTGCTGCGGGCCGCCGCCCGGGGCCCGCTGCGGGTGATGTTCCCCATGGTGACCGATGTGGAGGACTGGGACGCCGCCATGCACATCGTGGAGCACTGCCGCCAGAGCCTGCGGGAGCGGGGCGTGCCCTTCAACGAAAAGACCCCCTTCGGCGTCATGCTCAGCGTGCCGTCGGCCTGCCTGACCGCGGAGGAGTTCGTGGCCCACGGGTGCGATTTTCTGGTCATCGGCACCAACGACCTGACCCAGTACACCCACGCCGCCGACCGGGAGCTGGCCAGCGCGGAGCGGTATTACCGCCCCGCCAGCCCGGCCATGAAAAAGCTCATCGCCATGGTCATGGAAACGGCAAAGGCCGGCAACGTGCCGGTGACCATCTGCGGCCTTGCCGTGGGCAATCCGGTGAATACGGTGCAGTATCTGCAGATGGGCCTGCGCAGCTTCTCGGTGAGTCCGCAGAACCTGCTGCACACCAAAAAGGCTCTGCTGGAAGCCGACGCCCACCCGGACGACGCAGAGCTGGAATAAAGCGATAAAAGAAAGGGGCTGCTGCACGCTGTGCAGCAGCCCCCTTTGTTTGGGGAACCTGCCGTGCAGCTTGCGGAATGCACAGCAGGAGAAGATGGCTTTTAATCAGTTCATGCGGCGGCCTTTGCGGTCCAGCACAAAGCCCACTGCCAGCAGGAACAGGCCGCTCAGGGCGCTGCCTGCCACTGCCAGCCAGTTTGCACCGGTCTGGGGCAGGGCGGCGGCAGAAACGGCAGCTGTGGCAGCAGCTTCCGGCTTT
>ENA-UERN01000719-UERN01000719.1-human-gut-metagenome-genome-assembly--contig:-NODE-719-length-36732-cov-4.565325_pt1 | contig 36732 bp, 32 predicted proteins | sample MGYA00242950_ERZ507950 | MGnify/ENA primary metagenome ERZ507950 (study PRJEB26167, sample SAMN06115515) | human gut metagenome | host: Homo sapiens | place: China:Ningxia | collected 2014-11-26...
CCACCTGGGAATAAGGAAGCTCGTCGATGCCGATTTCAGTATTGTCCCACAGGATGCGGCCGCGCAGGCCGAGCGCGAGCAGATCATCCCCGTTGACCGCAAGATCTTTGAGCGAAAAGCAGGCATCCGCCGCGAGCAGCGCATCGAGCACGCGCTCCGCCTGCCGGTACGTCTCCACCCGGTCGGCACAGATGGCCGACTGGCCGCAGGTATCGGCAATGTGCAGCGCGAAGAGCTGACGCACGGTCTCGACGCCGAGCTTGTTCATCAGCCGCCGGATGGGTTTCGGCTCCGGCGCGATGGGCAAGTCGTGATAGCGGATGAGCTGCGTGATGCGCGTGCGCCCGGCCGTGTCAAAGCGCAGGCGCGTAAGGATGGCGTCCGCCAGCTCGGTGCTCTTGGCCGCGTGACCGTAAAAATGGCCGACACCGTCCGGTCCGAGGGAGAAGCACGGCGGCTTGCCGACATCGTGCAGCAGCGCCGCCCAGCGCAGCACCGGCTCCGGTGGGATGTGCGCCACGACCGCGGCTGTGTGCTGCCAGACGTCCCGGTCATGGTGCGGATTGTGCTGTTCGAAGCCGAACATCGGCCGCAGCTCCGGGATGGGGACGGCCGGCACATCGGCAAATTCCCGCAGCACTGCGCCCACGTTCTGCCCGCAGAGCAGCTTCGTCAGCTCGCTGCGCACGCGCTCCGCCGCGAGATACTGCAGCAGCGCAGCATTGCGGTGGATGGCCGCCGCCGTCTCCGGCGCGATCTGAAAGCCGAGCACGGATGCAAAGCGCAGCGCGCGCAGGATGCGCAGCCCGTCCTCCTGAAAGCGGCGGTCGGGCTCACCCACACAGCGCACGACGCCGCGCGCAATGTCCTCCGCCCCGCCGCAGATGTCCACCAGCCCCGTGCGCGGGTTGTAGGCCAGCGCGTTCATCGTAAAATCGCGGCGCATGAGATCCTCGCGCAGGCTGCGCGTAAAGCGCACGGCGTCCGGCCGACGGTGGTCGGTATAGTCCCCGTCGACGCGGTAGGTCGTGATTTCGAGCGGCTGGCCGCCGAGCAAAACGGTCACGGTGCCGTGCTTCAGCCCCGTCTCGATCAGCCGCTCGCCGGCAAAGACCCGCTCGACCTGCGCGGGCTCGGCATTGGTCGTGATGTCCCAGTCCCCCGCCGCGCAGCCGCGCAGCGCGTCGCGCACCGCACCGCCGACGACATAGGACTCCCAGCCCGCCGCCGCGAGGCGGTCGAGCGCCGTATGCACTTGTGGCGGCAGGGTCAGCATGGGGCGGCCTCCTCAGTTGTGGTGATAGATCTTCTTTTCCAGCGCAAAAATGCGGGCGCTGAAGCTGCCGGCCGGCACAGTCGGCAGCGTTTCCGCATAGATCTCCATGCGGCTGTCGATCAGGTCGATGTACGACAGCAGCTCCGCCTCGGCGCACATGGGCCGCACGGCCGCGCCAAACTCCGGCTCGCCGTGGTGCGAGAGCAGCAGGTGCTGCAGCAGCATGGACTTTTCCTCGGGAATGCCAAGCTCGCGCGCGGCGTCCGCGACCTCCTGCGCCCCCATGACCAGATGGCCGAGAAGCTGCCCGGCCGTGGAATACTCCGTCACGATGCCGAGATCGGAGAACGCAAACTCCCGCTCCTTGCCGAAGTCGTGCAGCAGCGTGCCGGTCAGCAGCAGACTGCGGTCAATGACCTCCGGATACAGGCCCGCGAGGAAATCCGCCGTGCGCAGCATGTTGTAAGTATGCATCAAAAGGCCAGACAGGAAACTGTGGTGCACGCTCTTCCCGGCCGGGATGCGCCGGAACGCGTCGAGGTGCCGTGTGAGCATCGTCTCGGCGACGCTGCGGTAATCCGCGTCCGTGATCGAGGCGACCAGCCGCTGCACATCCGCCAGCGCGGCGTCCGTGTCGATGGGTGCCGTCGGCACGAGCAGCGACGTGTCGTAATCGTCCGCCGCTTCGGCCATGCGGATGCGGTGGACGCTGATCTGCAGCGCACCGCGGTATTCCGAGACGCTGCCGCGGATCTTCACGACGCGGCCGGTGTCCTCCGGGCGCGCACCGATCGGACCGCTGTAGTCCCAGAGCTTGATCTCCACACTGCCCGTGCGGTCGCAGATCGTGCCGCTGAGAAACGGCTTGCCGCTGTTGGTCGTCTTGAGCACCGCCGCGCGCAGAATATAGAAGCCCTCGACATCCATGCCGGGGAGCATATCCGCAATGCATTTGTTGTATTCCATTCGGGTTCCGCCTTTCTTGCTTGTCCTATCAAAAAAGGCGCAGGAGAGTACCCGCGCCTTTTATCCGTCATGTAGGATTTGATTTTAGCACCTTGCGCCGGCAAAAGCAAGCCGGGCCGTTACTTTTCCGCCCTCTGACAGCGTTTGCCGTACTTGCCGTGTTTCCCGCAGAATATCGTCATAGCTCTCCTTGGCAGTTGATGAGCCGAGGGAGCGCATCCATTCGCCTTTTGCGCAGCGCTGTTCCATGCTTTGTGCAGCGGGCGTCATGCTCACGCACCCACTGCGGGCCGTCCCGCTCGGCATCCAGACACATGGTTCGGAACTTATCATGGAGAAGCGGGGCAGAAACTTACATTTCTGCCCCACCAGTTTTGATGCATTTGTTGCTTCTGTCACTCCGCAAGCGACTGCGCCACCCGCTTGCCGGTCGGTGTGGCGGCAAGGCCGCCAAGTCCGGTCTCACGCAGGTCAGCCGGCAGCGCGCTGCCGATCTCCCCCATGGCGTCGATGACCTCATCGACCGGGATGCGGCTCCGGATACCGGCAACGGCCATGTTCGCCGCGCTCACGGCATTGACCGCGCCGATGACATTGCGCTTGACGCACGGCACCTCGACGAGGCCCGCGACCGGGTCGCAGACAAGACCGAGCAGATTGCCGAGCGCGATGGCATACGCGTCCGCGCACTGCTGTGCCGTGCCGCCGAGGATGTGTGTCAGCGCGGCCGCCGCCATGGCGCTGGCCGTGCCGATCTCGGCCTGACAGCCGCCCTCCGCCCCGGCCACGCTCGCGCGCAGCGCCGTGACCTGACCGAACCCGGCCGCGATATACAGCGCCTCCAGGATCGTCTCCTCCGGCACGTCCCGCTCTTCCGCCAGTGGGATGAGCACCGCCGGCAGCACGCCGCAGCTGCCCGCCGTCGGTGCGGCGACAATGCGCTTCATGCACGCGTTGCACTCGGCGACCTTGAGCGCCTCTTCCGTCACGCGCTGAAAGTACGTCCCGCCGAGGAGCCGGCCGCTCTCCGCCGCCGCGCGGAGCCGGGCTGCGTCGCCGCCGATGAGCCCGCTGTTGGAGCGGTCAGCCGCGCAGTACTGCCGGCTCGACTGCTGCATCGCCGTCCAGAGCGCCGCGATCTGTCGGTGAGACGCCGCGGCGTCGTAGCCGTTTTCCTGACAGTCCGCGTCACGGATAACGGCATGGAGCGGCTGCCCGTTCGTCTGCGCAGCCGAAAGCATGGCTGCAATGCTTGAAAAGCTCATACCGGTTCCTCCTGGTTAAAGATCGTGATCTTCTGGATGCCCTCGATGTGCGACAGCCACTGCTCGATGTCCTTCGGGATCGGCTGGTCGCACTCAAGGATCATGACCGCGTAGCCGCCCTGCTCGCTGCGGTAGAGCTGCATGGTGGCGATGTTGACGTGCCGCTGCATGAGCGCCGCCGTCACGGCCGCGACATGGCCGGGCGTGTCCTGGTTGTGGACGATGAGCGTGTTGTGCTCGCCGGAAAAGTTCGTCTCGATGCCGTCGATCGAGCGGATGCGGATGCGCCCGCCGCCGATGCTCTCGGCCACGATGTCCAGCGTGCGGCCTTTGGCGTCCTCGAGCTGCAGGCGCGCGGTGTTCGGGTGCGCATTGCGCAGCTGCACGTTTTGAAACGAGAACGTCAGCCCCTGCTCCGCCGCGATGGCAAAGCTGTCCGGAATACGCAGATCGTCCGGCTGCATGCCGAGCAGGCCCGCGATCAGCGCGCAGTCCGTGCCGTGGCCGTGACCGGTCAGGGCGAAGCTGCCGTGCAGCGAAATGTCCGCATGCACCGGCTGATCGCCGAGCAGCTTGCGGGCCGTCAGGCCGATGCGCACGGCCCCGGCCGTGTGGCTGCTGGACGGGCCGACCATGACCGGCCCAAGAATATCAAATAAACGCATGGTGCGCCTCCCTGGATGCAAAGATACTTTTGCACATTGCAGTGCGACAGAAAAGAAATATGAGATATTATACGCGCCCCACACGCAAAATGCAATGCCGATTCTCCGCCGCCGCGGAAAAAGGCGCAAAAAACCGGCCGCCAGCCGGCAGCCGGTTTTGGAGCGGTGGATCAGTGCTCCTGGATCATCATACGGATGATCGTGCGGTCGGTCTCGCGCATGCCCTCACTTGCGAGCGTGCCGATGTTGCGGATCGTGTTCTCCACGCCCTTGACGACGATGCCGTCGCCGCCGTAGAACTGGCTCTCGTGCATCTGCATCTGCATGCCCAGCAATCCTGCCTCGACCGCCGAGGCGATCTTGGCCGCGCAGCTCGCCTTCGCGCCGTCGCAGATCATGCCGGAATCGATGGCGATGGCATTGACAATGGTGTGCGCGATCTCGCGGAACTGCCCGCCGTACAGATACGTCACGCCCGCAGCCGCGCCGCAGCCGGCCGCCGTGGCGCCGCAGTAGGCGGACAGGCTGCCGATACCGGTTTTCAGGTGGATGGTGACAAGGTTTGACACCACGAGCGCGCGGTAGAGCATCTGCTGCGTGACGCCCAGCTCCTTGGCATAGACGATGACCGGCAGCGACGCCGTCAGCCCCTGGTTGCCGCTGCCGGAGTTGATGACCACCGGCAGGTCACAGCCGTTCATGCGCGCGTCCGACCCGGCCGCGGCATAGGCCTTGGCGCGGTTGTGGATGCTCATACCGTAAGACTGCAGCAGAATACGGCCGATGTTCGCGCCGTAATCTCCGCGCAGCCCCTCCTCGGCGATGGCCCAGTTATAATCGATCTGCCGCTGGAGCGTCTCCTGCACGTCGGCAATGTCCATCTCGTTTGCAAAGGCGATGATCTGCTCGACCGTCAGCAGACTGCGGTCGGTGGCATGCTGGCTGCCGGACTCCTGATAGTCCTTGTGAAGCTGCACGACGCCGTTTTTCTCGATGCGGATCACGTTCGTGTGGTAGCCCGCGATCTCGACGGACGCGCTGTCTGCCCCCGCCGTGACGCGCACCTGAATGTCGAACACGTAGTCCTTGTCCGCGCGCCGGACGGTAAAGGCCGCCTGCCGCAGATAGGCGCCCACTGCGTCCACCTGCTCCGGCGTGAGGCTCGCGAGCACCTGCAGCTGCGCATCGGCATTGCCAGAAACGATGCCCGCCGCCGCGGCCGCCGCAATGCCGCGCTGGCCGTTCGTATTCGGCACAATGACGCTCTTGACGTTTTTGATGATGTTCGCGCTCGCGAGCACCTCGACCGTTTCCGGCAGCGCGCCAAGCGTCTTGCGGGCCAGCGCCGCGCAGTACGCCACAGCGATCGGCTCGGTACAGCCCATGGCGGGCTGCAGTTCCTCTTTCAGGATCGCAACGTATTCGCGATAGATCCGCTCGTCCATGTTTCTCTCCTCCGATTTTTGTTTTTTCTCCGTTTTTTGATCGTAAAATTCCGCTTTTTGTAATAGTATAACGAAACAGCAGCACATTTTCAACAAAAAAGATACCGGCAGTACGCCGGTATCTTTCTATTCTCTTGTAATTATCTGCAAGTTGCTTTTCCAGACTTCATCTTCCAGCGCATCAGCGCATTTCAGACAAGCTGTATATGCGCTCTGAAAAAGCGGATCGCGCACTATTCTTCTTAGCCTTTCCAGTATGCAAAATGCTCCCGGCCAATTCATGTCCTGCAGCCAACGCATGAGATCCACCAGGTATGGAGACAGCTCCGCATCTGACCTTTCGGATAGAATTTTTGCGCAATTATCCCAGACATTCTTCCCGTACTCGCGCTGATTGGGCTGCAAAAACACGTTGATACATTTCACATTTTTGGCCAGCTTGATTCCCCGCTCCTGCTGCTCGGCACTATTATTCCAATCCAGCAGAGCCATAATAGCATCGATATTTACCATACAACAAACACAGTCCTATAAGTTCTCGTCTCATCGTGCTGTACTCTCCCAACCCTGCTCCGTCTTTTCGGCACTGGGGTGTTATAAGAATGCAGCGAAAAGCGCTAGAAGAGCAATAGGTACTCTCGTCCGAACATACGCTCACTACTTTTTCCTGCAGGCGTGCACGATCGCCCAGAGCGCATAGCCCAGCACGCCGCCGGTCGTGTTCGTGATGACGTCCGTAATGTCCGAACTGCGAAACGCGTGCAGCAGCGGCTGCACGACCTCGATGCCGACACTGAGCGCCAGCGTCAGCAGCAGGCAGCGCCAGAAGCTGCACCACTTGCCGCGGCAGCTGCGGCACAGCGGCAGCAGCACACCGAACGGGACAAACAGGGCGATATTCAGCACGATCTGCCGAACATAATCGCCATGGCGGAGAATGACATCCTCAAACGGCGCCATGTGCATGGGGACATACGGATGGTCAAAGCAGAACGGGAGCGCCGCCAGCACCGGCATGAGCGTGAAGAGCGCAATGCTGGCGAGGCAGCCGTACATGAGCGTATAGACCGCGAGCGTTCTGCGCCCCAGCGGCCGCCACTTCGGCAGCAGCCAGATGCCGTAAACGGCCGCGAGCACGGCCAAATCGATGAGAATCTTTGCGTTTCGGCTCATGCACAGCCTCCTTCCTCTCTGTCGGTCAGAACGCGCGTGTTATCCGCGCACCCACTGCTCCAGCTTCGGTTTTGCACCCTCGACCGCGCTGCCGCGCAGCGACAGGCCGTGCGCGACCCGCGCGCCCTTCGCAGCCCGCCGGATGTCCTGCTCCGTGTTCGACAGGCCGCTGCCCTCATTCGTGCAGAACGGATGGATGGTCTTGCCCTGCCAGTCATAGTGCTCGAGGAAGGTGTAGACCGCCATCGGCATGGTACCGCAGTAGTTCGGATAGCCGAGATAAATTTCATCATAGTCGTCCAGGCTCTCCGGCAGCGCCGTCAGTTCCGGACGGGCGTTCGCGCGCAGGTCGCGCCGCGCCTCGGCGACGCAGGTGTCATAGTTGTCCGAATACGGCACCTTCTGCTCAATGTGAAACAGCTCCGCACCGGTGAGTTCGGCAAGCAGCCGCGCCGCCTTCTCCGTATTGCCGACGGCGATGGTACGGTGCGCCCCGGAAAAATAGTTCTCTCCCGCGCGGGAGTAATAGGCAATGAATTTTTTCATAAGGATTCCTCCGTTTTCTGCCCTAAAAGGATATGTATACCTCACGGATGCGCATACACATCCGCGTAATCGTATAAGGTCTCGCGGGCGCAGCGATCCGCCTGCCGCTCCAGTCTGGACTCGTCCGCAATCTGATACCCCACGGGATCGCGCACCCATTGAAAATAATGCGTCAGCTCGTGCGCGAGCGAGCGCAGGATCGATGCCAGCGCGCTGTCCTGTCCCCACGCTGCAAGCATCTGCGGGTAATCTCCGACAGCAAGGCGGATATACGGCTCCTGTTCCGGATCGCTGGGGCCAAGAAACGCCCCGCAGGCCAGATCGCCATCCCGGCGCAAAAGCCGCTCGGCCGCCCGCACATAGACCGGCACGCGCACAGGGAACGCGTACTGCGTCTGCAGCCAGCGCACAAACTGCATAAGGGCGCGCCGCACCTCCGGGTCAACGCCCGGATCGAACCGCAGCCGGATGCCTCTGCGGCGTCCAGGCATCGCTGCGCCATGCCCGGGCGGGCAGCTCCATGATCTGCGCATTGCTCCCTCCATAGCTCGTCAAAGTCTCCGGCAACGCCGGATTGAGCCCACATTGCCGCCAAAAGCATACCGCAGTTTTCCGCATCCGTCAACCGTCCAACCAGTACGCGAAAAATTGCTGCAATATACCGCAAGAGAAACAGAAAAAGCTCCCCCGGCGGGGGAGCTTTTTGCTGCCTTATCGCGCGCGCAGGCGCTCCACGAGCGCCTCGTCGCTCTCGGCCATGCAGGTCTGATAGTCCGTGTAGAGCACCATGCCCGGCAGCGCGCCGGACGGCTTGCGGACAAAGCGCGCCATGGTGTAATCCACCGGCGTCTTTCCGCCGCCGCGCGCCTGCGAATAGTACACGGCAAGGCTCGCCGCCTCGGCGAGCGTCTGATCGTCCGGCGTCGTATCGTGGGCGCGGATGATGACGTGGGAACCGTGCACCTTCTGCACATGCAGCCAGAGGTCCGTGCGGCGGGCGGTGCGGTGCGTCAGCTCGTCGTTTTGCGTGTTGGAGCGGCCGACGAGGATCTCATACCCGGTGCTCGAGACAAAGGAGAGCGGCGCGCGCTGCGCCGTTTTTTCCTTTTTGGCATTGCGCGGCTGGCGCAGATACCCGGTCGCGCGCAGCTCCGCGCGGATATCCGCGAGGTCGCGCTCGCTCTCGGCACGCGCAAGCTCATCGAGCACGCTGTTGAGATAGTCAAGATTCCGGCTCGCCTCCGCGATCAGACCGGTCAGGTGCTGCTCGGCCGTTTTGGCCTTGCGGTAGGACTTATAGAGCGCGGCGGCGTTCTCCTGCGGGCTCTTGCGCGGGTCAAGCTCGATCGTCACGTCCGGGCAGCCCTCAGCATAGTAGTCCTGCACCGTCACGGCGCGGTCGCCCTTCCGGATGCGGTAGAGATTGGCCTTGATGAGGTCGGCCTTCTGCCGCAGGGCCTCGCGGTCGGCGCAGCGCAGCAGGTCCGACTGCTGGATGGCCAGCTTCTTGGCCGTGCGGTCGCGCAGGGTGCGCACCTGATGCGTCAGCTCCTGCGAGCGGCGGCGCATGGCCTCCGCCTTGTCGCGGCGGAGATAAAACTCGTCCAGCAGCTCGGAAAACGAGCCGCAGCCGCGGCTTTCCAGCGCCCCCTGATACTGCAGAATCGGCACGGCGGAAAAGTCCTTCGGCCGGTCACCGTCGAGCAGCATGGTCGGCGCGAGGTTGTTCGTCTCGACCGAGAACACCAGTGCCTCCAGCTCGTGCTGCAGGCGCGCGCGCTGCGCATCGTCCGGCCGCTCCAGCCGGGGGCTGGCATCGCCGAGCGCGCGGAAGCACACCTCCCGGCACAGCAGGGGCGACACACCGGAAAACAGGCCCAGCAGCCACTTATCGAGCGTCGCCGCCGTGACCGGGCCGGAGAGCAGCTGTGCGCGCTGCTCCGGCGTCGTGTCGAACAAGACCGGCTTGTCCTGCCGCAGCGGCAGGCGGTAAAACAGGCCCGGCTGCACCTGGCGTGTCTCGCTCATGGAGGAATCCACGCGGCGCATGCAGTCGATGATGTGCCCGTCGGCGCTGACGAGGATGACGTTCGACTGGCGGCCAAGCATCTCGACGATGAGCCGCTTTTTGACCGGTGTGCCGAGTTCATCGCGGCCGTCAAGATCCAGCACGAGCATACGCTCAAAGTCCGGCTGAGAAATACCCGTGATGCGCGCGCCGACGAGGTGCTTGCGCAGGAGCATGCAGAACATCGGCGGTTCGGCCGGGTTTTCAAACGTGCCGGCCGTGAAATGCACCCGCGCGCTGCCCACGCCGCCGTGCACGAGCAGCTTTGCGTTGCCACTCTGTGTGCGCACGGACAGCAGCAGCAGGTCGCGCTCCGGCTGCTGCACCTTGTCGATGCGCGCACCGGTCAGGCTCTGCGCCAGCTCCTGCGTCAGTCCGTGCAGAAAAACTGCGTCCATTGGCATGTTACAGCACCTCCGAGATCAATGCAAACAGCTCGCGCAGCCGCTGCGTGCGGCCGAGCAGATACAGCCAGCCAAAGAGTGTCTCTAGCCCCGTGGCGGCGTGATACTGCGCGGTGTCCGCGTGCTGCGGCACCGAGTTCACCTTTGCGTTGCGGCCGCGCTTATAGACCGCGCGCTCCTCGTCCGTGAGCGCGGGCTGAATGGCCTCGGCCGCGCGCGCCTGCGCGGGCGCGTTCACGCGGCGCACCGTCTCGCGGTGCAGGTCGGTCACGGCCGTGAGCCCGGCGGCGCACAGGGCCGTGCGCATCATGAGCTCATACACCCCGTCGCCAATATGCGCGAGGGCGAGCGTACTGTAGGCGCCGACCTGCGCCGGCGTCATTTCCGGGGCAAAGTCCGCGCCGTCGGGAAAGGCAATCGTGCCGACGGGGCGGCGCTCCGGCCGCCCCGTGTGAAGATCATGATTCATCGTCTTCGGGTTCCTCTTCGTTGTCATCGGCAAAGTCCGTCTGCGCCTGCAGCACCTCGCTCGGCGCGGTGCCCTGCACATACTGCATCTCCTGCCACTGCTGCTTCGTGATGAGGATCTTGCGCGGCTTCGAGCCCTCGAATGGGCCGACGATGCCCATCTCCTCCATCTGATCGACCATGCGCGCGGCGCGCGAATAGCCGAGCTTCAGCCGGCGCTGCAGCATGGACACCGATGCCTGCTTCGTCTCGAGAATGACATCCACGGCCTGCGGCAGCAGCTCGTCATAGTCGCTCTTGGCGGGCTTGTCCGCCTCGGGCGCAGGGCCAGATTTTTTGTCGGCCTCGGCGGCGGATTTCTCGATCTGGGCGATGATGTCGTCGCTGTACTGCGCCTCGGAGTTCTGCTTGATAAAGCGCACGACCTCCTCGCGCTCCTCGTCCGACACGTACGACCCCTGCACGCGCAGGGGCTTGCCGATGCCGATGGGGGCATAGAGCATATCGCCCATGCCGATGAGCTTTTCCGCGCCGGAGGTGTCGAGGATGATACGGCTCTCGAGCGAGGACGAGACCGCAAAGGCAATGCGGCTCGGGATGTTCGCCTTCATGAGGCCGGTGATCACGTCCGCGGACGGACGCTGCGTCGCGATGATGAGGTGCATGCCCGCGGCGCGGCCCATCTGCGCCACGCGGCAGATGCTCTCCTCCACCTCTTTGGCGGCGCAGAGCATGAGGTCGGCCAGCTCGTCGATGACGATGACAACCTGCGGCAGCGTCTGCCCATCGGGCTCATTTTTCTGCAGGGCGTTGTAACTTGCGAGGTCGCGCACCTGTGCCTCGGAGAAGAGTCGGTAGCGCTTGAGCATCTCCACGACCGCCCACTGCAGCGCGCCGGCCGCCTTCTTCGGGTCGGTCACGACGGGGATGAACAGGTGCGGAATGCCGTTATAGATGCCGAGCTCGACCATTTTCGGGTCGATCATAATCAGACGCACCTCGTCCGGCGTCGCCTTGTAGAGCAGGCTCAGGATGAGCGAGTTCATGCACACGGACTTGCCGGAGCCGGTCGTGCCGGCGATGAGCATATGTGGCAGCTTGGCGATGTTGCCAATGATGCAGTTGCCGCCGATGTCCTTGCCGACGGCGAACGAGAGCTTGGACTTGGCATTGCGGAATGCGGGCGAGTCGATAATATCGCGCAGGCACACGGCGCTGACGATCTTGTTCGGCACCTCGATGCCGACGGTGGAAATTTTGTCCGGGATGGGCGCGATGCGCACGTTCTCCACGCCGAGCGCGAGCGCAAGGTCGCCGGAAAGGTTCGTGATCTTGTTGAGCTTCACGCCCGCCTCCAGCTCGAGATCGTAGCGCGTGACCGTGGGGCCGCGCGTCACGTCGCGGATGGTCGCGTTGACGCCGAAGCTGGTCAGGGCTGTGTTGAGCCGGTCGCGGTTGAAGCGGATCTCCTCCGTCGCGTCCGTCTGGTCCTTCTTCCCGGCGCGCAGGAACGACACCGGCGGGAGCTGATAGGCCGAGTGGTCGGCGTTCTCGCTCTCGATAGCGGAGGTGATAGCGGCCGTCTCCGCCGCGACGGCGGCGCTGGCCGCCTTCTTAGACGGCTTCGGCGGGTCCTGGATCTCCTGCGTGGCCGGCACGGTGACGCCGCAGATATCGGCCGCCTCCTCCACGGACAGCGGCTGGACGTTCTGCGTGGCCTCGGCCGGCGCGGCCTTTTTCGCGCCGCGGGCGGACTTTTTGACCGGGAGCGGGTCGATCGGGTCGTCGTCCGGCTCCGTCTTTGTTTCATCGAACGGAATGTCAATGCGTTTTTTCTTCTCGACCGGCTTGTCCTGCGCGGTGCGGCGGTTCCGGCGCGGCTCGGGCAGCGGCTGCTGCGCCGGCTCGTCTTCGTCATCATCCAAAAGCGGCACATCCTCGTCCGGGACGTACTGCGCCTCACGCCGTGCGCGCGACCAGGCCGCGATCTTGCCGACCGACATGTCCATACTGCCAAGCACGCAGAACACGAACGCCACCATCGCCAAGGGCAGCGCCGCAAACACGCTGATGCCAGCCTTGAGCAGATAGCCCACGCCGCCGGAGATCACGCCGCCGGACGTGAGCGCCTTGCCCCCGTCGTAGAGCTGGCCGATGATCGCGCCGAACGTCTGCGCCGTGAACGCCACGCGGCAGACCATCAGGTGCACGATCGTGCCGAACAGCGGCGCGATCAGCAGCGCCGCCGTCACGCGCAGGCCAAAGTGCTTACGCGGGTTGCACACAAAGACCCACGCCAGCAGCAGCATCGCAAACGGAAACGCCCAAAAGCCCCAGCCCATGATGCCGCACAGGAAACCCGCAAAGCCGTCAATAATGACGCCCTCGGCGTGAAACAGGCCCAGAAATGCCAACAGCGACAAAATAATGCACACAAGCGCATACGGCCACGTCGGCGCCGTCGGCGCAGGGGCCGGAGCCGCCTTGGCAGCCGACTGCTTTTTCGGCGCGGAGGCCGGCCTTTTTGCCGCCGGAGCGGACTTTTTTGCCGTGCCGGTTTTCTTTTTAGATGATGAAGTTGCCATTTTATAACGTCCTCTCAGAAAATCAGAGACAGAATCATCGTCAGTGCACCCGCGCCCCAGCAGTAGTAGGAAAACGCGCCGAAGCGGCCCTTCGACGTCAGGCGCTTGACAAGGCCAATGGCCGCAATGCCCGAAACCATCGCCACAAACATGCCGATCAGGTACGCCGGCAGGAGCGACACGTCGATGCCCGTCTTGGCCGCCTTGGCCAGCGACAGGATGTTCGCACCCAGCACCGCGGGCAGCGACATCAGAAACGAGAAGCGCACCGCAAAGCTGCGGTCCAGCCCCGTGGCCATACCGGCCGCGATTGTGGTGCCCGACCGGGACAGGCCCGGGATCGTCGCCACGGCCTGGCACACGCCGATGATGAGTGCATCGCGCACGCGCATGTTTTTCTCCGTGCGCGTGCCCTTGGGCATTTTATCGGCCACGAACAGCAGAAAACCCGTGAGGATGAGCATGAGGCCGATGAAGAAGGTGTGGTAGTAAAGCTGCTCGACCTTGTCGTTGATCGGCAGGATCAGAAACAGCGGCAGCGTCGCCAGAATAATCATGAGCACCATGCGCGCGGCGGGAAGCTGCTGCTGTCGCTGCTCGGCGGGCAGACGCGTGTTGCGGAAAAACGCAAACGTCTCGCGCACCATGGCCACGATGTCCCGCCAGTAGACGATGCAGATGGAAATGAGCGTGCCCAGATGCAGCAGAACATCGAAAAACAGATGGTCGTTTTCCGTCGTCGACATGTGAAACAGGTTTTGCAGGATGGACAGATGGCCGGAGCTGGAGATCGGCAGAAACTCTGCGATGCCCTGCACCAGACCGAGTAGGATCGCATTCCAGATGCTCACGGATGTACCTCCCAGTGTGCAGATACGAACATTTGATTATAACACAATTTCTTGCTCACCACAAGGGAAAACGGGCGCAGCGCCCGCTCTCCCCTGTCCGATCCGATTATTCCTGCGTGTCGCAGTAGGCCGCCAGCACGCCGCGGTACGTCATCCAGCAGTCGAACTTTGCCACGAGCTCGAACGGCGAATGCATGCTCAGCACCGGCACACCGGCGTCAATGGTGTCGATATTGCGGTCGGCCATGAACTTGGCAATCGTGCCACCGCCGCCCTGATCGACCTTGCCCATCTCGGACAGCTGCCAGACGACGCCGTTATCGGCAAACAGGCGGCGCAGATAGGCCACGAGCTCGGCCGAGGCGTCGCTCGTGCCGGACTTGCCGCGCGCGCCCGTGAACTTGCAGATGCCCATGCCGTAGTTGAGCTTGGCCTCCGTGCGCTTGGCGCTCACCTCGGGGAAGCTGGGGTCAAAGGCCGCGCAGACGTCCGCCGAGAGGCAAAAGCTCTTGGCAAAGCAGTGGCGCAGCGCGACGTCCTGCTGCTCGCAGAGGTCGGCCATGAAGGCCTCGAACGCCTGCGACTGCATGCCGGACACGCCGTCGGAGCCGATCTCCTCCTTGTCGGCGAGGATGCACACAGCCGTGCGCTCCGGTGCGCCGTCGAGGTCGAGGATGGCGCGCAGCTCGGCATAAGCGCACACGCGGTCGTCCTGACCGTAGGCGCCAATCATGCTGCGGTCAAAGCCGATGTCGCGCGCCGGGAACGCCGGCACGGCGGCCAGCTCCGCCGACAGGAAGTCCTCCTCCGTGATGCCGTATTCATCATAGAGCAGGGACAGCACGGCGAGCTTCACACGGTCGCGCCCCTCGCCGGCATACGGCATGCTGCCGATGACGATGTTGAGTGCCTCGCCCGTGATGCCCTCTTCCATGGTCTTGCGCATCTGATCCTTGCCGAGGTGCGGCAGCAGATCGGTGATGACAAACTGCGGCTCATCCGGCTCGCGGCCGATGGCGATATCGACCGTACTGCCGTCCTTGAGCGCGACGGTGCCGTGTAGCTCCAGCGGGATCGTGACCCACTGGTACTTCTTGATGCCGCCGTAATAGTGCGTCTTGAAATACGCCAGCTCCGAATCCTCATACATCGGCGTCTGCTTGAGATCGAGGCGCGGCGAGTCGATGTGCGCGCCCGCGATCACGCAGCCGTGGTCGAGCGGCTGCTGACCGAGCACGGCCAGCATGAGCGCCTTGCCGCGGTTGTTGACATACACCTTCGAGCCCGGCTGCAGCTCCATGCCGAACGTATACGGCACGAAGCCCGCGTCCTCCGCCATGCGGATTGCTTCCTTGACGGCCTCGCGCTCGGTGCGCGCGGCGTCGAGAAACTGCTTATATCCCTCGGCGTAGGCAAAGATCTCCCCCGTCTGCTCGGCGTCGATCTGATCGTAACCATTCTTCGGCTGGTAAAACAGCTTTTCCTTCCACTGCTTGAGTTCCTTATCTTCGCTCATGAGAGCACCTCCTGTATCAGTTGATGGCAGCGGTCCTGAAAATCGGCGAGCGTGCCGCCGTTATCCAACACATAGCTGCAATGTTTGGCAAACCATTCGTTGGGCTTCTGCGCGTCGATGCGCGCCTCGGCATACGCGCGCGTCACGCCCTCGCGCGCGATGAGCCGCTCGATGCGCACCTCGCGCGGCGCCGTCACGCCGAGGGTGACGGTGCACAGCTCCGCCAGCCCGCTCTCGATGAGCGCGATGGCATCGATCGCCGCGACCGTGCCGCCCTGCCGCGCCCACGCGCGCAGGCGCGCGCACACCTCGGCGCGGACATACCGGTGCGTAATGGCGTTGAGATCGTCGAGCGCCGCCGCATCCGCAAACACGACCGCGCCGAGTTTCTTGCGCTGCAGGACCCCGTTTTCTATTGTACCCGGAAAACGGGCGTTGATCTCCGCGAACATGGCGGTATTGGACGCCAGCAGCTCGTGATACACCGCGTCGCAGTCGATCACAAGCGCGCCCCGGCGCTCCAGCTCCATGAGCGCGGTCGTTTTGCCGCAGCCGGTGCCGCCCGTGATGCCGACGATGTGCATTTTTTGCACAAGCGCATCCCACACAGCGTCGTCTGCCACGGCGGCGGAGCGCAGGATGCGGTATGGCGTGTGCGAGAGGTCGACGAGCGTGGACTCCCGGCCGATGCCGCAGGGCCCGCCGTCGATGACGGCCGCGATCTGCCCGTCGAAATACGCGAGCACGTCGTCCGCCGTTTTGGGGCTCGGCGCGCCGGAGGGATTGGCCGACGGCGCCGCCAGCGGCAGCTGCGCGGCCTCGATGAGCGCCAGTGTGGCCGGGTGGTCCGGGCAGCGCAGACCGACGGTCTCCCCGCCCGCGCGCACGATCTCGGGCACGCAGTCCTGCGCCCGCAGCACGATCGTGAGCGGCCCGGGCCAGAAGGCCTCGGCCAGCGTGTACGCCGCCGGCGGCACATCGGCGCAGTAGCGCGCCATGGCGGACGCGTCGTGCACCATCAGCGACAGCGGCTTGACGGCCGGACGGCCCTTGACCTCATAGATCTGCGCGACGGCATCGGGGTCCAGCCCGTTTCCGGCAAGGCCATAGACCGTCTCCGTCGGGACGGCGACGAGCTGCCCGGCGCGGATGGCGTCCGCCGCCTGCGCGATCTCGGTTGTGATTCGTTTCGTGTTCATGCTTCCTCCGCGGATGCGCGCAGCTTTTCGGCCTGATCGGCCAGCGTGAGCGCATCGATGATCTCATCCAGATCGCCGTCGAGCACCTGATCGAGCTTGTAGAGCGTCAGCCCGATGCGGTGATCCGTCACCCGCCCCTGCGGGAAGTTGTAGGTGCGGATGCGCTCGTTGCGCATCCCGGTGCCGACCTGACTGCGCCGAGCGGCCGAGCGTGCGGCGTTTTGCCGGGCGCTTTCCGCGGCGTACAGGCGCGAGGCCAGGATCTTCATCGCGCGATCTTTGTTTTTATATTGGCTGCGCTCATCCTGACACTCCACGACCGTGCCGGTCGGCAGGTGCGTGATGCGGATGGCGCTCTCGGTCTTGTTGACGTGCTGGCCGCCGGCGCCGGAGCTGCGGTAGGTATCGATCTGCAGGTCCTTCGGGTCGATGTGCACCTCCACGGCGTCCATCTCCGGCAGCACGGCCACGGTGGCGGTGCTGGTGTGGATGCGGCCGCCGGTCTCCGTCTCCGGCACGCGCTGGACGCGGTGGACCCCGCTTTCAAACTTCAGGCGGGAGTACGCCCCCTGCCCGCTGATGAGCAGGCTCGCCTCGCGCACGCCGCCGAGCTCCGTCTCGTTGAGGTTCGCGATCTCGGTCTTCCACCCGCGCGCATCGGCGTACATGCTGTACATTCTATAAAGCGTATGCGCAAAGAGCGCCGATTCTTCTCCGCCGACGCCGGTGCGGATCTCCAGAATGACGTTGCGGTCATCGTTCGGGTCGCGCGGCAGCAGCAGGACTCGCAGCTGCTGCTCGAGCTCCGCGCAGCGTGCCTTGCCGCTCTCGATCTCCTCGCGCGCGATCTCATGCAGCTCGGGGTCGCCCAGCAACGCTTCCGCCTGCGTGATCTGCGCCTGACAGGCGGTATAGGCCCGGTAGGCCTCCACGACCGGCTGCAGCTCGCGCTGCTCGCGGCAGAGCTTTGTGAACACCGCGGGGTCGGAATAGTACGCGGGATCGGCCAGCTTGCTCTCCAGCTCGGCATACCGGTTTTCAATTTGTCGCAGCTTTTCGAGCACAGCGCCGCCTCCCTTGTTGCGATATTCGCTCAATGTATCAGTTTACCACAGCGGCGCAAAAATGTAAACAGGCCGCAGCACGCAAAAAGCGCCGGCCACAAGGCCGGCGCTTCTCGCAAAAACAGAGAGACTCGTCAAAAATGCAAAACAGAGAAATTGTAAGTAAAGAGGAGAGATTCGAGAGAATATCGCAATAAGACTATCTGGCACCGTTTACACGATGCGGTTGACGAGTTCCTCCCCGTGGATCTGGCGGAGAATGTTTTGATAACCGATGCTGAAGCAGCGGATGACGGTTTCGCGGGTCGCCGCGCCGAGGTGAGACGTGGTGATGACCTTTTCCATCTTCACGAGCGGATCGTTGGGGTCCAGCGGCTCTTTCTCCCACGTATCGATGGCAGCGCCCCAGATGGTGCCGTTCTGCAGTGCCTCGACCAGCGCCTTGTCGTCGATGACGGCGCCGCGCGCCTCGTTGACGATGATGGCGTTCGGCTTCATCATGGCAAGCTGCTCCTTGCCGATCATACCGCGGGTCTGCTCGGTCAGCGGGCAGTGCAGGGACACAACATCGGACTCGCGCAGCAGCGTCTCGAGGGAGACGTATTCGCAGTTGAGCTTCTTTTCCATTTCCTCGGGCATACGGTACGGATCGCTGTAGATCAGCTTGCAGTCCCAGCCCTGCAGGCGCTGCATGACCATACGGCCGATGGCGCCGCCGCCGACAATGCCGACCGTCTTGCCGCGCAGCTCATAGCTGTCGTGGCGCCAGGTCCAGCTGTGCCACTCGCCCTGCTTGCAGCGGCGGTCGATCATGCTCAAACGGCGCATGCAGGCGAGCATGAGCGCAATGGTAAACTCCGCAGTCGTGGAGGCATTCTCGCCGGCAGAATTGCACACCGGGATGCCCTTTTCCTTGGCGTAGGCAATGTCCACATGGTTATAGCCGGTCGCGGGGACATGGATGAGCTTCAGGTCCTTGGCGCGGTCCATCTCCGGCTTGCCGATCTTGCAGATCGAGGCCAGGATGTAGTCGGCGTCCTCAAAATCGCCCTTTTTGCCGTTTTTCACGGGGTACAGGAACCGGAGGTCCAGCTCCTTCGGGCAAAGTTCAGAAATCAGGGTCTCCATTCCCTCCGTCGGGAGTTTTTCACAATAAAGAACTACGTTCGACATAGGTTTTTCATTCCTTTCTTTCTGTTTCTTTTCTGTTTTCTTCTTTCGTTTGGGCACCGCCCTGCTCAGGGCTTCATGGTGCCAGTGGCCAAAAACCGCTGGTGCCAGGACAGTGCCTGGGCCAGGTCGTGCGGCGTCTGCTTTCCGGCCGCAACGTCGAGCGCGTGCTCGTAGTATTCGCGCAGCATGGGCCGGTAATCCGGGTGCGCGCAGTTTTCAATAATGAGCTCGGCACGCTCGCGCGGGGTCTTCCATCGCAGATCGGCGATGCCCTGCTCGGTGATGATGACCTGCACGTCATGCTCGGTCTGGTCCACATGCGACACCATCGGCACGATGCAGGAGATGAGGCCGCCCTTGGCAACGGACTCCGTCGCGAAAATGCACACACGTGCGTTGCGCGCAAAGTCGCCGCTGCCGCCGATGCCGTTCATCATCTTGGTGCCCATGATGTGCGTGGAGTTGACGTTGCCGTAGATGTCCACTTCGATCGGGGTGTTGAGCGAGATCACACCGAGGCGGCGCACCACCTCCGGATGGTTCGTGATCTCCTGCGGACGCAGCAGGATCTTATCCTTGAAGTAGTCGATGTTCTCATAAAAGCGGCGGCGGTTTTCCTCGCCGAGCGCGATGGAGCTGGTGGACACAAAGTCAAACACGCCCTGCTCGATCAGGTTCAGCGCCGAATCCTGCATGACCTCGGTGTACATGCTCAGGCCATGGAAGCCGCTCGAGGCGAGGCAGCTGAGCACCGCGTTGCCGACGGAGCCGACGCCCGACTGGATCGGGCCTGGATTCTCCGGCAGGCGGCCGGCGGCGATCTCCTGCTTGAGGAATTTGACGACGTTCTCGCCGATGGTCCTGGTCGCCTCGGAATAGGGCTTAAACTTCTGCGGCTCGTCACGGCGGTCCGTGAGAACGATCGCCGCGATCTTCTCCGGCGGGCACGGGATGTACGGAGTGCCGACACGGTCGTCCGGCTTCGTGATCGGGATAATGCGCGCATGCGGCGGCAGGCCGATCTCAAAGATGTCGTGCATACCGGCCAGGCCCTCCGGGAGCGTTTCGTTGACCTCCACGATGACCTTATCGGCATTGCGCACGGCCGCATCTGCGCTCCCGCCGGAAGCGGCCAGGTACAGGCCCTGCTCGCTCACCGCCGTACATTCTACCACAGCCACGTCGATTTTGGGACCGGTATGCTGATTCATGTGCATGGGAAAATGCGAGATGTGCACATCACTGTAGCCGACTGTGCCGGCGTTGATGGCATTGCGCAGGTCCTTATGCGACTGATGGGCATAGCGTTTCTTGACCAGGCCGGCGCGCACCATCGCGCCGTCGATCTCATCACCGACGGCGGCGCCGACGCAGATGGTCAGATCACGCGCGTGACCGGAGCGCACCAGCGCATCCGGCACCGCCTTCGGGTAGCCGACGCTGGTAAAACCGCTCACGCCGATGGTCATGCCGGTCCGAATCAGCTGCGCCGCCTCATCCGCGGACATGATCTTGCTTTTCAAGAGTTCCGGTACTCTTTCCATGGGTTCCTCCTGATCGTTGAATTCGTAGACAGTCCGGACGGATCAGGCAAGATCCGCCTTGCCGTGCTCGTAGCCGAACTGCAGTGCCTTGAGGTTGAGATCGACCACCTTCGGGTTCATGACCGCACGGATGGCGTTCTGCGCATTCTCAAGCGAGATGTCCGGGTTGTGCGCCACAATGTAGCCCATCATGACGATGTTCGTACACACGACGCGGAAGTTTTCCTCGGCGTACTTCGTGGCCGGGAACAGGAAAACCTGCTTGGCAGGCGTGCCGGCGACGTCCTCTGCGGTAACGAACGTGCTGTCCACAAACAGGCGGGTATCGGGGTTGATGTCGCCCTTGAACTTATCAAAGCTGGGCTTGTTGAACGCAACGAACGAGTCGAGCTTATCGGCCTTCACGTAGTCGATGCGCTCGTCGGAAACGACGAGCTCCGCCTTGCAGGCGCCGCCGCGGGCAGCGGGGCCGTAGCTCTGCGTCTGCGCGACTTCATAGTTGTTCTGCACACCATAAGCGTTTGCCAGCAGCACCGCCAGGGAGATAACGCCCTGGCCGCCGGAACCGCCGAATCGAAAATCCTTACGCATGGTTCTGTCCTCCTCTTATTCCTTGGTGACCTCGATGCAGACATCGGGGCAGGTCCGCTCGCACATCTTGCAGGCGATGCAGGCATCCGGGTTCTGGGCATACGGCATCAGGTAGCCGCCGCTGCTGCGCTGCTCACCGATGGCGAGCACGCCCTTCTTGCACGCGCGCACGCACAGTGCGCAGCCTTTGCACCATTTGCTGTCGATCGTGATCTTCATTTCTTCGCCGCCTCCTGTTTCTCCGCCTGCACGTCGCAGAGTTCTTCCTTGTGCGTATCTTCATACAGCACGCCGAGCGTGATCTTGCCGTCCTCGGACACGCTCTCGCCGTTTTTGGCATTGCAGACCTGTGCTGCGTACCAGTCGTACATTTCGGTCGGGGTCTTGAAGTTGAAAATGTTGCGGCCGGCAGTCGTCGGGCACGGGCTGAGCACCTCGATGAACGAGAAGCCCTTGTGCTCCATAGCGCTGACGATGATGTGCTGGAGCTGCACGGGGTTGGTGACGCTGGCTCTGGCATAGAACGTAGCGCCGGCGCCGGTCACGAGCTTGTACATGTCAAACGGATGCTCCTCATTGCCGAGCGGAGAGGTCTTGGTCGTGGCACCGTAGGGCGTGGTCGGGGCGCGCTGACCGCCGGTCATACCATAAATATAGTTGCTCATCATGATAACGGTCATGTCCACGTTGCGCTTGGCGGCGTGGATGAGGTGGTTGCCGCCGATGCCGGCGCAGTCGCCGTCGCCGGAGAACACGACAATTCGCTTGTCCGGATTGACCGCCTTGAGGCCCTCAGCCTGTGCGAGCGCTCTGCCGTGCAGCGTGTGCAGGCAGTCAAACTTCAGGTACACCGGGCTCCAGGAGGAGCAGCCGATGCCGCTGACGAGCGCCATTTCGTTTTCCTTTATGCCCAGTTCATCGATCGCGCGGATGAAGCTGTTGACCACGATGCCATGGCCGCAGCCGGGGCAGAAGATGAACGGAAGTGCTTCCTGACGGATGTATTTTTCTGCGATGCTGTTCATATCACTTCACCTCAACAATCTGATTGTAAATCGCGGTCGGTGCCGGGAACACACCGCCGATGGAGCTGAACGTCTCCACTTTGTCATAGCCGACGACGCGCTGTACTTCGCGGGCGTAGTCACCGACGTTCATTTCCGCAACGATCACGCGCTTGGCATTGGCGCAGGCGGCGCGAATCTCTTTTTCCGGGACGGGCCAGATGGTATTGAGCTTGAGCAGGCCGACCTTGTGCTGCTCGTCGCGCGCGCGGCGAACGGCGGACAGGGCGCTGCGGCTGACCGAGCCATAGGCCACGACCACGGTCTCGGCATCGTCCAGGAAGAAGCCTTCCACGGAAGTGATGTCGTCGATATTGTCAAGGATCTTGTCGCAGTAACGGTGGATGGCAGCGGCGCAGACCTTCGGATCCGTGCCGGCGCGGATGCCGCGCTCGTCATGCAGCTGGCCGTCGACGAGGACGTTGTGGCCCTCGAAGCAGCGGATGCGCGGCGGGATCTTGTGCTCGTCGGGCTGGAAATACGCAGTGCACTTGCCCTCGAACTTCTCGTCGAAGATCTCGACCTCATCGGGGATGACGAGCTTCTCGCGGGTGTGGCCGACGGTCTCGTCGGAGAGTACGAACACCGGCACGCGATACTTATCTGCCAGGTTGAAGGCGCGGACCGTGAAGTCAAACGTCTCCTGCACGGACGACGGCGTGAGAGCGATGATCTCATAGTCGCCGTGGCCGCCGTAGCGCGCCTGCATGACGGCGTCCTGCGCCGTGCAGGTCGGCTGGCCGGTCGCCGGGCCGCCGCGCATGACGTTGACGATTACCAGCGGCGTCTCGGAGACGATGGCGTAGCCAATGCCCTCCTGCATCAGGGTAAAGCCCGGGCCGGATGTGGCCGTCATGGCACGCGCGCCGCCCCAGCTGGCGCCGATGACCGCATTGATGGAAGCAAGTTCGTCTTCCATCTGCATGAACACGCCGCCGGCGGCAAACATCTTATCGGACAGGTATTCGGGGATCTCCGTTGCCGGAGTGATCGGATAACCCGCCATGAAGCGGCAGCCGGCTGCCAGCGCACCGGCCGCACAGGCCTCGTTGCCCTGCATCAGCTTCGGGCCGCTGTTGCTTACTTTTTGCATACTCATAAGCCATAACCTCGTTTTCTCAAAAAATTGAATGGTTTACAGATAAAAAAATCCGGCAAAAGGCAGTCCGGCACCGAGAGCGGGCAGACTGTTTTTTGCCGGAAGCATATCTCTTCTGCTGCGCGCGGAAACGCGCCGCCAAAATACGCCAAGCAGATATGAAATTGGTTCCATGCGGACGTCACCCGACACTGGTGAGCACGCTGAATCCGGGCCAGAACGTGATGAGCGCCCAGCCGATGACGGATACCGCCAGCACCATGACGACTGTGAGCACGATGCCGCGTGCGAACATATACCGCGGGCTCAGGCCATAACCGATCGGGATCGAGCGGATCGACGTCGGCAGCGTGTAGGACAGGTTATACGACACGGTCGCGACCCAGAGATACGGGATCACGGGCAGGGAGAGTCCCTGTGCAATCCCGATCACGATCGGGATCGTGACGGCGGCGCAGGCCGTGTTGTTGATCACATCCGAGAGGACGACGTTGAGCGTCACGATAATCAGGACGAGCAGGAACGTATTGTGTACCGGGAACCGGGCAATCAGTCCGGCAAACACCTCCGACGCGCCGCTGCCATTGACAAGCGCGCCGAGCGCGGTGCCGCCGGCAAAGAGGAAGAACATGCCCCACATCAGGTTCTGCTCCACGTGCTCCCACGTGATAATGGGCTTTTTCTCCTCATCACGCAGGAAGAACATGAGCAGGCCGCCGATCAGAAACACGAAGCCGGGTTTGAGCCCCGGGAACTGCCGCTGATATAGCTGCCGCGTGAACGCCAGCAGCGCCGCTGCAGCAAACACGATCAGCGAAATGCGGCCTGCGCGGCTGAGTTTCGGCAGATTTTTGCACAGATCGCTGAAATAGGTTTTGGAACCCTCAAGGGTTTTCTTTTTGCAGGGCAGCAGCAAATACACAAGTGTCAGCGCCGTTACCGCCAGTGCAAACGGCCAAAGCGCCCGCACCCAGTCGGTGTACAGGAACTCCGCGCCCATCAGCTCCTCGATATACGAGACCGTGATCAGGTTCATGGCGCCGCCGAGCGGTGTGAACATGCCGCCGTTATTCGCGCCCCAGACGATCGCCAGGAGCACGAGCTTCGCGGCGCTGCTTTTTTCCACGTCGCCTTCGCCGACAAACTTGAGCATCGCCATCGCAATGGAGCACAGCACGGCCGCAACCACCGTATTCGGCAGCACTGCCGAAAGCACCGTCGAGATCAAAAACCAGATCACGACCTGCTGCCTGACGGAGGTGCCGACCAGCGCCAGACTGTGCGCGGCAATGCGCTTGTCCACGCCGGTGATCTCCCAGACCATGGTGATGATATCGGCACCCGCCAGCAGGAACACCAGCTCCGCCGAATAACAGTTCGTAATGCTCGACATGTCGGTGAGGGCAAAGACCGCGTTGATGACGACCGGCAAAAACGCCGTGATCGCCGGAGGCACGGGCATTGCCACCCACCAGACGCCCATCCACAGAACCGTTCCCAGAGCGAGCCGCACATTTTGTGTCAGTCCGCCATAGGGAATAAAGCTGAGCGCAAAGAGTGCCGGGCCGAGAATCAGCCAGATTTTCTTTCGGTTCATAGGTCAGATCATAAACGAAAATTTACAGAATACCGATCACCGGGAACCAGACCTTCACGCTGAAGATCAGTCCGATAATGATGAGCAGTGCGATCGGGATCGCACCCTTGAGCTCCTGCGCCGTGCTGAAGCGGTTGGTCGAATAGAAGATCAGGTTCGGTGCACTGTTGAACGGCAGGAAGAACGCACCGGCGGAGATCGCCATAACGGTCAGCAGGCCCATCGTGTAGGGGTCAAAGCCAAGCGCGGAGGCCATCGTCATGCTCACGGGGACCATGACCGCTTCCATCGCGTTCATGCCGGCGAAGATGATGTGCAGCACGACCACGAAGCTCAGCCAGATGATGAGGAACGTGTTGATGTTCATCGCGGCAAACGCCGGGTTGGTGGTAAAGATCGCATCGACCAGCCACTGGAAGCCGCCGGTCTTGTTCACGCAGGTCGCCAGCGACATCGCAAAGCCGAGCTGCAGGAAAGCCGGCCAGGCAAACGTGCCGTTGAGATCCTTGAACGTGCACACGCCGATGCCCGGGCAGAGCATCAGGAAGATCGTCACGAACACGATGTAGTCCGGAGCGATGTGGTGCCACTTGTTCGTGCAGAAAGCGATGAGCGTCAGCACAAAGTAAAGGCCCGCCTTCTTCTCATTCTTGCTCATGGGGCCCATTTCCTTGAGCTTTTCCTTCGCGAAGGAGATGTCGATCTCGCGCTTCTCGCCCTTCTTGGAACCGAAGAGCAGGTGGCACAGGATCGGGATCAGCAGCAGCGTGATGCCTGCGGGAATGAATGTGGCCTGCAGCCAGCCCGTCCAGGAGATCTCCTGACCGGTGACCTCGGTCACAAGCGCCATGCCGATCGCATTGGCGCCGACAGCCGTGTAAAACAGCCAGGTGTTGGTGGTATTGGTAAAGAGGTTCGAGAGCATGATCGCCGCGTCGCCCTTGTGCTCGCCGCGCTTGTAGCCCATGCCTTCGCAGATGTTGTCGCAGATCGGCGACATGACGGCGCCGCGCGCCGTGTTGGAGGGGATCATCAGCGACAGGACCGTGTTGGCGATCGAGGTCGCGTAGTTGGCCATGAGCTCCGTCTTGCCCATCTTTACGAGGATCCAGTAAGCAACGCGCTCACCCAGACCGGAAAACTTAATGGCGGATCCGATGAAGCCGGCCCACAGGCACAGCCACCAGCCGGAGCTGGAAAAGCCGGAGACCACGTTGGTCTTCATGCCAAAGAAAATTGCGAGGATGGCCGCAGCCAGAACGCCGATCAGATACTCCGGGATCGGCCGGACAATCCACATCAGGATCGCCCACACAAAAACGATCAGCACACCTTTGCCCTGTGCCTCAAGTCCCGTAAACGGCACCAGAGCCAGCAGCGCGCAGAGTACTGTCAGGATAGCCGCTACGATCAGGCGGTTTCTCTGTTGTTTTTTCACTTCTTACACTCCAATTCCTGTTCTCTTTCAGTTTCTTCTCGCGGCAAAACGCAATCAGGTGCCGGCTCCAGCTGTGCTGTCAGTTTCTCCCACCGGATAAAAAAAGACCAACTACAATCTCTTGCAGTTGGTCTTGGAAAGTCGATTCCGTCTCGGGAGAGAGACGCTGACAGTCAAACAACTCATAAACTATGTAATTGCGGTTTGCTTCCTACGCATTCAAAGTAGCACATTCCTCAGCGAAAAACAAGACTTTGTATAACTTTCGGATAAGTACACGAAATTTGCGTAAAAAAACTGTGCAGTTCTCATAGAGCCATCGTCCCGGCATCTCCCCTGCCGGCGCGCTCCGCTCAGCCGCGCGCGCGCAGATACGGCCCGTTTTTCTCCATGTACTCGATATAATTGCGGTGAATATCCCCGAACGCCTTGATGATGGATTTTGCCGCCGCGCCCTGATGCCGATAGCCGATCTCCTCGACGATCTCATCATAATCGCGCAGAACATTCTTGCCCACAAAGTACTCCCGGCACATGCTCAGCGCCAGATTCGACAGGAACGTGACCGACACATCCTCAATACAGGCGGTCTCCAGATCGATCTTCAAGCCGAGCGTGATGCTTCCGTTTGTCGTCGTGGTCGGCAGGGCCGACGGCAGCTTGGCATAGCCGCAAAAATACGCAGTCTGATACTTCATTTCTTTTCTCCTTTTTCCATTTCGCGCCTTTTCCAAGGGCGCATTCTCATTTCTCGCTCTCAGCATAGCACGCTGCTCTGCCACCGTCAACTCGATTCCGCAGGTAAAAAACGGAGGCAGCCGATCGGCCGTCTCCGTTCTTCTGGATTCACAAATGCATACAAAACAGAATCTTTCCTGCGTTATCCGCGCGGAATGATCGCCTGCGCCACGTTCTCGAGCGTGCCCAGGTCGAGCACGTTGACCTGATCCGAGCCGACGACATAGAAGTAGTCGCCAATGTACAGGCCGCGGTTATTCCCGTCCCACTGCGAGACGGAGATCTCCTTGCGCAGCGTAAAGCCTTCATCCGCCGAATAGCCGTAGACAAGGTAGCTGTTTTCCGCCGGGAAGGCAATGATGTCCTTACCGCTGTCGACCAGAATGGCCTTGTGATTGTTCAGCGCCTCGCTGTAGTCGGCGTCAATGGCCTGCGTGTGCAGATCGTGCAGCTTCGCGGGGTCGGACGTGTCGATCATGACGAGCTTCATGCCGTCCACGGTCGTGTTCGCGCCGACCGCCTGCGTCTCCATGCCGAGACCGAAGAGCAGGCCATCCGACCAGACGTGCAGATAATCCGAGTAGCCGCTGAGCTTGAGCTCGCCGACGACCTTCGGGTCTGTCGGCTCGGTCAGATCGACCGCGAAGATCGGGTCGGTCTGGCGATAGGTGCACAGGTAGCCGTAATCGCCGTCAAAGCGCGCGGAGAACACCTGCTCTCCTTCCGCAAGGCCGGTCACGCTGCCGACGGTCTTGAGCGAGGCGTCGAGCACATAGACGTCGTTGCGCGTCTGCAACCCGTCAGCATCCGCCTTGGTGTTTTCAAAGTCGTGCTTCTCATCGCGGTAGACGCTGTAGGAATAGGTCTGCTCGGTCGTGGCCATGCGCAGATAGCCGCCGCGCTCGTCGAGCGAGAACTGGTTGTTGAGCGCGCCGGGCACGGCACCGTTTGCGGCAAAGACAAGCTTGCCGTCTGCGAGCGCAAAGCGGTTGACCACCGTGTTGACGCTGGAGGTATAATCCGTGACCGTGTAGCTGCCGTCTTTATACGTCTTGCCTGCACCGTCATCGTAAACGCTCGCGCACAGGTAGAGATTCTCCGCCGTCATATACACCGTCTCCCCGCCGCCGAGCACGGACTGGCTGGAGAGCCGGGTGCCGGACGCGATATCATACGACGCCGCGACCGCGTAGGTCATGGAGTTGTTATACGGCATGAGGCCGATGCTATCGCACGGCACGACCGACGCCGTGTCCCCGTCATACAGCCGGGGCGCATACGTGGTCTCGTCGCCTTTCTCGGGCGCATCGGGATAATACGACGTGCACAGATAGAGCACGCCGCCGACCATGCGCGAGGCGATCTCGTAGCCGTCCTGCCCGAGCGACTGGACCAGCGTCGGAGCCGCCGGGTCGGAAACGTCATAAATATCGACCGTGACATAGTTGTTGCCGCTGCCGGAACGCTCGTCCGAGGAAGTGTCACTGCCCGTCCAGTCGGTATACGACGAGAGGATGACCGCGCGGCTATCCACGAGATACAGCTCCAGCGGCAGCTTTTCCTGCGTGTGGGCCTGACCGTCCTCGGTCGTTGTCTGCTCCCAGTCCTGCCCGACGAACACGTTGGACACGTCCGTGACGTCCGCGCCGTCCGCCTGCATGACGATCAGCTCACTGCCGCGCAGAATGTAGATATACGTGCCGTCGGTCTTGACGATGTCGCCCTCATCGACACCCGCGACCTGCACGTTCGTGCCGGAGTAGAACGTGCCCTCGCCGTCGCCCTTGCCGTCGCCCTTGCCGCCGGCCTCCGGGTCGCCGGAGGTACCGTCAGACATGTTGAGCGACTTATCGCGCTCTGCAATCGCTTTCTGCGCATCGGTCAGCGCGGAATAGACCTCGCTGTAGCTCTTGGCAAAGGTCAGGCCGCCGGCCGTCACCGTTTTGCCGGTCTGGCCGCCGGTTCCGCAGGCGGTCAGCAGCGCGAGTGACAGGCACAGCACCAGAAATCCGGAAAGAAACTTTTTCATAGTACACCTCTATGGTTCGATGATTTTCAACTGCATTGTACAGGATTGGACGCGCTCGGTCAAGAAATGTTCCGAAAAAACGGAAGGACGCCCGCGGGCATCCTTCCGTCTGGTAGCGTATGCAGTTATGCGCCGAGGTACGCCGCGCGCACCGCGTCATTCGTCAGCAGCTCCTCGCCGCTGCCGGTGAGCGTGATGCGGCCAGTCTCGAGCACGTAGCCGACATCGGCGATCTTGAGGGCCATGTTCGCGTTCTGCTCAATGAGCAGGATGGTCACGCCCTGCTTGTTGATCTCCTGAATGATGGAGAAAATATCGCGCACGACCAGCGGCGCGAGGCCGAGCGAGGGCTCGTCCATCATGAGCAGCTTCGGGCGGCTCATGAGCGCGCGGCCGACCGCGAGCATCTGCTGCTCGCCGCCGGAGAGCGTGCCGCCGGCCTGCCAGCTGCGCTCTTTCAAGCGCGGGAACAGGCTGTACACCCACTCGAGGTCCTCCAAGAGATCATCCTTGCGCAGGTAGGCGCCGATCTTGAGGTTTTCCAGCACGGTCATGTCCGGGAAAATGCGCCGTCCCTCCGGCACGAGCGTCACGCCCTGCGTCACGATCTGGGTCGGGTCCTTGCCGGTGATGTCCTCGCCACGGAACGTGATCTTGCCGCCGCTCGGCTTGACAAGGCCGGAGATCGTGCGCAGTGTGGAGCTCTTGCCCGCGCCGTTGGAGCCGATCAGCGTGACGATCTGCCCCTCCTGCACATCGAACGAAATACCCTTGACGGCCTCAATGCCGCCGTAGTGCACCTGCAGGTCTTCAATTTTCAGAATCGTTTCACTCATCTTCCACAACCCCCAGATAGGCGTCAATGACGTGCTGATTGTTCTGGATCTCCTGCGGGATGCCCTCGGCGATCTTGCTGCCGAAGTCGATGACGTAAATGTAATCGGAGATCCGCATGACCAGATCCATATGGTGCTCGATCAGGAAGATCGTCAGGCCGTATTTGTCGCGTAGTTCATGGATGAACGCCGCGAGCTCGAGCGTCTCCTGCGGGTTCATGCCGGCCGCCGGCTCATCGAGCAGCAGCAGCTTCGGATCCGTCGCCAGCGCGCGGGCAATCTCCAGCCGGCGCTGGATACCATAGGGCAGGCTCGTTGCGATGTCGTCCTTGTATTTCTCCAGCCCCTGCTCCACGAGCAGGGCCATGGTCTCGTCGCGCATGCGCTTTTCTTCCTTGGCGTTGCCGCGGAAGGTCGCGGAAAACACGTTCTGCTTGGCGCGCATATGCTTTGCCACGAGCACGTTTTCAAACACCGTCATGCTCTTCCACAGGCGGATGTTCTGGAACGTGCGGGCGATGCCGAGCTTCGTGATCTTGTCTGGCGTCGGCGAGACGATCTTGCCCGTCCCGGCCAGCGGGTCGCGCGCGAGCATCTGCTCTTTCGTCTCGTCGTCCGGGTGATACTCCGCCGTGTAGAGCAGCGGATTTTCGCCCTTGTAGAGCTTTTTCATCTTGCCGGTCGGATGGTTGCGGACCATTGGCTCATCAAGGAACTTGACGAGGCCGTTCGTCGGCTCATACACGCCGGTGATGCAGTTGAAGGCCGTGGTCTTACCGGCGCCGTTCGGGCCGATGAGCGCCACGATCTGCCCCTCGGGGATGTGCAGCGACAGGTTGTTGACCGCCACGACGCCGCCGAACTGCATCGTGATATTTTCCACGCTGAGGATGTCTTTACTCATCTGCTTCGCCCTCCTCAACTACGTTCTTCTTTGCCTTTTTCGCTCGCTTGCGGAACAGATCCGGCAGCTCGCGCTCGCCCATGATGCCCTTGCGGAAGAAGAGCACGACGATCATGATGATGATCGAGAACACGACCATACGGAAACCGTTGCGCAGCAGCGGCACCTTGAACGCGCCGATATACGCCTCGTTGTCGAGGAAGCGCAGCCACCACTCGGAGCACGCAATGTACAGGAAGGAGGCGATGCAGCTGCCGGAGACGGAGCCAATGCCGCCGATGACGACGATGAGCAAGATCTCATACGTCATGGCCGAGGTGAACACCTTGGCCTGCACGGTCGTGGCAAACATGGCAAAGAGCGCGCCCGACACGCCCGCGAAGAACGAGCTGATGACAAACGACAGGCTCTTGTGCTTGGCGAGGTTCACGCCCATGGCCTCCGCCGCGATCTCATCATCGCGGATCGCCTTGAACGCGCGGCCGTAGGACGAATTGATGAGCAGGACAATAAGGAAAATGCAGATACCGGCAAGCAGGATCGGCACGACCGCGCTCAGGCGGAAGAGCACCTTGCCGGAAGCATTCGTGATGTTGAAATCCGCAAATGTCGGGTATCCCTTGAGAATGTTGGCGCCGTTGGTGACCTTGCCGAGCGTCTGCCACTGGAAAATGGCGCGCAGGATCTCGGCAAAGCCGAGCGTGGCGATGGCCAGATAGTCGCTCTTGAGGCGCAGGACCGGCAGACCGATCAGGTACGCGAAGAACGCGGCGACCAGGCCCGCGAAAATGATGGCCACGAGCACGCCGAGCACCAGACTCACGCCGCCGCCGAAGCCGGTGGCGCCGAACAGATGCTGGAACATCTCCTGGAAGGAGAAGTGGATGCTCGAACCCTCGAAGAGGTAATACACGCCATCACGCGCAGCATCCGGGATCATGAAGATCGCGTAGGCATACGCGCCGAGGAGCATGAAGCCCGCCTGCCCGAGCGAGAACAGGCCGGTGAAGCCGTTGAGCAGGTTCATGGACACGGCGACGAGCGAGTACACCGCACCCTTTTTGATGACCGTAAAGAGCAGGGAGCCGGGAGACATGACGTTTTCCAGCACCATCGTCACGAGCGTGAGCGCGAGCACGATGGCGAAGGTGATCAGGTTGCCGCGGCGCGCTTCTTTGTCTTTTGCTTTCAGCACAGTGATCCCCCCCTCTCAGACTTTGTCCGTGGCCTTTTCACCGAACAGGCCGGTGGGCTTGACCACGAGGACGACGATCAGCAGTGCGAACGTGAACGCATCGGAGAACACCGTCATGCTGGTGCCCTTGATGAGCGTTTCGCAGATACCGATGATGAACGCGCCGATCACGGCGCCGGGGATCGAACCGATGCCGCCGAACACCGCCGCAACAAACGCCTTCAGACCGGGCATGGCGCCGGAGGTCGGAATGACGGTCGGGTAGTTCGTGAAATACAGCAGTGAGCCGACGGCCGCCAGGAACGAGCCGATGATAAACGTCACGGAGATGACCTTGTTGATCTTGATGCCCATGAGCTGGCTGGTCTCGAAATCCTTCGCGACCGCGCGCATGGCCATGCCGATCTTCGTGTGGTTGATGAGCCACTGCAGCAGCAGCACGAGCACGATCACGAGCACGGGCGTGATGACCGTGACCCAGTGCGTGGATGCGCCGAGGATCGTGACCGTGCCAGACACGAACGGCAGCGACGGATACGTCTGCGGCTGGCCGCCGGTAGCATACAGTGCCACGTTCTGCAGCAGGTAGCTCACGCCGATGGCCGAGATCATGACGGACATGCGCGGCGCGCTGCGCAGGGGCTTATAGGCCGCGCGCTCGATGACGAAGCCGAGCAGGACCGTCAGCACGAGCATGAGCGGAATGGATACGTACACCGGCAGGGACGCACACATGAAGACCATCATGAGGCCTGCACACATGAACACGTCGCCGTGGGCGAAGTTAATGAGACGCAGGATGCCGTAGACCATCGTATAGCCGATGGCGATCAGGGCATACTGGCCGCCCAGCGAAACGCCGGATAAAATTTGTGCGACTAGAAATTCCATCTGTTTCCCTCTCTATCGTTTGCAAATGCGGACATTCAGCCGCCGCGAAAACCGCGGAGCTTCCGCAGCTTTCGCAGCGGCTCAAAATCCCGAAGGGGGAGCCGAAGCTCCCCCCGGATTTTTGGATCTCAGACCGATTCAGAAGCTCAGGAAGCCTTCTGCTGCGTCACGAACTTCCACGCGTTGGTGGCCGAGTCGATGGTCTTGATATAAGCGGTGTCGCGGATCGCGTCGCCGGTCTCGTCAAAGGCGATGTGGCCGGACACGCCGTCATAGACCACGCCGGGCAGCGCTTCCATGACCTTGGCCGGATCGGTGGAACCGGCAGCCTTCAGCGCCTCGAGTGCAACATAATAAACGTCATAGCCCATGGCCGTCACTGCGGAGATGGTATCGTCGCCGCCGTTGGTGGTCTTGGCGTCGGCATTGCCGTTGATATAGGCCTTGATGCCGTCGTCGAAGGTCTTGTTGCCGCCTTCTGCGTAGAAGGTGGAGACGAACGCCTGGACGCTGGTGCCCTTGGCAGCCTGCAGAACCATGTTATCATCCCACGTATCGGAGCCGAGGAACGGAATGTCGATGTTCAGGGAAGCCGCCTGAGAGACGAGCTGCGTAGAGTATGCGATCGACACGGGCGCGAAGATAACGTCGCAGCCCTGATCCTTCGCCTTGTTCAGGTAGGAGCTGAAGTCGGAGTTGTCTTTCGGGAAGGAGTCGGTGACGACCGTGCCGCCGGCCTTCTCAAACGCCTGCTTGAAGAAGGTGACCAGGCCCTGGTCATACTCGTTGCCGTTCTCGCCGAGGCAGTAGGCCTTCTTGGCCTTGAGCTCGGAAGAAGCATAGTTGGCAAGGACGGTGCCCTGGAACGGATCCAGGAAGCAGATGCGGAAGTAGTGGCTGTTGCCGGCCGTGACGTTCGGGTTCGTGCAGGTCACACCCACAGCCGGGATGCCGGCCTGCTTGAACGTGTCGGACGCAGCGATGGACACACCGGAGCCGTAGGAGCCGAGCACGATGGAGACCTTCTCATTGACAAGTTTGGAAGCCGCCGAGACAGCCTTCGCGGAATCGGAGCCGTTATCGGAGTAGACGAGCTCGACCTTGTAGGTCTCGCCGCCGATCTCAACGGTCGGGGTCTCCTGGTTGGCATACTGCATGCCGAGCATTTCCTTCTTGCCGCCGGCGCCGGAGTCGCCGCTGGCGGGCTCGAACACGCCGATCTTCACGACCTTCTCACCGTTGTCGGCCGTGCTCTTGTCGCCGCCGCCGCAGGCGCACAGCGCGAACACCATGACCAGAGCGAGCAGCAGAGCAATCGCTTTTTTCATTGTATTTCCTCCAATCATTTCTTATCCGGACGCTGTCCGCGGCGCGCGGACAAATGTCCTTCAAATGAATATGCAAAGATTATACTATCGTTTTCACAAAATTGCAATATCAAATTCATGAAATATTCACATTAAAATTTCGAATACTTTGCGCACAATGCCGGTCACAGCACAAACGGGCTCGTGCGCCAGTCGCCGCCGCAGCGGCGCTCCTCTCTGGCGGGGCAGCCGAGCACGTAGAGATCGTGTGCATCCGCCGTCAGGGCAAAGATTTCTCCGGCGGCACCCGGCAGGTTCCGTCCGGCGGCCGGCTTCGTGATGAGCGGCACCGACGCACGCGTATCGATCGCGCGCAGCAGCTCCCTGCCCTGCGCGCCGATGGCCAGCACACGTGCATACGGCGGCGTGCCCGTGTCCATGCCGGCGGTGACGCCGAGGGCCGCGCACATCGTCATGCGCCGGATGCGCGAGAGCGCATAGCGCTTGGATTTCGCCGCCGCCAGCACACCATCGAGCGTCGGCGCCTCGTGTGCGGCGCGGTACAGGCTGTTGCCCAGCCCCTCGGATGCGCCGGGCAGCGCGTTGTATGCCGTCTGCGGCAGCATGCGCAGGCGCGAGAGCAGCGCGCTCTCCAGCGCATCCGGCAGCACCGGACCGCGGCCAAGGGTTTTTTCTCGTGCGCTGATCTCCGCCGCTGCTTTCGGCAGAAAGGCGGACACGTTCTCCCCTGCGCCGATGCGCGTGCGCAGCTCGCTCGCCGAGCGCACATTCCCCTCCGCCGGACGGTCGTGCTGCGCGCCGGTGCGCAGAATCGTCAGCGGATGCAGATCGAGCCGCTGGTCAAAGATCGCCTTGAGATACTCCACGGCAAGAATATTGTTCGGTGCCTGCAGCAGTTCCGCCAGTGCGCCCACACGCCGCGCGACCGCCTGCTGCCGCGCCGCTGCAAACGGGATGCCGGACTGCAGCTCGGCGCGCAGGTCCTCGCCCAGCAGCGGATCGAGCAGCACCTCGGCCACCCGCTGCAGCGGCTCCAGCTCGCCGCACTCGCTGCCGAAGCTCAGATGCGTCACCACGCCGAGACTGCCCAGCAGCCCCACGGCACCGCGGGCAAAGCCCTCCGCCGACGACAGCGCCCACGGCAGCGGCAGCTCCAGCACCAGATCTGCTCCGCAGCGTGCGGCGGCCTCCGCGCGCGCAAACTTGGAATACACTGCCGGACTGCCGCGCTGCACAAAGTCGCCCGACATGACGCACACGACCGGACAGTCCGCCCCCAGACGCGCGCGCGTCTGCTCGATGAGCCGCGCATGTCCGTTGTGAAACGGGTTATACTCAGCAACAATGCCGATGACATTGCCCATTTTTGCACCTTCTTTCGAAAAATACTTGCGTTTTCCAACGAAATGATTACAATAAGAGTGTTATGGCATCATAATACTGTGGTTTTGCGAAAATTACAATATTTTATATGAGAAAGGAATCTGACTATGAAAATTCTTGTCATCAATGCCGGCAGCTCCTCTCTGAAGTATCAGCTGATCGACATGGAGACCGAGCACGTCCTGGCCAAGGGCCTGTGCGAGCGCATCGGCATCGACGGCCACCTCAAGCACACCCCGCTCATCGGCGGTAAGCCGGTCTTTGACGAAGACCTGCCGATGCCCACCCACTCCGAAGCCATCGCCGCGGTCATCGACAAGCTGACCAGCGCCGAGTACGGTGTGGTCACCTCCATGAAAGAGATTGACGCCGTCGGTCACCGCGTCGTCCACGGCGGCGAGAAGTTTGCCTGCTCCGTCAAGATCGACGACGCCGTCATGGCCGCCCTCGAGGAGTGCACGCCGTTTGCCCCGCTGCACAATCCCGCCAACATCACCGGCATCAACGCCTGCCGCGCCGTCATGGGCGACGACGTGCCGATGGTCGCCGTGTTTGACACTGCGTTCCACCAGACCATGCCCGGCAAGGCCTATATGTACGCCATTCCTTATGAATACTACCAGAACGACGGCATCCGCCGCTACGGCTTCCACGGCACGAGCCACCGCTACGTGTCCGCCCGCTGCGCCGAGCTCATGGGCAAGCCCATCGAAGAGCTCAAGCTCATCTCCTGCCACATGGGCAACGGCAGCTCCATCTGCGCGATCGACGGCGGCAAGTGCGTCGACACGTCCATGGGCTTCACCCCGCTGGTCGGTCTGCCGATGGGCACCCGCTGCGGCGATCTCGACAGCGGTGTCATCCAATTCATCATGAACAAGTACGGCATCAGCATCGACGAGATGCTCAACATCCTCAACAAGAAGTCCGGCGTGCTCGGCGTCTCCGGCGTCAGCTCCGACTTCCGCGATCTCGACGCCGCCGCTGCCGAGGGCAACGACCGCGCCCAGCTCGCGCTCGACATGTTCCACTACTGGGTCGCCAAAGTCGCCGGCTCCTACGTCGCGGCCATGAACGGCGTCGATGCCATTATCTTCACCGCCGGCGTCGGCGAGAACAGCAAGTCCTCCCGCGCCGCCATCGCCGAGTACTTCGGCTATCTGGGCGTGAAGATCGACCCGGTCGCCAACAGCAAGCGCGGCGAAGACATCATGATCTCCACCCCCGACTCCAAGGTCAAGGTGTTCGTCATCCCGACGAACGAGGAGCTCGTCATCGCCCGCGACACGAAGGCCATCTGCGGCTGAGTTTCCCGGGACACAAAACCACGGCGCTGAGATCAGCGCCGTGGTTTTTCTCGTTCAAAGCGGGGCATACTACATTATATAATATCCACCCTGCATTTTTCCACAAAAAACTTCGCCATGTCCC
>ENA-UERN01000730-UERN01000730.1-human-gut-metagenome-genome-assembly--contig:-NODE-730-length-36298-cov-45.239916_pt1 | contig 36298 bp, 32 predicted proteins | sample MGYA00242950_ERZ507950 | MGnify/ENA primary metagenome ERZ507950 (study PRJEB26167, sample SAMN06115515) | human gut metagenome | host: Homo sapiens | place: China:Ningxia | collected 2014-11-26...
GCCGATGTGCAGCAGTTCATGTTCGGCAAAAACGATTCCACCATGCTGATCGTCCGCTTTGACGCCCCCAGCGCCAGTGACGAGACCATGGAAGCCGTTAAGCAGATCGAAAAGCTGCTGCGCAAGGACTGCTTCTTCGGCGGCATGAGCGTCATCCTGCAGGACACCAAGGCTCTGGTCAATCAGGAAATGCCGCTGTACATCCTGATCGCCGTGGGCGCCAGCCTGCTGGTGCTGTTCCTCTCGCTGGAAAGCACCCTCACCCCCCTGCTGTTCATGCTGGGTCTGCTGTTCCCCATCGCGTACAACTTCGGCACCAACATCTTTCTGGGGCAGATCAGCTACATCACCGAGGCGCTTGCTACCGTGCTGCAGCTGGGCGTTACGATGGACTTTTCTATCTTCCTGCTGCACCGCTATGAGGAAGAAAAGGAACTGCGCTCCTCCAATGAGGAGGCCATGACCAGCGCTATCTGCAAGACCATGACCTCCATCTCCGCTTCCAGTCTGACCACCATTGCCGGCTTCCTTGCGCTGTGCGCCATGCGCCTGACGCTGGGCCGCGATATCGGCCTTGTCATGGCAAAGGGCGTGGCACTGGGCGTCATCTGCACCGTGGTCATCCTGCCCTCTTTGATCCTTACCTTTGATAAGTGGGTGGAAAAATACAAGCATCGCACCGTTATCCCCCGGCTGACCAAGCTGAGCTACTTTGTTTCCAAGCATTCCGTGCCCATCGTGGTCGTGTTTATCCTCATCCTCATCCCCTTTGCCATTGCGCAGAATAAGACCAGCGTGTACTACACCCTGTTCGACTCCCTGCCCCAGGACCTGACCGGCATCGTGGGCACCAACAAGCTGGGCGAAGACTTCGGCATGACCACCAGCCACTTCATTCTGGTGCATGACGATCTGACCGCTACGCAGGTGTCCGACCTGTGCGATGAGCTGAAGGACGTGGACGGCATCACGCAGGTGGTAAGTCTGGATTCCATTACCGGCCCCGGTTTTGATACCGAGTTGCTGCCCGACAGCGTGATGGAGATCCTGCAGTCCGGCGGCTACAAGCTGATCCTTGCAAACAGTTCCTACAAGACCGGCACGGATGCCATCAACAACCAGCTGGACAAGATGATCGGCCTGATCAAAAATGTAGATCCCGAGGGCGTCATCACCGGTGAAGGTGCCATGACCAAAGACCTGATCGAGGTGGCAGACGTGGACTTCAAGAACGTCAACGTCTGGTCGATCATGGCAGTTCTGGTCATCATCGCCATCTCCTTCAAGAGCATCTCCATCCCGGTGCTGCTGGTCGCCAGCATCGAGGCCGCTATTGCCATCAACATGGGCATCCCGTACTTTACCGGTACGCAGCTGCCCTTCATCGCCAGCATCGTCATCGGCACCATCCAGCTGGGCGCTACCGTGGACTACTCCATCCTGATGACCACCCGTTATCACGAGGAGCGCGCCTTTGGCCGCACCCCCAAGGAAGCTGCCCAGCAGTCGCTGGAGCATTGCAGCCAGTCCATCCTGACCAGTGGTCTGACCTTCTTCGCCGCGACGGTCGGCGTGGCTGCCATCAGTAAGATGGAGCTGCTGCGGAGCATCTGCCTGCTGATCTCCCGCGGCGCTCTGATCAGTATGCTGGTCATTCTGGTGGTGCTGCCCGCCGCCCTGATGCTGTGTGACTGGCTCATCCGCCACACCACCCTGAAGTGGATGATACCTGAATCTGCCAACGCCAAGAAGTCTGAAAAGGAGTAATGCGTTATGAAAAAATCGCTTCGTTTCGCCAGTGCGGCGCTGGCAGTTGCCCTCGCCGCCAGCTGTGCAGCCCCGGCTTTTGCCGCAGGCGGCAGCAGCTTTACCAAGTCTGAGACCGTGTACGCTGTGATGAACGCCGATGGCTCCATCCAGAGCACCACCGTCAGCGAGCATGTTTACAGCGCCTCCGGTCTGTCCAAGGTGACCGACCAGAGCACCCTGACCAACATCCAGAACACCGAGAGCAGTGCCGCGTTCACACAGGACGGCGAAAAGCTGGTGTGGAACACCGATGATACCGATGTGTATTATAAAGGTGACACCGACCGCGCCCTGCCCATTCAGGCCACCGTCACCTACGCGCTGGACGGTCAGGAAGCCGCGCTGGAAGATCTGATCGGCAAGAGCGGTCATCTGACCATGACCATCGCCCTGAAGAACAACGAGACCGGCACCGTGAACGTGAACGGCACCGACCGCACCATCGTCACCCCGCTGGTCACCGCCGTGGGCGTGATCTTCGGGCAGGATGCCACCAACGTGGTGGCTGCGCACGGTCTGGTGGAAAGCGCTGCCAAGAGCAATGTGGCTGCCTTTGTCACCCTGCCGGGCGTAAAGGATTCCCTGTCCGGTCTGCTGCCGGACGAGCTGGACACCATTGAGGACTATCTGCAGGACACCATCACAGTGGAAGCGGATGTCACCGGGCTGACCTGCCCGCAGGTGATGATGGCCTGCGCTACCAACGCTGCGGCTCTGGGCACTGACAACGTGTTTGACCTGAGCAGCCTCAACGACCTGACCGACGGCATCAACCAGCTGAACGACGCCATGAGCCAGCTGCTGGACGGCGCTTCTCAGCTGGAGGACGGTACCAGCCAGCTGGCCAGCGGTGTGCTGGCACTGCTGGACGGTGCCAACACCCTGAACAATGGTGCAGCCGCACTGGACAAGGGTCTGGGGCAGCTGACCAACGGTCTGGACACCCTGAGCTCCAACAACAGCGCCCTGAACAGCGGCGCACAGCAGGTGGCGGACGGTGTGCTGGCTTCTGCCAACAAGACCCTGAAAGAGGGCGGTCTGATCGACACCGATATGACCTGGGACAACTACGCTGCGGTCATCGACAACATCCTGACCATCAACGACAAGACGCTGGCTGCCGGACGCCGCAAGATGGTGCGCACCATCTGGGAGCAGGCTCCCAGCTTCAAGGACAGCCAGCTGGATCTGGCGCTGTACCTTTCCGCTACCAAGACGAACCATGATCTGGAGGCTGCTCTGCATCTGATGCAGAACTACGACCCCTCCATGCTGTGCGGTCTGGTGCAGCTGCTGACCAGTCAGGAAGCCAAGGACACCGCCAAGGCAGAGCTGAAGTATCAGGTGGAGAACAGTCAGGATATCGCGGATGTGCGTGCCCTGAAGGACAGCCTTGCCAAGATCCAGTACTTCGTTTCCAGCGTGGGCCAGTACACCGCCGGTGTGCAGTCCGCCGCAGACGGTGCTCACTCTGCCAAGGACGGCAGCGCCCAGCTTGCCGCCGGTACCAAGACCCTGTACGATGGCGTGAACACCCTGAACGATGGCGCAAGCCAGCTGAATGACGGCACCCACCAGCTGAACGATGGTCTGAACCAGTTCAACGAGGAGGGCATCTCCAAGCTGACCGGCGCACTGGATCAGGATCAGCTGCACGGCCTTAAGACCGTGCTGGACGAAATGAGCGACCGGCTGGAAAGCTACACCAGCTTTGCCGGTGCACCCGAGGACGCCGAGAGCAGTGTGAAGTTCATCTACAAGACCGCCGAGACCGTAGCCTCTGCCGACAATGTTGTGGCTGAGACCGAGACGGTGCAGGAGGGCAACTTCTTCACCCGCCTGTGGCAGCGCATCGTGGACCTGTTCAAGTTCTGATAATGCCAACATCCTTCCAGAATCGTATATAGATACACAAGAAGCGCCCCGCAGCCATTCGGCTGCGGGGTGCTCCTTGTATCTGCGGGAATATTTCCGTATGAAAGGCATAAAATAAAAAGAAAGCATCTTGATTGCATTCTGCTTTCATTTGTGATACAATCAAAGAAAGAAGGAGGTGCTGGATATGGCACAGATCAGTGTTCGCGTAGATGATGCTGTGAAGCATGAAGCAGAGCAGACCTTTGACGAGATCGGTCTGAGCATGAACACGGCTATAACGATCTTTCTCAAGGCCTGCGCCCGGGAAAAGCGCATTCCGTTCGAGCTGACCGCAGACCCCTTTTATTCCTCTGCCAATCAGCGTTATCTGGAAGGCATCATGCGGGATGTGCGCAGCGGCAAGGCGCATTTTGCCCCGCATGATCTCATCGAGGAAGCCTGATGCGGCTGCTGTGGGAGGATCGCGCATGGGAGGATTATCTTTATTGGCAGATGCAGGACAAAAAGACGCTGAAACGCATCAACGCGCTGATTAAAGATATCGCCCGCAACGCCTTTGACGGCATCGGCAAGCCGGAACCGCTGCGCGGTACGCTCAGCGGCTGGTGGAGCCGCCGTATCGATGATGTGAACCGCATCGTTTACTACGAAGAAAACGGCATTGTGTTTATCGTTTCCTGCCGCGGACATTACGATGACACCTGACAACAGCCGCTGTATCTAAAAAAGGACACCGGATAGCCTACGGGCTGTCCGGTGTCCTTTTTTAAATAAACTTACTGATCCTTTTCCACCATCATCTTGCTGGCTTTATAGATATCGCCGCAGCCGAGGGTGATGACCAGATCGCCGGGCTGGGCGTTCTGCTTGACCCAGTCGGCGGCTTCCTGCAGGCTGTTCACCAGCACGGAGCCGGGGATCTGCGCTGCCAGCTTTGCGCTGGTAATGGTGGGGTCGTTGGGCTCGCGGCTGCCCATGATAGGGGTCAGCACTGTGATGTCCGGGATCTTGAGCACATCCACAAAGTCGTTGAACAGCATCTTGGTGCGGCTGTATGTAAACGGCTGGTGGACGGCGATCAGGCGCTTGTAGCCCATTTCTTTGGCGGTGTTCAAGGTGGCGCGCAGCTCGGTGGGGTGGTGGGCGTAGTCGTCAATGACCAACGCACCGTTGCACTCGCCGTACACCTCAAAGCGGCGGCCTGCGCCCTTGAAGTTCAGGGCGGCTTCGGCGCACTGCTCTGCGCTCAGGCCCACAAAGCGACACACGGCGCACATGGCCAGTGCATTATAAATATTGTGGCGGCCGGGCACGGACAGGCGGATGCGGGTGGTGTCGGTCGTATTCCACTCCTTCAGGTCGAACTCGAAGAAGCCGGGCTTATACTCGTTGACGTTGACAGCGCGGTAGTCGCCGTGGTTGTCGATGGCAAAGGTGCGCACCCGGCGGTCCAGCGTGTACATCACGTCCATGGTGTTCTTGTCGTCAGCATTGGCAAAGATCATGAACTGGGTCATCAGGGCAAAGCGCTTGAAGGCGAACTTCAGCTCGCCCATGCTGCCGTAGTAGTCCAGATGGTCGTTGTCGATGTTCAGCACCACAGACAGGTAGGGGGTCAGCTTCAGGAAGGTCTCGGCGAACTCGCAGGCCTCGATGACGATATCATCGCCCTTGCCGGCCTTGCCGTAGCCGTTGATGAGGGGCAGCTTGCCGCCGATGACGGCAGAAGGGTCGCGGCCTGCCAGCTCCAGCGCAGTGGTGATCATGGAGGTGGTAGTGGTCTTGCCGTGAGTACCGGACACGCAGATGCTCTGCTTGTACAAGCGGCTCACATAGCCCAGCAGCACGCTGCGCTCCACGGTGGGGATACCATAGGAGGCGGCTGCGTTCAGCTCCACGTTGTCCTTGGAGATGGCGGCAGAGTACACCACCATGTCCGCACCGACAACGTTATCCGCATTGTGGCCAAGGCTGACCTTCACGCCCATCTCCCGCTCGTAGCGGATGATGCTGCCGTCCAGCACATCGCTGCCGGACAGCTCGTAGCCCTTGGCGGCCAAAATCTGGATCAGCGGGTACATTCCGCTGCCGCCGCAGCCGATAAAATGGATCTTCTTTACATGGTCCAGCAGATGCTGGCTATAATCCGAGTACATGAACATAGTAAGGCTCTCCTCCAAATATTAACGGCTGCAGCGCAGACCGATTCCTTCCAAATATGGGGACACACTCTTATTATATAATTTTTGCAGCATAAAATAAACAGGTAAGGCCGAATTTTCGGAAAGAACCATAATTTTTTTGTGAATTTTGTGATATGTGTACAACAAAATCCCGGCAGTATTACTTTGCCCGCCGCTGCAGGATCTCGTCCAGAATGGCATCGGCCACATCTGCCTTGCTCATCAAAGGCAGCTCCCGGGTGCCGTCCGGGGTGATGAAGGTGACCACGTTGGTGTCCACCCCAAAGCCTGCACCGGCCACCTTGAGGTTGTTGGCCACCACCATGTCCAGATTTTTCTTGGCAAGCTTCGCGGAGGAGTTTTCCACAAGGTCCCGGGTCTCCATGGAAAACCCGCACAAAAACTGGTGGGTCTTGCGGGGGCCGATGGTGCCAAGGATGTCCTCGGTGCGCTCCACCGGGATGGAAAGGTCGCCTTCCTTCTTTTTGATCTTGTCGTCTGCCACAGTGGCGGGGCGGTAGTCCGCCACGGCAGCAGCCATGATGAGCACATCGGTGGTGTCAAAGCGGCTGGTCACTGCCTCGTACATCTGCCGGGCTGTGGTCACCGGCACATCGGTGGTGAACTTGACCGGCGGCAGCGCGGTCTGCCCGTGGATCAGGGTCACTTCGGCGCCCCGCATGGCGGCGGCGCGGGCAAGGGCGTAGCCCATCTTGCCGGTGGAGTGGTTGGTCAGGTAGCGCACCGGGTCCAGCGCCTCCTGCGTGGGGCCGGCGGTCACTGCGATGCGCAGCCCTGCCAGATCCTTCGGGCGGGCAATGGCGTGCAGGATGTGCTCGATCAGCACTTCCTCCTTGGGCAGGCGTCCGCTGCCCACATCCTTGCAGGCCAGCACGCCGCTTTCGGAGGGGATAACGGTAAAGCCGTACCGCTCCAGCGTGGCAAGGTTATCCTGCGTGATGGGGTTTTCCAGCATGCCGGTGTTCATGGCGGGAGACACAAGCTTTGGACACTTTGCAGCCAGCACTACGGTGGTAAGCATATCGTCCGCAATGCCGTGCGCCATTTTGGCAATGACGTTGGCGGTGGCAGGGGCGACTAAGATCACATCTGCCTTTTTTGCCAGTGAGATGTGGGTGACCTCAAACTTAAAATCCCGGTCAAAGGTGTCCACCATGCACTTGTGGCCGGTCAGGGTCTCAAAGGTGAGAGGGGTGATGAACTGGGTGGCGTTTTTGGTCATGATGACCTCCACATCCGCACCCAGCTTGCGCAGTGCACTGGCCACATTGGCCATCTTATAGGCGGCAATGCCGCCGCTCACGCCCAGCAGGACGCACTTGCCGTTCAGATCCATGGTTCGTTTACCTCCCGGAAAAACAGTTCTTTTCCACATATCTTACCTTAGTATAATGCAAAACTTCCACCAGCACAACAAAATCTTTGCCGGGAACTTGTATCCTGCGCAAAAATGCGGTAAAATACGCTTGACAAAGAGCAAACCGGTTCTTTTCTTTTACTTTGAAAAGGAAAACAGAATTATGATCTTAGCCATTGATATAGGCAACACTACCGTCGCCCTTGGGGGCATCCGGGACGGACGTGTATGCTTTGTGGCGCGCATGGACACGGTGCGCACCCGCACGGCTGCGGAATATCGTGCCGAGATGGATAAAATTTTTGCGCACCGTCGCCACCCGGAGCGCCCCATGCGCTTTGAAGGGGCGGTGCTTACCAGCGTAGTGCCCCAGATCACCGGGGCACTGGCCGAGTGCGCCCGTCACTACACCGGCAAAAAGCCGGTCATCATTTCGCCGGACATCCGCACCGGGCTGACCATGGGGGTGGACGAGCCCCGCGCCGTGGGCAAGGACAGGCTGGTGGATGCCGCCTACGCGGCGGCAAACTTTCCGCTGCCGGTCGTCACGGTAGACCTTGGCACCGCCACTACCTTTAATGTGGTGGACAAGGATCGGGTATTCCGGGGCGGCGTGATCTGCCCCGGCCTTTCCACCGGGCTGCGCGCGCTGGGCGAGCGCTGCGCCCAGTTGCCGCAGGTGCATCTGGGCTCCCCGAAAAAGGCCATCGGCACCAATACCGAAAGCTGTATGCTGTCCGGCTCGGTGCTGGGCACCGCCGTGCTCATTGACGGCATGGTGCAGCGCATTGAGGAAGAGCTGGGCAGCCCGGCTACGCTGGTGGTCACCGGCGGGCTGGCAAAGTACGTCACCCCGCTGTGCCGCCATCCCCTGACCTATGACCCCGAGCTGCTGATGAAGGGGTTGGCACTGCTGTACCAGCTGAACGCCCCGCAGGAGCACGGCCGCAGCCATGGCGGCGGCAGACACTACGGTCAACAGGGACGCCCCCGGGCAAAGCACCCGTACCCCAACCGCCGCACCCGCCGCGAGCCGGAGGCGCTGGTAGGCTGAGGGAACAAGAGGATAAGGGAGAGCATTATGAAACTGGGCATTCTTGGCACGGGTAAGATCGTGCAGGAATTTTTGCCATGGCTTGTGGAGCACACGCCGTTTACTGTGCAGGCGGTGTGCAGCACCCCGCGCTCGGCGGCAAAGGCCGCAGAGCTGTGTGCACAATATCAGATCCCGCAGCACACCACCAATTACTTTGAACTGCTGCAATGGGTAGACGCGGTCTACATCGCCGTGCCCAACTTGCAGCACGCCCGCTACGCCCGGGTGGCGCTGGAAGCGGGTAAGCACGTCATTGTGGAAAAGCCCATGGCGGTGACCGCCGCCGAGACCGAGGAACTGGCTGCGCTGGCGCAGCGCAAGCGGCTGTTCCTCTTTGAGGCGATGACCACCCAGTACCAGCCCAACTACGCAAAGCTCCGGGAGCTGCTGCCCCGGGTGGGCACAGTGCGCATGGTGCAGTGCAGCTTCAGCCAGTATTCCAGCCGGTACGACGCCTTTTGCGCCGGGCAGACCCCGCCGGTGTTCGACCCGCTGTGCGCGGGCGGCGCACTGATGGACTTGGGCGTGTACAACGTCAGCTACATCGTGGGTCTGTTCGGTGAGCCCAACAAGGCAGTGTATGCCGCCAACATGGAGCGCAATATCGACACCAGCGGTGTGCTGATGATGGATTACAGCGGCTTCAAGGCGGTAAGCCTTGCCGCCAAGGACTGCGCAGCCCCTGCCCGCTGCATCATTCAGGGCACGAAGGGCTACATTCTGCAAAAATCCACCCCGAACTACTGCGGCGGCGTGACCTTCCATCCCAACGAGGGCAAGGAGGAGCACTATAACCTGAACGGGGACCGTCCCCGGCAGGCGGCAGAGTTCGAGGCCTTTTACCGCGCCATGACTACCGGAGATCAGGAACTGTGCGCCCGGATGCTGGACACCAGCATCGCGGTGAGCCGGGTCCTCACGGTGGCGCGCCGCAGCGCCGGGGTGCGCTTCCCCGGTGACAGATTCTAACGCATTTTTCTCTGGAACACGCCCTGACAACTACGCGCTTCCAAAGATTTGAAGATTCACCTAAAACCCGCACAGAGCGGGCAGGTTTGCGCCGTATCCGACAAAAAGGGCGGAACGGCAGCAGGAGGAAAACTGAATTATGAAGAATACCAATACGAAGACCTTGACTCGTGTGGCCCTGCTGGTGGCCATTGAACTGGTGATGAAGCTTGTCGGTCTGGGCAGTGTGCCCATGGGCCCGCTGTACATGAGCTTCCTCACCCTTCCCATCGCTGTGGGCGCCATCACCATGGGCCCCGCCGTGGGTGCCCTGCTGGGCGGCGTGTTCGGCGCTGTGAGCTTCTACGATGCCATCACCGGCGCATCTGCCATGACCGGTGCACTGTTTCAGGTCAGCCCGCTAAACACCTTTATCCTGTGCGTGGGCATGCGTGTGCTCATGGGTCTGTGCTGCGGCCTGATCTTCAAGGCTCTGCAGAAGCTGGACAAGTCCCGCACCTGGAGCTACATCCTCAGCGCCATGACCGCGCCCGCCCTGAACACCCTGTTCTTCATGGGCTACATCGTGCTGGCCTTCTACGGCTGCGACTATGTGCAGAATTTGGTGTCCGTCAAGGGCGCTGCCAACCCCTTCATGTTCGTAGTGCTGCTGGTTGGCGTGCAGGGCGTAGCCGAATTTCTGGTGTCCGGCATTCTGGGCGGCATCGTCGCCCGCGCCGTGGCAAAGTTCCTGAAGTAAGACCGGCTGCGCACCATGTCAGGGCGGCGCATCCGTGTTTAGAATAGAAAAATGAATGCTCCTCCGGCAACCCGCCGGGGGAGTTTTTTGTTGGAAACGGCTCCAATATCCTCCCTGTGAAAATGCAATGCCGGAGCGTCCGCAGACGCTCCGGCATTGCCCTATTTAAAGGCGGCTCTTACTTTTTCTCCCGCAGCTGTTCCAGATAGCCGTCTGCCTTGATGGCCTCCGGGGTGAAGGAGTTATTCTTCCACCAGTTCACAAGGGCGGCGGTCACGGTCAGGCCGGTGGTCACCAGCTGCTCCACGGTGGCACTCTCGATGGGCAGCATGGGCTTGCCGCAGGCGCTCAGCACCTGATTGGTCAGTGCCAGTGCCAGCGCAGCCGTGCGCGCCAGTGTGGCGGCAGAAATTTTGCAATGGGTATCGTTCATAGGTTCAGTTCCTCTCTTTCTCTAAATCTGCGATGCGGTGGTTTGCCACCTTCATCTGTTCTTCTAGAATGGGTACGCGGCGGGCAAAGTTGTTATGCTCCCGCACCTCCCGGGTCAGTTCCTCCAGCTTGGTGTCGGTCACCGCTTGGCTTTTTCCGTTGGCGATCAGCACGCCGATCAGGGTCACCGCGCCTGCGATGATGGCCGAGATGATGCTTGTCATCGCGCTCACCCCCTCCACCGGGCTTTGTCTGCCCGGGTATCCACGTGCACCCAGCCGGTAGTTCTGCCCGCCTTGACGGGGTAGCGTCCCACGCCGCCCCAGTCCGGCATCAGGCTTTCGGTGTAGGCGGCCACGTCCTCCACGCTCACGTCCTCCACCCGGATGTCTGCCGCCCGGCCCAGCAGGTGCTGGCTGCTCTTTGCTCCGCCTACGGCTGCGTTGTGCGCTGCCGTCCGGTAACCGCTGGTAATGGTCACCGGCTTCCCAAAGTGCTCCCGGATACACTGGAGCAGCAGCATCAGTGCCTCGTCCACCATAACGGCGTCGGTGCCGTCCCGGCAGCGCAGCTCCCGCACCTTAAAGTCCGGTGCAAGGCGGCGGTTGCCGTCTTTGGTAAGGCTATACTGCTTAATCGCCATAGTTCACATCCTTTCTTAACCGTTGTATTCCTTGATGTAGGCGCTATGGAGGATAGTGCCTGCGGGGCAGAAATTCAGGGTCGCACGGTTGCCCAGCAGGATCGCATCGCAGGCGCTCTTGAAGGTCTTGAAGCCGGGGTACTTGTTCTCTGCGCCGCCATAGGTAGGCAGTGTCCAGGTGCACCAGTTGTCGCCGTTTGTATTTGCCTGCATCGCAAACTCACCGCCGCCAGAGGTGTTCAGCCGCAGCCGCAGATGCTGGTGCAGGGACTCGGCACCCCACCACATATAGGTGTTTCCCAGTGAAGTGCCACCGGCGTCTGTCGCCCAGCGCCATGCGCAGTCTGCTTCTGCCGTTTTTCCTTCCGCAATGCCATAGATCGAAGGCCACGCATAGCTGTACAGCTCGCTGCCGAAGGCGAGCACATTCGCAGTGCCCTTTGCCAGCGAAATAAAGCCCTTATTGCTCAGGCCATCTCCGTACAGGCTTGCAGGGAGCGTGAAGTCCATGTAGATCTCGATGCCGTCCGGCATCCCGCTTACCACGGGGATCTTCACGGCACTGTTTGCAGCCAGCGTCAGGCCGTCTCCGGTCAGATAGCCGCTTTCGGTGCCATTCACGTTCACCAGAATGCTGTCGTCTTTGTTGGTCGCAAGGTTCTTTGCGGTGGTCTTGTTGGCTGCGCTGCCGCCGGTAAAGTCCCAGTAACCATAGTAGGCGGCATAGGGGTTATCGCTCACCACAATGGTCACGCTCACGCTCCGCTCCACGCCGTTTTCCAGCGTGCCGGTCACGGTCACCGTATCATTGTTGCCGCCGCCCAGAATGGTCAGCTTTCCGTTTTCCAGTTTGGCCTTGGTGCTGTCCGACACCTTCCATGTGACGCCCAGACCGCTGTTGGCATTGTCCGGGGTATAGCTGACGTTCAGGGTCAGGGTATCGCCCACGCTTGCCTTGCTGCCGGAAAGCTTGGGCGTAAAGTCGGTGGCGGGAATAGCGCTCACGATGATCTCCCGGTACGCATGGCTTGCCCAGTTGCACAGGGGATAGTGCTTTCCGCTCAGGCTCTCGCCCTCTGCCGTTTTGGGGCGGTAGTCCACGGTGTTGCCCGCCGAGGAGGTCTCGTTGGTATCGTCTGCGTACAGGTACAGGCTGGTGTAGCGATCGCTGTCGCGGATGTTGCCGATGCCGCGGTGCTCACGGTCGCCCACGGCGTTGCCCGCATACTTTACTGCCACCTTGCCATGCAGTTCCTGCCCGCAGGTCAGCACCACCCGGGTGTTCTGTACCTCGGCCTTTTCTATGGTCACGCCCACGCCGTCCACATAGACGGAGAAGCCGTAGTTGGGCTGCGCCTGCACCGTATAGGTATCTGCCACCAGCGGCGGCACCGGCACCTCGTAGTCGATGCAGACCTTGTTACCCTCCACGGTGATGGCGCGGTCGATGACCGTCCGGTCTGCCATGCCCCACAGGAAGGTCTCGGCCAGTTGTTTGCCGATCATCTCGCCCTGCCAGCGGTAGCCGTTGGAGGTCATGTGTCCGCCCGCAAAGCGCTGACAGGGCATTGCGCTGCCCAGCAGGATCATGTCCTCACACTCGGCTGCGGCCTCCTGCTGCGCCATGTTGATGCTGCTGGTGGCGTTGGTGATGAACGCACCGCCGGGCTGGTACACGAAGAATAGCGGCGGTTCGGTCTGGCCGTACTTGGCCATGATGTCGGCCTGCATATCCTTCTTCAGCTGGAGCAGATACTGCTTGTACTCAGCCTTGTCGGTAGTGCCGTCCGTGCCGTTGGTAAAGCCCTGCCCGCTGTTGTGGCCGTCGTAGTTGTACTCGCCCTGCATAAACACGATTGCAACACACTTCACGGTCTTGCTCTGTGCGGTGACAGCGGCCTTGGTGTTGTCCAGATAGTCCAGAAAGGCGTCCTTGTACAGATACTCGTAGCCATAGCTGGTACAGCCCTTGGAGAGCCGCTCGATGGAACGTCCGCCCAGACCGGTAGAGTTTGCGATAAACATCTGTCCCGCGTCCCGGTGCCTGCGGTACATGGTGGCAAAGTGGTTCACCGCCGCCACGATGGGGGATTCAAAGCCCGCGTTCTTGCAGGGGTTCAGGCCGGTGGTGGTGGTAGCCTGATACCAGTGCGCGCTGCTGCCCACCATGTACACACCGTCCAGTGCCGTATCGGTCAGTGCGATCTGGCTCTCGGTGCCGGAAGCCAGACTCTGGCCGTAGATGATGATCTGCGCATAGTCGCAGCCAGCCACGTCCGCATAGTTCACGCAGCCCATGCGGCTGGGCGCGTAGACAGGTGCTGCGGTCGCCGTACCCAGATCACCGGGGTCGCCCTTGTCGCCTTTCGGGCCATGCGGGCCGGGGTCGCCCTTGTCACCCTTGGGACCCTGCGCACCGGCAGCGTTTGCAATGCCCTCCTCCATGTGATTCAGGTGGGCGGCCGTCAGGGTCTGGCCGTCCACAAAATTCTGTTTTTCGTAGCTCATTTGTTCCTCCCTAAGATCATTTTTCCAAGGACTGCCTGCCCCAGCACGGCGAAAACCGTGTCTGTCGGCTGATCCGGCTTTTCCGGCTGCGTGGTGCCCCACAATGCCGCCAAGCGGTCGCAGGCGGCCATGGCTGCGTCATTGCCCGCCGCCAGAAGCCGCAGGATCGCCAGCAGCGCCTGTTTTTCTGCAGTGGTAATGCCGCCTGTGCCCAGCAGCCCTACCAGCGCCTCCCACGCCGGGGTAGCCGGTGCAGGCATCGTGCCCTCTGCCGTGCCGCTGTTGGCGCATACCTTGCACCGCACATCGGCGCTGGTCACGGTGCGGCTGCCGTCCGTGCCCTCAAAGGTGATGCAGCCCGTGCCGGGCACTGCCGTCACCGCCGCCGGAACGGTCAGAAAGCCGCTTTCCACCAGTGTGGCCGCGCTTGCGCCGGGGGTGTGCCAGTGGGCGCATACCGTCAGCCCCTTCCACTCGCCCCGCTGCTCGATGCGCAGCCGGTAGTTGCCCCGGTTGCCCGCGTACCCCAGCAGCAGCTGCCCGCCGGGCACCGCTGCCGCACCGTTGCGCTCCAGCCGGATGGTCATCTCATTCATGCTGCACCACCCTTACACATACTGGTAGCCCTCTACGTTGAAGGGATACTTGTGATCGCTCGACGCGTCCGTTCTCGCAGCGTCCACGTTCAGCGTGCCGTCTGCCGCAAAGCTCATCCGCACGGGCGCTGCGCCGCTGCACTTCACGCCGCTGCTGAGGTCGTATTTCAGGCCGCCTACCATGGCCACCGCCGTACCGCCCCGCACGATGCGGGTGCTGCCATAGTCCGCAGCCGTTCCCACACCGGTAGAGGTGTTGCCGCTGCTTTCAAGCGCTGCGGGTGCCAGCATCTTTACCACGATGTAATCCGCCGTCTCCGGCACAGTCAGGCTCGTTGCGGCCTTGCCCGCAACGCCCGCGCCGGTGTAGACCAGCTTTCCGTCCATGTCCATCATCCTTTCCAGTCGTTTCAGTTTTTCGGCCAAGCGAAAGCCCAGCACCGTGTCAAGATTTTCCGCTGTCACTTCCAGCGTGCCGTCCGCGCTCACGGTCAACCCCCGCCCGGCCTTCACGCCGCCCAGCACAGCTGCGGTGGCACACGGCAGGGTGTAGCCTGTGCTGAATTTCCGGTCCGCTTCGGCCTTGGAATAGAACCGGTCATCTGCGCCCAGCTGCAGCAGCGCTGCCGTCTTTTCCTGCGCCGACCAGCCTGCTGCCCCTGCGGCACTGGTCAGCGCCTTTTTGACGCCGTAGGGCAGCAGTGCCGGGGTCAGGGGCGCGTAGGCCTCGGTCATGCGGTCCAGCTGCGCCGCCGTAGCGGGCACAGTGGTCAGGGTGGCGTCTGTCCGCACCGCAACACCGTACTGCCCGTCTGCCCGCACCGCACCGGGTGTTGCCGCTGTGGGCACGGTCTCGCTGCGCACATAGGGGCGCAGGTCCGGCAGCGGGGTGGTATCGGTCTGCACCGCGCCGGTGGCGGTATCCACGCTGAGGATGCGCACCACCTCGCCGGGCAAAGACTGCGCCGGAAGCGGCACCGCCGCCACATCCTGTGCATCCAGCTGCACCGCGCCGCCCTTGCTGTTCACGCTCAGCACGGTGCCGTCCTTGGGCGCGTAGCTCTCTGCACGCAGTGCAGCGGCCTCTGCACGCTTTGCGCAGGCATCGGCATCGGTGCGGTCGGCCAGAATTTTGTCCGCAGCCTTTTGCGCCAGCGCTGCCTGTACGGCGGTGTCTGCCGCACCGTTCTCGGCGCGGCGGGCGCTTTCCGCTGCGGCGCGGGCGCTTTCCAGCACGCGGGCTACGAACTGCTCGTACACCGAGGGCGGCAGCTCCTCACTGCCGCCATCCGTGGGCAGGGTGGCGTACACATCGTAACTGCCGGGGCGGGTGTAGGCGGTGTAGCCGCCGCTGCCCATGGCGGCCAGCATCCACTGTCCCCGCACGCTGCCGGTCAGACGGCGGTCCACCGTCACGCTGCCGTCGGTGTCCAGCGGAATGGCGGCCAGCTGCACCCCGTCGCTGCGGCGCAGATACAGCGCCATGGTGCACCCCGCCCACGCTGCAGGCAGGACGAACTGCAGCCTGTCCACCCCCTCGGCGTTCTGTGCGCCAAGGTGCAGCCGATGCGGCTGGGGCACAAATTCGGTGCCGCCGCACTGCTGCTTGAGGATCTCGATCTCCATGCAAAACCTCCTTTTCTGTTTGCTGTCCCGATTGTACCGCCGGGGGTGCAAAACTATCCAGAGTGTACAGAAAATGTGAAATTTTCTGTTCTTCGGCATTTTGCTAAACGGGGTTTTTGCATCGGAAATACAGCCCCTTCCACCCTACTGAAATAGGGTAATTCCCCTGCGGGTTTTCCATGCAAAACCCGCGATGTGGGGCATCTTGTTTTGGGCGCAGCAGCTGCTGCTGCGGCCTTATTTGCAAGGAAAAAAGCCGATACAAATGTTAAAAATTCATGAACGGATCACCCGTAGAAAAAAGGAAAAAATCAGAAGGAAACTACCTAAAAACCAAAATATCAAAAGAAACACTGTGGAAATTGCACAAAAAATAATGTTACAAATCTAACAAAGTGCAAGACGCAAATTTGACAGATGCTTTACAGTCTGGTAAAATAACGTTTACGCAACGAACGTTGCAGCGTTTAAATTCTATCTGGATGAAGTAAAAAGCCGTCCTGCGTACGGCACGGCATGGGCAGATGCGGCCCGTGCCGGGGCAGTTTTGTGGTCTGCCCAAAACGGATTCCACCCTGTAATACGGTGCTCCGCTTTTTACCCAAAGAGAGCATCGTATTTGACTGTGCGGCGCTTATATCCCCAGCCGCCGCAGTCCGGGCGGCCGGGGTGCCGATGCACTACCCGCGGCCGCACCAAATACGACAAAGAGAGGAGTTGTCTCGTATCGCTTCCGTTAAATTGAAGAAAGCAGTTACTGCCGCAAAGCAGGCAGTATCTCCCCGTGTGCTGGCATTTTGTGTCATGGTGGTATGCCTTGTGGCTACCCTTGGCGTCACCGCTGCAAATCTGCGGCTGACCTACGTCACCGACTCCAATGGTGCACGGCAGGTTCTTCTGACCGATGCCGATGCTTCCCCCGCACAGGTCATGCACCTTTCCGGCATCCGCTCTGAAGAGGGCGATGAGGTCTACTACACCGCATTCAGCGGCAATCTTGCCTCCCTGAACATCGAGCGCGCATTCTCCGTCAGCATCACCGCCGACGGGCAGGAGTACCCGGTAAAGCTGGTGTTCGGCACCGTAGCCGATGCACTGGAGCGCGCCGGTATCACCCTTGAAGGGGACGACTACACCGAGCCGGCGCTGGATCATGTTGTGACCGCCGGCAGCAAGATCGTGGTCCACCGCGTAGACTATGAAGAGCGTGTGGAGACACAGGCCATCCCCTACGACACCCAGTATGTCTACACCAGCCTGTACTTCCGCAACACCGGCCGCACCACCACCCTGCAGCACGGCGCAGCCGGTCAGCAGACCGTGACCACCCGTGACCGCTATGTGGACGGCGAGCTGGAGAACAGCACCGTTGTGGATACCACCACCACGGTGGAGCCCACCGACCACGTCATCAAGACCTACGGCGCAGGCGCGCCGGTGTCCCCCCTGACCGGTGCGGACGGCACCACCAACGCCCCCACCTCTTATAGCAAGGTGCTCACCGGCAAGGCCACCGGCTACTATTCCCGTACCGGCAAGGGTTCTTCCGGTCTGGGTCTGGGCTACGGCACCGTGGCGGTGGACCCGGACGTGATCCCCTACGGCACCAAGCTCTACATCACCTCCACTGACGGCAAGTTCGTCTACGGCTACGCCGTAGCCACCGATACCGGCATCGCCGTCCAGAAGGGGCAGATCCTTGTAGACCTGTTCTACGAGACCTACGCCGAAAGCGTCATCAACGGCGCCATTCAGGTCAATGTCTACGTTGTGGACTGAGCTGTAAACAAAACACAAGAACCACGCAAAGAGACCGCTGTACAAACTGTACAGCGGTCTCTTTTGATGTGAGCGGAAGAACTGTTTTTTATTTCAGAGCACCGGAGCGTCTGCGGACGCTCCGGTGCTCCATTTTCACAGGAAGGGACTTTAACCGAAACCCTTCCTTCTTTTTTCGCAACGCTTTCGCTAAAACCGTTTGGCAAATGAGCAGTTTACACGATGTCAAGCCGCAAATTTTAGATAGTATGCCTACAACATACAGAGAAAGAAAGAAATTTTGTAGTAATTGTATTTGATTTTTGGACAAAAAGTCTTGCAAAAATGGTAAAAACCTTTTAATATAAAAGAGTACAAAGCTGCGCAAGCCGCTTTCGGCTTCCGCACGGGGAGGAGCAGTCTATGAAACCGACCGAAGAAAAGATTCAGAGCAATACATCGGATCTGCCGGTGTACCTGTTCAAGCAGGGCAATAACTGCGAGGCTTATCGCTACTTCGGCGCACATCTGGAAACGCGGGTCGGGGAGTCCGGCGTCGTGTTCCGTGTATGGGCACCGCACGCCGCAGCCATCAGTGTTGTGGGTGACTTCAACAGCTGGAAGCCCGGCAGCCATCCCATGCGCAAGGTGGATGGCGATTCCGTGTGGGAATTGTTCATTCCCGGCATGAAGGAATATGATGTTTATAAATATTGCGTGACCACCCGCGCAGGCGACCTTGTCTACAAGGCCGATCCTTACGCCTTCCACGCCGAGACCCGGCCGTCCAACGGCAGCAAGGTCTACGATCTGTCCGGCTTTGCATGGCACGATGCCGCATGGCAGACCGCGCAGAAAAAGGCGGACGTGATCAACGGCCCGATGAATATCTACGAGATGCACGCCGGCAGCTGGAAGATGAAGGAGGGCGGCAAGCCCTACAACTACTCCGAGCTGGCGGACGAGCTGATCCCGTACATCAAGGATATGGGCTACACCCATGTAGAGCTGCTGCCGGTGATGGAATATCCGTTCGACGGCAGCTGGGGCTATCAGGTCACCGGCTATTTTGCACCCACCAGCCGCTACGGCACCCCCAAGGACTTTATGGCCTTTGTGGATAAGATGCACGCCGCAGGCATCGGCGTCATCATGGACTGGGTGCCCGCTCACTTCCCCAAAGACCAGTTCGGCCTGTACAATTTTGACGGCGAGGCCTGCTACGAGGACCCCAACCCCAAGCGCGGCGAGCACAAGGAGTGGGGCACCATGGTGTTCGACTTCGGCCGCAACGAGGTGCAGAGCTTCCTCATTTCCAGCGCACTGTACTGGCTGGAGCAGTACCACATTGATGGTCTGCGCGTGGATGCCGTGGCCTCCATGCTGTATCTGGACTACAACCGCAAGCAGGGTGAATGGGAGCCCAACAAGGACGGCGGCAAGGAGAACCTTGAAGCTATCGCCTTCCTGCGCAAGCTGAACAACACCGTGCTGGGCCGTCACCCCCACAAGTACATGATCGCTGAGGAGTCCACCGCGTGGCCTATGGTCACAAAGCCCGCTTCGGACGGGGGCTTAGGCTTCAACTTCAAGTGGAACATGGGCTGGATGAACGATATGCTCAGCTACATGAAGACCGACCCGCTGTTCCGCGCCGGCAACCACAACAAGGTGACCTTCAGCTTCTTCTACGCTTTCAGCGAGAACTTTGTGCTGCCCATCAGCCACGATGAGGTTGTGCACGGCAAGGGCAGCCTGCTGAACAAGATGCCCGGCGAGTATGACGACAAGTTTGCCAACCTGCGCACCTTCTTCGGCTATATGATGGCACACCCCGGCAAGAAACTGCTGTTCATGGGACAGGAGTTCGGTCAGTTTGCCGAGTGGAACGAGACAAAGCAGCTGGACTGGATGCTGCTGGATTACGACAAGCACGCCGAGCTGCAGAACTACGTCCGCACCCTGAACGCCTTCTATAAAGAGCACCCTGCCCTCTGGCAGATCGATTACAGTTGGGAAGGCTTCCAGTGGATCGTGCCGGACGACTCGCAGCAGAGCGTCATCGCCTTTCTGCGCAAGGATGCCGCCGGTAAGCAGATCCTTGTCATCTGCAACTTCAACCCCGTCCTGCGCGAGGGCTACACCCTCGGCGCACCGGTGTCCGGCACCTATAAGGAGATCCTGAACAGTGACGATGCTGCCTTCGGCGGCTCCGGCACCGTGCACAACAAGCCGGTGCGTACCCACAAAAAGCCGCAGCACGGCTTTGAGCAGAGCATCACCGTTACCCTGCCGCCCATGAGCACCCTGTACTTTGAGGTGCCCACAAAGCGCACCCGCAAGGCAGCAGAGGACAGCACGGACAAACCGGCAAAAAAGACCGCCAAAAAGTCCACCGTCAAGGGCGCCGTGGAAAAGGCGGTAAAAAAGACGACCCGCAAGGCCAAAGCCGAGCCGGACGCCGACAAGCCGGTAAAAAAGACCCGCACCACCAAGGCCAAGGCCGCCGAAACGGCGGATGAAAAACCGGAAAAAGCAAAAAAGACCGCTGCCAAGCCCAAGGCCGCAGCGGAAAAGCCGGTAAAGAAAACCGCCGCCAAGGCAAAGACTGCGGCAAAAGCAAAGCCTGAGACCGAAGCAGAAACCAAACCCGCAAAGCGCACCCGCAAAGCAAAAGCACCCAAGGAATAAGGATGCCCACACGGATGCACGCACGAACATTCTGATCTGTTGACTATCATTTCCAAAAAGGAAATGCTAAAGGGGAGAATAAAGCTATGGCAAAAGAAATCGTGGCAATGATCCTTGCCGGTGGACGTGGCTCGCGCTTATACGCGCTGACACAAAAGACGGCAAAACCTGCGGTGTCCTTCGGCGGCAAGTACCGCATCGTGGACTTCCCGCTGTCCAACTGCGTCAACTCCGATATCGACACGGTCGGTATCGCAACGCAGTACCAGCCCCAGAAGCTGAACGAGTACATCGGTAACGGCCAGCCCTGGGATCTGGATCGTCTGCACGGCGGTGTGCACACCCTGCCCCCTTACGAGCAGGCAAACGGCACCGACTGGTACAAGGGCACTGCAAACGCCATCTATCAGAACATCGGCTTCATCGACAGCTATGATCCCGAATACGTCATCATCCTGTCCGGCGACCAGATCTGCAAGCAGGACTACGCCGACTTCCTGCGCTTCCATAAGGAAAAGGGCGCAGAGTTCTCTGTGGCCGTTATGGAAGTGGACTGGAAGGAAGCTTCCCGCTTCGGCCTGATGGTGGCGGACGAGAACGACCGCATCACCGAGTTCCAGGAAAAGCCCCCGGTGCCCAAGTCCAATCTGGCATCCATGGGCATCTATATCTTCAACTGGGATGTGCTCAAGAAGTATCTGATCGAGGACGAGGCTGACCCCAACTCCAAGAACGACTTCGGCATGAACATCATCCCCGCCCTGCTGCGTGATGGCCGCAAGATGTACGCCTACCGCTTTGCCGGTTACTGGCGCGACGTCGGCACCATCGACAGCCTGTGGGAAGCCAACATGGAAGTGCTGGACCCCGAGAACTCCGGCATCGATATCTTTGATAAGACTTGGAAGATTTACAGCCGCAACCCCGTGCTGCCCGCCCAGAAGATCGGCGAGCGCGCCGTTGTACAGGACTCCCTCATCACCGAGGGCTGCAAGATCTACGGCAACGTCAAGCACTCTGTCCTGAGCGCAGGCGTTGTTGTGGAAGAGGGCGCTACCGTTGAGGACGCCGTGCTGATGGACGGTGTCGTGGTCAAGGCAGGTGCCGTGGTCAAGCGCTGCATCCTTGCTGAGGACGTTGTTGTGGGCGCAGGTGCAAAGGTCGGCGGCGAGGGCGCTATTGCCCACGTTGGCACCGGTCTGACCATCGGCGCAGGCGCTACCGTCAAGGAGGGCGCAAAAGTGTTTGAATCCGTCAAGGAGGGTGTGGAAGTATGCTGAGACAGAACACCAATGCGTTGGGTATCATTTTCCCCAACAGCTATGACAATACCGTTCCCGAGCTGGTGACCGAGCGCGCTATGGCCTCGATCCCCTTTGCGGGCCGTTACCGCATGGTAGACTTTGTGCTGTCCAGCATGGCCAACTGCGGCATTTCCAACGTTTCCATCGTGGTGCGTAAGAACTACCACTCCCTGATGGATCATCTGGGCACCGGCCGCGAGTGGGATATGGCCCGCCGTCACGGCGGTCTGAACATCGTGCCTCCCTTTGCTGAAAAGGGCGTGCGCATCTACTCCGGCCGTGTGGAAGCTTTGGGCTCCATTCTGAGCTTCCTCGAGCACCAGAAGGAGAAGTATGTGGTCATGAGCGATGCCAACATCGCCGTCAACTACGACTTCAACGCCCTGCTGGCTGCCCATCAGGCCAGCGGTGCCGACGTGACCGTGGCCTATCAAAAGACCGAGATCCCCGAGGGCCGCAAGAACGACAACTACACCCTGACCATCGATGCCGATGGCCGCGTGACCGAGCTGCTGTTCAACGACTACCGCTCCGGCGTGCAGAATCTGGATCTGAACATCTATGTGCTGGAGCGCGAGACCCTGATCAAGCTGGTCAAGGACGCTACCGCCCGCGGCCTGATCTACTTCGAGCGCGACATTCTGGCGCACAACGTCAACATCCTGAACATCCATGCGCTGGAGTACACCGGCTATGTCGCCCATATCTGCGACATGAAGAGCTACTTTGACGAGAACCTGAAGCTGATCGATGACCGCAATCTGGAAGCGCTGTTCCCCAAGGGCAGCCCCATCTACACCAAGATCCGTGATGATAACCCCACCCGTTACGTCACCGGTTCCAAGGTCGTGGATTCCATTCTGGCCGACGGCTGCGTCATTGAGGGCACCGTGGAGAACTGTGTGCTCTTCCGCGGCGTCAAGGTCAAGAAGGGTGCTGTGGTCAAGAACTGTGTCCTGATGCAGGATACCGTGGTCGAGCCCAACGTGGAGCTGGACTGCGTTGTCACCGACAAGAACGTGAAGATCACCGCCGGCAAAAAGCTGTCCGGCACCGAGAGCTTCCCGGTCTACGTTCAGAAGAATCACACCGTCTGATCGATGCAATATCCATAGGGGCGGCTTCCTCCCCGGTAGCCCCTCTTGAGAGGGGCGGGGGCACCTGTGTGCCCCCGCCTGCTCTTTTGTATGCAAGGTTCGCGCCGCTTTTTATGGCGGCGGGGAGCGCGAACATCTGCCTGTATCATGGAAGGAGCGAATCCTATGAAGATCCTGTATGCTGCTTCGGAAGCCAATCCCTTTGCCAAATCCGGCGGTCTGGCCGATGTGGCAGGTGCCCTGCCCAAAGCGCTGGTCAAGGACGGCGTGGACGCCCGCGTCATCATGCCCCTGTACGGCGATTTGAAGTACCGCGATAAGCTGGAATACGTTACCAACTACTCCGTGCCTGTGGGCTGGCGCAGCCAGTACTGCGGCCTGTTCAAGGCCGATGTGGACGGCGTGACCTACTACTTCCTGGACAACGAGTATTACTTCAAGCGCCGCGGCCTGTACGGCTTCTACGATGACGGCGAGCGCTTCGCCTTCTTCTCCCGCGCCGTGCTGGAGACTTTGTTCTACATCGACTTCACCCCCGATATCATCAACTGCAACGACTGGCAGACCGCTCTGGTGCCGGTGTACCTGAATCTGTACTATCGTCATCTGGACAAGTTCAACCGCATCAAGACCGTGTTCACCATCCACAACATCGCCTATCAGGGCAAGTACGGCACCGATATTCTGGAGGATACCTGCGGCATCGGCCACCGGGACCAGCATATCGTGGAGTACGACGGCTGCGCCAACTTCATGAAGGGCGCTTTCGAGACTGCCGACAAGATCACCACCGTCAGCCCCACCTACGCACAGGAGATTTTGGACCCGTGGTTCAGCTACGGTCTGGACGCTCTGCTGCGTGAGAAGCAGTACAAGCTGTGCGGCATCCTGAACGGCATCGATATGGACGCCAACGACCCCGCTACCGACAAGAACATCCCCTTCAATTACAGCATCAAGACCTTTGAGACCGGCAAGGCCAAGTGCAAGGAAGCTTTGCAGGACAGGTTCGGTCTGAATAAAGACGGCAGCCCCGTCTTTGGCATGGTCAGCCGCATGGTGGGCATGAAGGGCTTTGACCTTGTGCAGAGCATTGCCGACGGTCTGGTGGACCGCGGCATCCAGCTGGTCATTCTGGGCAGCGGCGAGAGCCAGTACGAGAACTTCTTCTCTGACCTGTGCGGCCGTCACCCGGGCCGCGTAGGTACCTACATTGGCTTTGAGCCCAAGCTCTCGCAGGAGATCTACGCCGGTGCCGACGCTTTCATCATGCCCTCCAAGAGCGAGCCCTGCGGTCTGGCACAGATGGTGGCCTGCCGCTACGGCACACCTCCCATCGTCCGCGAGACCGGCGGTCTGCGCGACTCCATCCACGACAGCACCATGGGTGACGGCAACGGCTTTACCTTTGCCGGTTACAACGCCCACGAGCTGTATGTGGCCTGCTGCAACGCACAGGATGCCTACAACAACAAGGAAAACTGGAAGAACCTCGTGCGTCACTGCATGGAGTGCGATTTCAGCTGGGACGTTTCCGCCAAGAGCTACGAGGGTCTGTACAACGAGACCGCAAACCTCTGGTAAGCGCCTGAATCCCAAAGCACCCGCCGGGGCTGCCGCACAAACGTGCGGCAGCCCCTTCTTTGCTTCTTTTTCCGTTTTTTACACTCTGCACAAACTTTTCTGCAAAGTTTGTGCAATGATGTGCCCACAGGCGCACAATGTGTGTTATAGGTGCACATTTATGGAATCAGTCTTAACAAACTATGAAATTTTACTATATTTCGGTGGAGAATTGATTGCAATATCCGACGCTTTGAAGTATACTGAGGGCATAGACTTTTTGGCTGCCTGTCCGTCTCTGGCATTTTTTCCAAATGCTGGAATGCGGGCAGCACCCGCAGAAAGGAGCGGCGCAGAACTTGAAAGGCTGGTACAAGGCTTTGGAGGATCTGGTCTGGCTGACCCAGCTGGGGCTGAATATGCTGCTGCCGCTGGTGCTCTGCCTTGCCGGGTGCTGGTGGGCTGTGGAGCACTGGGGCTGGCCGGAATGGCTGTTTTTGCCCGCTGTGGGGCTGGGGCTTGCCGCCGGGGCGCAGAACTTCTGGGTGTTCTGCAAGGAACGGCTGGAGCGCTCCAAACACGAAAAAAATCATCGGGTGGGCTTCAACTCCCACCAGTAATGGAGGTTCGTTTTTATGAAATTGCAGCCGGAATCCAAAAAGGAGCTGCTGCGCATCGCCTGCGGCGTATCTCTGTGCACCGCCGTGATGTGGGTGGTGTTTGCAGCGCTGCATCTGGTGGGCTGGGTGGTCTTTGACTACCGGGTGCTGCTGGGCGGCATCATCGGCGCGCTGGTGGCTATCGGCAACTTTGCCGGCATCTGCTTTGTGGTGCAGAAGGTCATTGACGAGCCGGACGAAAAAAAGCGTAAAGCACAGCTGCAGATATCCTATAATACAAGGATGCTGCTGCAGGCGTTATGGATCATCATAGCCATTGCGGCTCCCTGTTTCCAAGCGTTCGCAGGCGTTCTGCCGCTGCTGTTCCCCAGAGTTACGATCTATTATCTCCAGATAACCGGGAAGTACAAGCCGCTCACACCCCCGCAGGAGCCGGTGGACATCGCTGTGGAAGATGACCCCGCCCCTGCCGAGGCGTCTGCGGTGCAGCCCCGTGACGAAGGGGGTGAACAAGAATAAATGGAACTGAACGGCGCAAAGATCCTGTATACCATCCACACCAATATCCCCCTGCTGGGTGATTTTAAAATTACCCAGACCTTGGTAAGCACTTGGATCGTCATGGCGCTGCTCTCGGGTTTTGCCATCTGGCTGGGGCACGACCTCAAGCTGGAAAATGTGTCCAAACGACAGGCCGCAGCCGAGTTCATCGTAACGCGGCTGGAGCAGTTCGTGCACGACAACATGGGCTTCCACTTCGATCAGTATATCCCCCTAGTCGGTGCTATTTTTGCACTGAGCATCGGATGCAACCTGATCAGCGTTGTCGGCCTGTGGAGCCCCACGGCCGACCTGAACACCGAGGCAGCATGGGCCATCGTGGTGTTTGTTCTGATCATGTACTACAAGATCAAGACAAACGGCATTCTGGCCTACCTCAAGGGTCTGCTCGATCCGATCTTTATCATGGCACCCATCAATGTGCTGTCGGAGATCTCTACCCCTGTCAGCATGGCGTTCCGTCACTTCGGCAACATCCTGTCCGGTACGGTCATCTCCACACTGCTGTACTGGGCACTGGCAAGCCTGAGCCACGTCATCTTTGGCTGGCTGCCGGGCTTCCTGAGTCAGATCCAGCTGTTCCAGATCGGCATCCCGGCCTTTACCGGCCTGTATTTCGACTGGTTCGGCGGCTGCATTCAGGCGTTCATCTTCTGTACCCTGACCACAATCTTCATCAAACGTGCTGCCGGTGAGGACTAAGGCCTTCCGGCATCCCCCAAAACACAAACACATTTTAGGAGGACAAATCTTATGACTGATTTCCAGTATCTGGCTCGTGGTATCGCTCTGGCAGGCTGCGGCATCGGCGCAGGCTGCGCACTGATCGCAGGTATCGGCCCCGGTATCGGCGAAGGCAACGCTGCTGCCGCTGCCTGTGAGGCCGTTGGCCGTCAGCCGGAGTGCAAGAGCGATGTTACCAGCACCCTGATCCTCGGTGTCGCCCTTTCCGAGACCACCGGTATCTACGGCTTTGTTACCGGCCTGCTGCTGATCTTCCTGGCTCCCGGTATGTTCATGAAGTATCTGGCATAAGCCTCCCGATCCGAAATAATAACGAAAGGAGACGCTTATGGAACTGTATCAGGCGTTGATCACGCTGGATGGCTGGACCTTTCTGGCCCAGATCTGCAACCTGATGATCCAGCTGGTCATCTTCAAAAAGTTCCTGCTGAAGCCGATCAAACAGGTGATCGCCGACCGCAAGGCCAAGGCCGACAGCGAGATCGCAGATGCGCAGAAGCTGCGCACCGAGGCCGAGGCCATGAAGGCGGAGTACGAGCAGAACCTGCAGAACGCCCGCACCGAGGCCAACCAGATCGTAGCTACGGCGCAAAAGACCGCCACCGCCCGCTCCGAAGAGATCGTGGGCGAGGCCCGCGCACAGGCCGCTGCGCTGAAGCAGAAGGCCGAGGCTGACATTGCGCAGGAGCGCAAGAAGGCCGTGAACGAGGTCAAGGACGAGATCGGCGGCATCGCCATGGAGATCGCATCCAAGGTGGTGGAGCGCGAGATCAGCGAGAAGGACCACAAGGACCTGATCGACGAATTTATCAAAAACGTGGGTGAAGCATCATGACCGAAACTGCAAAGATGTACGGCGGCAGTCTGTACGATCTGGCGGCAGAGGAAGGGCTGGAGACCCGCATTCTGGGCGAGCTTGACGAGGTGCAGAACCTTCTGAAGACAAACCCGGACTACCTGCGGCTGCTCAGCACCCCCAGCATCCCCAAAAAGGAGCGCTGCGGCCTGCTGGACGAAGCCCTGCGCGGGCAGGTCCACCTCTATGTGCTGAACTTTTTAAAGATCCTGTGCGAGAAGGGCACCCTGCGGGAGCTGTCCGGCTGCGCACGGGCTTACCGCATCCGCTACAATCAGGCGCACGGCATTCTGGAGGCCACGGCCATCTCGGCTGTCCCGCTGACAGAGCAGCAGCGCGCGGCGCTGCACGCCAAGCTGGAAAGCCTGACCGGCAAGACCATCGACCTTAAAACCAAGGTGGATGCCAAGGTGCTGGGCGGTATCCGGCTGGATATCGAGGGCACCGAGCTGGACGGCACCGTCCAGAACCGTCTTGCCTCCCTGCGCCGGGATATTGCGGCGGTCACTTTGTAACTTTTTCCCTGCCCTTTGCAAACGGGGCAGAGCACAGAACGAATTTCCACCCGAAATGACTATTATGAATTGAGTGGTGAACAAACAAAGATGCAACTGAAACCTGAAGAGATCTCCAAGATCATCCGTGCGCAGATCAAGCATTACGAAAATGCCATCGAGCAGAGCGAGACCGGCACGGTCATTATGGTGGGCGACGGCATCGCCCGGGCCAGCGGTCTGGAAAAGTGCATGGCAGGCGAGCTGCTCCAGTTTGACAACGGCGAATACGGTATGGCCCAGAACCTTGAGGAAAATACCGTTTCCATCGTGCTGCTGGGCTCGGATGCCGGCATCAAAGAAGGCAGCATCGTCAAGCGCACCGGCAAGGTGGTCTCCGTGCCGGTGGGCGATGCCATGATCGGCCGCGTGGTCAACGCACTGGGTCAGCCTATCGACGGCGCAGGCCCCATCGAGACCACCGAGTACCGCGCCATTGAGAGCCGCGCGCCCGGCATCATCGAGCGCCAGCCCGTCAAGGAGCCGCTGCAGACCGGTATCAAGGCCATCGACTCCATGATCCCCATCGGACGCGGCCAGCGCGAGCTGATCATCGGTGACCGCCAGACCGGCAAGACCACCATCGCCTCCGATACCATCATCAACCAGAAGGGCAAGGACGTTATCTGCATTTACGTTGCCATCGGTCAGAAGCGCTCTACCGTGGCAAACCTTGTGCAGAGCCTGACCGAAGCCGGTGCCATGGGCTACACCATCGTGGTGTCCGCTACCGCCTCCGAGCTGTCTCCCCTGCAGTATATCGCCCCCTACTCCGGCTGCGCCATGGGCGAATACTTCATGCAGCAGGGCAAGCACGTCCTCATCATCTACGATGACCTTTCCAAGCACGCTGTGGCTTACCGTGCCCTGTCGCTGCTGATCCGCCGTCCTCCGGGACGCGAGGCTTACCCCGGCGACGTTTTCTATCTGCACTCCCGTCTGCTGGAGCGCGCCGCCAAGCTTTCCAATGAGCTGGGCGGCGGCAGCCTGACGGCTCTGCCCATCATCGAGACGCAGGCGGGCGACGTTTCCGCCTACATCCCCACCAACGTCATCTCCATCACCGATGGTCAGATCTTCCTGGAGACCGAGTTGTTCCACTCCGGCGTCATGCCGGCAGTCAACCCCGGTATCTCGGTGTCCCGTGTCGGCGGCAACGCCCAGATCAAGGCCATGAAGAAGGTGGCCGGCACCCTGAAGCTGATCTACTCCCAGTACCGCGAGCTGCAGTCCTTTGCACAGTTCGGCTCTGATCTGGACGCCGACACCAAGGCGCGTCTGGCACAGGGCGAGCGCATCGTGGAGGTGCTCAAGCAGAACCGCTCCGCGCCCGTGCCTGTGGAAAAGCAGGTCGCCATCCTGTACGCCACCATCCACGACTACCTTGTCAACGTCAAGGTGCCGGATGTGGCAGAGTACGAGAAGAGCCTGTACGAGTATCTGGACAACGATGCCGCCGGGGCTGCCGTGATGGACACCATCCGCACCACCGGCAATCTGGATAAGGACACCGAGGAGCAGCTCAAAGCCGTGCTGACCCGGTACACCGAAAGCTTTGTCAAGGCGCATTAAAGGGAAGGAGGCGTAACGCATGGCTGGTTCCATGAAGGACATCAAGCTGCGCATCAAAAGCGTAGAGAGCACCATGCAGATCACCAAGGCCATGGAGCTGGTGGCTTCCTCCAAAATGCGCCGTGCCAAGGAGCGGGTCGAGCACAGCCGACCCTATTTTGAAACGCTGTACAAGACCCTGACCGAGATCGCGGCAGCGGACCCCCGGGCCCGCAACCCCTACCTGCGCCGCAGCGAGATCAAGCGCACGCTGCTGGTGGTCATTGCCGGTGACCGCGGCCTTGCCGGCGGTTACAACGCCAATGTGCTCAAGTTGGCCGCACAGGAAAGCGGCAACGTGGAGGTGCTGCCCATCGGCAAGCGCTCGGCAGAATATTTTGTCCACCACGAAGCCGAACTGTTCACGCAGGAAGTGCTGCTGGCCGCCGATATTTCGGTGGGACAGTGCTTCCAGCTGGCGCGCCAGATCACCGAAGGGTACCGCAAGGGCGAGTTTGACGCCGTAAAGCTTTGCTACACCCGGTTCGATTCCATGATGACCCAGACGGCTGTCTCCATCGAGGTGCTGCCGCTGGCCATGGAGCCCACCGAGCAGCAGAAAGCCGAGGCGCGCCGCAGTCAGATCCTGTACAAGCCCAGCAGCGAGGAAGTATTCAGCGCGATCATCCCGGAGTATGTGGCGGGTGTCGTCTACGGCGCTGTGTGCGAGAGCGTAGCCAGTGAGTTGGCCGCCCGCCGCACCGCCATGGACGCTGCCACCAAGAACGCCGGTGAGATGATCGACCATCTCAACCTGTATTATAACCGTGCCCGTCAGGCTGCTATCACGCAGGAGATCACCGAGATCGTGGCTGGTGCGGAGAACTAAGACTATCAAGAAGGAGTTGTAGCCTATGTCCGAAAAACATATCGGCAAGGTGATCCAGGTCATTGGCCCGGTGCTGGACATCCAGTTCAAGGATGGCGAGCTGCCGGAGCTGCTCAACGCCATTGAGATCGACAACCACGGCCAGAAGCTGGTGGTGGAGGTCGCTCAGCTGACCGGCGACAATGTGGCACGCTGCATTGCCATGAGCAGCACCGATGGTCTGGTGCGCGGCACAGATGCCGTGGACACCGGCGAGTCCATCAAGGTGCCCGTAGGCGACCAGTGTCTGGGGCGCGTGTTCAACCTGCTGGGCGAGCCTGTGGATAACAAGCCCGCCCCCACCCCGGATGCCTACTGGCCCATCCACCGTCCTGCTCCCAGCTACGAGGAGCAGCAGTCCACCACCGAGATCTTAGAGACCGGCATCAAGGTCGTGGACCTGATCTGCCCCTACGCCAAGGGCGGTAAGATCGGCCTGTTCGGCGGCGCCGGTGTCGGCAAGACCGTTCTGATCCAGGAACTGATCTATAACATCGCCACCGAGCACAACGGTTACTCGGTATTTACCGGCGTTGGCGAGCGCACCCGTGAGGGCAACGACCTGTACGGCGAAATGACCGAGAGCGGCGTTATCAACAAGACCGCACTGGTCTATGGCCAGATGAACGAGCCCCCGGGAGCCCGTATGCGCGTGGCACTGTCCGGCCTGACCATGGCAGAGTATTTCCGCGATGTGAAAAATCAGGACGTGCTGCTGTTCATTGATAACATCTTCCGCTTCACGCAGGCCGGTTCCGAGGTGTCCGCACTGCTGGGCCGTATGCCCTCTGCCGTTGGCTACCAGCCCACGCTGGCTACCGAGATGGGTGCCCTGCAGGAGCGTATCACCTCCACCCGCAAGGGCTCCATCACCTCGGTGCAGGCCGTCTACGTGCCCGCCGACGACCTGACCGACCCCGCCCCTGCCACCACCTTTACCCATCTGGATGCCACCACGGTGCTGAGCCGTGACATTGCATCGCAGGGCATCTACCCCGCTGTGGACCCGCTGGACTCCACCAGCCGCATCCTCAGCCCGGAGGTCGTGGGGCAGGAGCACTACGAGATCGCCCGCGCCGTCCAGAAGGTGCTGCAGCGCTACAAGGAACTGCAGGACATCATTGCCATCATGGGCATGGACGAGCTGAGCGAGGAGGACAAGCGTACCGTCAGCCGCGCCCGCAAGGTGCAGCGCTTCCTGAGCCAGAGCTTCCATGTGGCAGAGCAGTTCACCGGTATGCCCGGCCAGTATGTGCCGCTGAAGGAGACCCTGCGGGGCTTCAAGATGATCCTGAGCGGCGAGTGCGACGAACTGCCCGAGAGCGCATTCCTGTTCGCGGGCACCATCGACGACGTGTTCGCAAAAGCGAAGAAGGGGTAAGCCATGACGACCTTTCATCTGACGGTGGTCACGCCGGACGGCTGCGCCTTTGAAGGTCAGGCCGAGCGCATCGTCTGCCGCGCCATAGACGGCGATATCGCCATTCTGGCAAAGCACGGCGACTACTGCACGGCACTAGGCATGGGCGAGGCGCACATTGTGGATGCCGACGGTCAGCGCCGCCGCGCAGCCTGCATGGGCGGCCTGCTCAGCGTGCTGGACGGGGACGTGCGTCTGGTGGCTACCACTTGGGAATGGGCGGAGGACATCGATCAGGCGCGTGCGGAAGCTTCCAAAAAGCGCGCCGAGGAGATCCTTTCCCGCAAGAACCTGAACGACCGTGAGTACGAGCTGGCACAGGCACGCCTCAAGCGCGCGCTGGTGCGCACCTCCATCCGTTAAACCCTGTATGCAAAAAGGCACCCGCAGCCGGATGGCTGTGGGTGCCTTTTGTTTTGTGATGGACGATTGGGAATGCGCTCCGCAGGTAGCGGCCTCGCCCTCTCAGTCTCGCTACGCTCGCCAGCTCTCCCAAAGGGAGAGCCCTTGGCATGGCGGTACACTTTCAGGTTAAACTGCAAAGTTTGCGGGCGTACCCGCTCCCCCTCGGGGGAGCTGTCGCGCAGCGACTGAGGGGCTTTGAATCGGCGGAGCCGGAAAAAACGGTTAAAAGATCTTCACGCCGAACAGGCGTGAATCTTCAGTTTTTTCCGGTGTAGCCCTCCTCTTTGGGGTTAAAAGGGGCGAGCAGCCCCTTTTTCGTGGCTCCAGCGCGTCGAAATCGCTGGCACTTTTCTGGTTCTCTTTTGGTGTCAAAAGAGAACGTCTCTTGGCTGTATCCTCCTGCCCTCGCGGCGCGCATTCCAAATCATCTTACCCCCGGTTCGCCTTCTCGATCAATGTGCGGATGTGGTGCGCCAGCATCTCCACAGCGGTGCTGTTCTCGCCGCCGTTGGGCACAATGATGTCCGCGTTGCGCTTGCTGGGTTCTACAAAGGCTTCGTACATCGGCTTGACCGTGGTAAGATACTGGTCGATCACGCTGTCCAAGCTGCGCCCCCGCTCCTTTACGTCCCGCAGAATGCGCCGCAGGATGCGCTCGTCCGCGTCCGTGTCCACAAAGATCTTGTAGTCGAACAGGGCGCACAGCTCCGGCTCTACAAAGGGCAGAATGCCCTCCACGATCAGCACCGGGGCAGGCTCGATGTGCTGCACCTCGTTGCTGCGGTTGTGGTTGGAGTAATCGTACACCGGGCAGTCGATGGCGCGGCCTGCCTTCAGCTCCTGCAAATGGTAGATGAGCAGGGCGTTGTCGAAGGCGTCCGGGTGGTCGTAATTCAGCTTGCAGCGCTCTTCAAAGGGCAGCTCATCGTGGCGCTTGTAGTAGCTGTCGTGGGAGATCAAGCGCACCTCGTTCTCCTCAAAGCGCTCCTTCAGCCGCAGTGCAAGGGGGGTCTTGCCGCTGCCAGAGCCACCCGCGATGCCAATGATCAGGTTGTTCATAATGCAAACTCCTTCTGCACAAAATCTGCCGGTTTCTGTGGAAAAACCGGCCGGAATGGATTATAATAGCTTTGTATATATTCTGCTGCCCCGGGGCTGTTGCCGCCCGGCAGCAGTTCTTCCCTTTTATCATAGCACAAAATGTGTCATTTGGACAGGGCTTGCAGGCCACCCGCCGGCACATTCACAAAAAAGGACGGTCAAAATGTCAAAAGAAACATTGCAGCACACCATGAGAAGCAAGGTTCGGGTATTTGAGGACGGCGGCATCCGCCTGCTCCGCAAAGGCCAGAAAGGGCTCATCCACGCCATCTTCAGCCGCTTCGGGCTGGTGCTGGTGCTGCTGGTGCTGCAATTCGGGGCGCTCTTCAGCCTGATGCGCTGGTTCAGCGGCCTGCTGCCCCACTACTTAGGCGGCACTTTGCTGGTCACAGCAGCCATGATGGTCTACCTGCTCAATCAGGACATGAACAACAGCGTGCGCATTCCGTGGCTGGTGGTCACGGCGCTGGCACCCGTGCTGGGTGTGCTGTTGTTCTGGTACACCAAGGAGGATGTGGGCCACCGGGTGCTCAAAAAGCGCCTGATGGAGCTGGAAGGGCAAACCCGCAGCCAGCTGCCGCAGCCCAAAAAGGCCGACAAGGCGCTGGACGCAGACTGCCCCGGCGCGGCCTCTCTGGCGCAGTATCTGCGCGGACGGGGCGGCGGCTTCCCGGTGTACGAAAACACGCAGGTGACCTATTTCCCCAGCGGAGAAGCCAAGTTTGCCGCACTGCTGCCCCAGCTGGAAAGCGCCACCCAGTACATTTTTCTGGAATACTTCATCATTGACGAAGGGTTGATGTGGGGGCGCATTCTGGAGATACTGGCACGCAAGGCCGCGCAGGGCGTGGATGTGCGGGTGATGTATGACGGCACTTGCGAGTTCTCCACCCTGCCCCGGGACTACCCCAGACGGCTGGAAGCGCTGGGCATCCGCTGCAAGGTGTTTGCGCCGGTCACGCCCTTTGTTTCCACCCACTACAACTACCGCGACCACCGCAAAATTTTAGTCGTAGATGGCCGCGTAGGCTTTACCGGCGGCGTAAATCTGGCCGATGAGTACATCAACCACGTTGAAAAATACGGCCGCTGGAAGGACGCCGCCGTCATGCTGGAGGGCGAGGGCGTGCGCACCATGACCGCCCTGTTTTTGCAGATGTGGAGCATCCAGCGGGAGCCGGAGTTCGCCCAGTTCCTCACCCGCCCCCTCCCGGAAAGGCAGGCAAATGGCTTTGTCATCCCCTACGGCGACTGCCCGCTGGACGGCGAGCGTGTGGGTGAGATGGTCTACATCGACCTGCTCAACCGCGCCCGGCGCAGCGTACATATCATCACACCATACCTCATTCTGGACGGTGAGTTGGAGACTGCCCTGCGCTTTGCCGCCGAGCGCGGCGTGGACGTACACCTGATCCTGCCCGGCAAGCCGGACAAGTGGTTTGCTTATGCGCTGGCTAAGACCCATTACCTGCCGCTGCTGTCCTCCGGTGTGAAGATCAGCGAGTGGACCCCCGGCTTCACCCACGCCAAGGTGATGATCATGGACGGGCAGGAGGCGGTCGTGGGCACCATCAATCTGGACTACCGCAGCCTATACCACCACTTTGAAAACGCGGTCTGGATGCGCGGTGTGGACTGTCTGCCCCGCATTGAAGCAGATTTTCAGGATACGCTGGCACAGTGCCGCACGGTAGAGCCCACCCGCCAGAGCGTCTGGCAGGGCAAAAAGCTGCTGCATTTGGTGGGTATGATGCTCAAGTTCATCGCCCCGCTGATCTAAACGAAAAACGCCCCGGAAACGCTGTCAAACGTTTCCGGGGCGTTCTTGGCTTATGCTTTTGCGCCTGCCGGCACTTTCTTTTTTTTCAGGGTGGAGGGCATCGCCTTCAGCGGGTCGCCCACCACATGATGATAGGCCTCCTCGTAACGGTCTAACATCACATCGTACTCAAAATTTGTATGGATGTACTCGATCTGCTGCTGCCGCATTGCGTCCGGGTACTCCTGTGCGCATTCCCGTTCCAGCGCCCGGGCAAGGTCGTCCGTATCCTCCGGCGTAAAGGCCGCACCATAAATGTCGGTCACGACCGTATTCTCGGGGATATCGCTCACCAGACACCGTGCACCGATGGACATCGCCTCCAGCAACGACAGGGAAAGCCCTTCGGTGTGGCTGGGCAGAACGAACAGCCCGCAATTGCTGTAAAGCTCCTTCAGCAGGTCGCCCACCAAATAATCTGTCATGATGATATTGGGGTCATTCTGCGCCTGCTGCTGTACCGCTCTGCAATATTCGCTGTCATCCAGCGGGCCGACCAGTACAAGCTTTTTCCCTGTCTTGGCCTTGCGGTAGCCCTCCACCAGATCCAGCGTGCCTTTTTCTGGCGAGATACGCCCCACATACAGGATGTACTCTCCCCTCTCCAGCCCGTATTTTTCCCGGATCAGACTGCAAGCGTGCCTTTCATAAAAGCGGATGGCATTGGGAATCAGAATAGACGCGCGGCCATATTTCTGCAAAAAATAGTTCCACTCCGTCTCCGAAAGCACCACCAGATCATCCGCATATTTTGCAGCGATCCGCTCTCCCAGCTTCATATAACGGCTAGCAAAGCCGCGCCATTTGTCCACTTTCCAGTTCAAACCGTGCACCGTACATACGGTGCGCTTGCCGAACAGTTTGGCGATCAGCAGCGGTACACTGGGGCCGATGGCGTGGTAATGGATCACATCAAAACCCCGGAACAGCGCATCAAAGGTTGCCAGAAAAGAGTAGATCGTGGCATTCAATGCAGGCTTTTGCAGGGTAAACACCCGCCGTGCGTGAACGCCGTCCACATCGTACACATTATGGTGCTTTTCCAAGCCGCGGTTATACACAGTCACGTCATAGCCGCGTTCCACCAGACTTCTGGCCAGCCCGCCAACCATGACCTCCACACCGCCCGAGCGACTAGGAAAATCCTTGTGCCCGATCATCGCCACCTTCACCGTAACTACTTCCTTCCGTTTTGTAATATATCCCCGTCAAATCCAGTTTCCATCACACTAATATATCATTATTGTAACATAAGCATCACTTAGCCGCAACTAATTTCCATGAAATATTTTAATAAAATGTGAATTTTCAGTTATATCTTGCTCTATTTGTAGAAATTTCATCTTTTACACACTAAAAAACGCTTCAGGAAATTCCTGAAGCGCTTTTTTCTAAGTCGGCGACTACCTATTTTCACAAGCCGTTTCCAGCTAACTATCTTCGGCACAAGTAAGCTTAACTTCTGTGTT
>ENA-UERN01000745-UERN01000745.1-human-gut-metagenome-genome-assembly--contig:-NODE-745-length-35758-cov-5.572265_pt1 | contig 35758 bp, 18 predicted proteins | sample MGYA00242950_ERZ507950 | MGnify/ENA primary metagenome ERZ507950 (study PRJEB26167, sample SAMN06115515) | human gut metagenome | host: Homo sapiens | place: China:Ningxia | collected 2014-11-26...
GAAGATTCCAAGAAGAGGAATGGAAATGATGAAAATGAGTATGTGGAAAGTCGTTATGATAAAGAAGCCGGTAGGGAGGACTATTCAGCGGATTATCGGGGAGTTCCGTTTAAAAAGGACTCGAAAGGAGTCAGTCTGTCTGTCATTTCGGGAGAGCCCGCTACGGTGGAAGCCGAGGATTTTGATGACGGTGGACCGGGCGTTTCTTTCAATTTCAGAAACGGAACGGCAGGAAACTACAAGGATTATCGTACGGAGAAAGGCGTTTCTATCAGTAAGAACGGATCGGTCATTCATGTTGGCAATGTAAATAGAGGGGATTGGCTTTGCTATACGTTGCAGGTCACTCAGGCGGGGACTTATGCCATTGAAACTTTTTGTGTGTCGGGGGTTGGGAAAGTCAACTTCCATTTTGAGGTAGACGGAAACCCCGTTGGGCAAATAGTCAGTTCACCGCAGGATGCGTGGAATGTATATTCACATTCGGTGAAGGTGACGGAAGTACAGTTGGGCAAAGGAAAGCATATCCTGAAATGGTGTACTACAGGTAGCCTCAATTTAGATAAGTTCGTCTTTACACGTACGGGTGAATATCGAGGGGATAAACCGGAAAATGCCCGCTTTGAATATCCTAGAAACGGTTCTTATGAACACAATCCGCTGTTCGTCAATTTCACTTCCCAAATGTTTCAAAGTGCATTTACGGGACCACTGTATACGGCTGATCCTTCAGCGCACGTTTGGGCGGACGGAAGACTGTATGTCTACGCTTCACATGACATGGAGCCTACACGGGGGTGTGATCGCATGGACAGGTACCACGTGTTTTCTACTGCGGATATGAAAAACTGGACGGATCATGGAGAAATATTGAACTCGGCTACTGTAAAGGCGCAGACGGGTATGGGGGTTGATGGCTTTATGTGGGCACCTGATTGTGCTTATAATAAAAAGGACAAACTGTACTATTTCTATTTTCCTCATCGAATTGACGCGAAGACATGGCGTATTTTCGTGGCAACAAGTAAAGAACCTGCAGCGAACTTCAAAGTGAAAGGGGTGATTGACGGCATACCTTCTACGATTGACCCTTGCGTTTTTGTCGATGATGACGGACAGCCTTATATTTATGTCGGTGGTGCCGGGAAGGGTTGCTTTGGGGGAAAGTTGCGTAAGGATGACTGGACCAAGCTGGACGGCGAAATGACTTCTCTGACTGGCTTTACCGATTTTCACGAAGCGCCTTGGGTGCATAAATATAAAGGAAAATACTATTTGAGCCATTCGGACAATCACCAGACGAGTCAAGGCGGAAACAGGTTGCGGTATTCCATGTCCGACAATCCGTTAGGTCCGTACACTCCCTGTGGCGTATATATGTATCCTCACGGTGAAGAGACTGCGCATGGATCGATTGTGGAATATAAAGGACGTTGGTATTCTTTTTATCATACAGCTAATTATTCGGGAAAGGGGGCTTTGCGCTCGGTTTGTGTAGATCCGATTGAATATGACGGCAACAATAAATTGAAGATGGTACAGAATTGGGGAACTCCTCGCAGCGGAAAGGCGGTAGAAGTAAAGTTGTCGCCCAAGGTAGTCATTCAGGCGGAAGACTATAATCTGGGTGGTGAACATCGCGGGTATCATAAACAACCGTTGGAAGACGGAATGAAACAGGAAACGCAAAATGGTATGACTTATCTGAAAGGTCTGAAGTCGGGCGAGTGGGTACGTTATTCAATCCATGTCAAGGAAGCGGGACGTTATGGCATTACGTGCCGGATGTTTCAAAAACGTCAGGGCGGTAAATTCCGTGTGGCTATCAATGGCGTATATAAAACGGGTAAACTTGATTTGAATGGCTCTGCAGGGGCGTGGAATGAAACGTTTGTCTATCCGATTGAGCTGGAAGCGGGCGAGCAATATATCGACTTCCGTATCAGTAGCGGGGATGTTGATATGGATTGGATAAAGTTGGGCGCGGGATATTGTAAAGTGCCCGGTGTCATTCAGGCGGAGGATTTCGACGAAGGGCAATATCGTTTCAGAAGCGGATCAGCCGGTAATTTCAAGTCTTACAGAAGTGATCAGGGAGTCGCTATCAGCGTAAGTAAGGATGTGGTTCATGTCAGTAATACCGCTGTTGGAGATTGGATGCAATATACATTCATCGTTCAAAAGACGATTTCCGGTGTCAAAGTGCGTGCGGCATCGGGAACCAGTGGCAAGTTTGCCCTTTCTTTTGATGACGGACCGCAGCTGGAAGCCGTTGACGTAACTACAGGGAATTGGAGAACTTATAATGACTTTACCGTATCGAATGTGCAATTATCTCCCGGCACTCATACCCTGAAAATTCATATACTCGGCTCCATGAATATTGATAGGTTTGAATTTCTATCGAAATAAGCACGATGGGGTTTGTTTGAATGGGAGGCTATGAAAGCCTCCCATTGTTTTGGATGATAGCGTTAAATTCCTTTAATCTGCCTTTGCAAAGGCAGATTATCTTTTTATTAAGTGGTTATTAATTCAAATTACATCTTATAATTAATACATCTAGCTTTACTTTGCAGTAGAATTTAATAAAGTAAGATCATGAGAACACGAAATTTGTTTTTAGGGGGAAGTCTGCTTTTCTTGAGCTTCTATCCGTCTCTCATCTCGGCGTTTACCGTTGAAAAGCCGGAAAAGGAAATAGCGGAAAAGAAAGACACGTATGTTCATATAATCATGAACGGACAGAGTCTGTCTACCGGGCATCAGTCTTATCCGGTACTTTCTACAGAAAATGTAGAGGGTAATTATATGATAGGCAGTCAAGTTTGGATTAATTATGGAAATGCCCGGAGAAATACGTTCAAACCCTTGGAGGGCAATATCGCTTCGGATTTTCTCCGCGGGAAGAATGTAAGAAGCCGTTCGGCGGGAACAATAGCCGAATGTCCGTTGCTGGCCGCTGTCAATCATATCCGTTTAAAACAGCCGAAGATGGACAAGATTTTGGCAACGTCGGTGGGTGTCAGCGGGGCCAGTGTGGAAGAATTGTCGAAAGAATCGGAAGTTCGCCCTTATTATAAGGAGTTCCTTCATTCATTGGAGTATAGTTCTAGAATTGCGGAGAATCAGGGAAGCACGCTCTATTGTCCGGTCATCTTCTGGATGCAAGGTGAATTTAACTACAGCCCGAATAAGACGAAGGGGATGCGTGCCGATGTGCCGAATACGACGGATAAAAAAGAATACAAGGACTTGTTGGTGCAGTTGAAAAACAATATGCAACAGGATATTATGTCGAAATACGGACAAGGGAAGAAGCCGGTATTTATTACTTATCAGACCGGCGCGCAATATATGCGGGATACGCTTTCCATCTCCATGGCGCAGTTGGAAGCTGCGAATGAGAATCCGGATATCATCTGTGCAGGACCTGTTTATCCTATGACGGACAGAGGCGGGCATCTGGATGCTAACGGCTATCGCTGGTACGGAGAAATGTTGGGTAAGGTATATTATCAGACACAAATCAAGAAGAAAGCGTTCAAGCCTTTGCAGCCGATAGCGATAAAGCGGACAAGTCAGCCCAATCAGATACGTATCAAGTATCACGTGCCTGTATTGCCTTTAGTCTTTGATGTAAATACGTTACCTAAAATCCGTGATTATGGCTTTGAAGTGTATCTGAATGAGTATCGGCCGGACCATCGTCAGGCAATCACGAACATCGCTATCGAGAAAGATGAAGTGGTCTTGACTTGTCAGCAACCGTTGGAAGGGGAGGTTATCATCATGTATGCCGGAACAAGAGCGCGCATCGACAAACAGGAAAATGGGAAGAATCATCTGCAGGGACATGGTAATCTGCGCGACAGTGATCCGTACAAGGCATTTTATATCTATATCGACTTGGACAAAAAAAAGGAGGATGGTTCCTTTGTTTATTCGCGTGAGGATTTTGAAACAACTCTTCGCCCCGATTATGAGCCTAAGGACGCATCCGGACAGATTATCTACGGGCAGACTTATCCGCTCTATAACTTTAGCGTGGGATTTTATTATAAGTTGCCGGCAGGATCGAATAGGGTGTCGCTTTCCCGTTAAATACAAACCGTATGATTCTTTTAAATCACATTAATACCATTATTATTATATCATGAAACGATTCAATGTCCTTTTGTTGGGTGCTGCATGCATACTTGCTTCTTGTGGAAATCCGACCGTCATACAGGAAAAAACGCCTGTAGATTATGTAAATCCTTATATGGGAAATATCAGTCATTTGTTGGTGCCCACTTTTCCTACCATACATTTGCCGAACAGTATGTTGCGTGTTTATCCTGAACGTGCCGATTATACAGCCGACAAGATAAACGGACTGCCATTAATTGTGACCAATCACCGCGAACGTTCCGCTTTTAATCTGACACCTTATCAGGGTGACCGGGACGGCATGAAACCGGTGGTTGCCTATACGTATGACAACGAACGCATTACTCCTTATTCTTATGCCGTATATTTGGATGAACCGGGGATTGAAGTGACTTATGCGCCTTCTCATCAGTCGGCTGTATATCAGTTGGATATGAATCCGAACGCTCCTTCTTATCTGATATTCAACTCGCGCGAAGGAGCGGTGAAGGTGAAGGATAACGCCGTGAGCGGCTATCAGCAATTGGTAAATGATACCAAAGTCTATATTTATCTGGAAACCAGCCAGAAGCCACAAGAAACGATGGTGCTGAAAGATGGAAAGGCGGACGTAAACCAACAGGAAACAAGTGGCTCCAATGCTTGTGTCGTTCTTTATTATGGAGACAAGGGGGGGACGCTGAATGTGCGTTACGGAGTTTCTTTCATCAGTGAAGAACAAGCTCGAAAAAATCTGGAACGTGAAATTGCCGGATATGATGTTGCGACTGTCGCTGCTGCCGGACGGGACGTTTGGAATGAGACTTTGGGCAAGATAGAGGTGCAAACATCCGATGAGAATGAGAAGGGATTATTTTATACCTCTTTATATCGCTGTTATGAACGTCCGGTTTGCTTGAGTGAGGACGGTAAGTATTACAGTGCGTTTGATGGTACTGTACATGAAGATGCGGGTACTCCTTTTTATACGGATGATTGGATTTGGGATACGTATCGCGCCACGCATCCGTTACGTGTGTTGACGGAGCCCGTTTTGGAAACGAACATTATCCGTTCCTACATTCGCATGGCGGAGCAGATGGATAGTCTGTGGATGCCCACGTTCCCTGAAATTACCGGTGATTCTCGCCGGATGAACTCTAATCATGCGGTGGCTACCATTGCGGATGCTTGTGCGAAAGGTCTGACGGACTTTGACGTGGAAAAGGCTTATTTGGCTTGCAAACAAGGTATTGAGAATAAGACGTTGGCTCCCTGGTCGGGCAAACCTGCCGGTTGGCTGGACAGTTTCTATAAAGAACATGGATATATTCCGGCATTGGCTTTGGGAGAAAAGGAGACTGTACCGGAAGTGCATCCTTTTGAAAAACGTCAACCCATTGCCGTTACTTTGGGGACGGCTTATGACGAATGGTGTCTTTCGCGGATTGCCGATTATCTGAAAAAAACGGAACAGAAAGAGTATTATCTGAAGCGGTCCGCTAATTATCGGAATGTGTTTAATCCGCAGACTCGCTTTTTCCACCCGAAAGATAAAGACGGAAAGTTCATTGAACCGTTGGACTATCGCTATCCGGGAGGAATGGGGGCGCGTGAATATTATGGAGAAAACAACGGATGGGTTTATCGTTGGGATGTTCCTCACAACATCGCTGACCTTATTTTGATGATGGGAGGACGTGACGCGTTTAATAAGGAACTGGATGGTATGTTTAACGAGCCTTTGGGACGCAGCAAGTATGAATTTTATGCCAAGTTGCCCGACCATACCGGCAATGTCGGTCAGTTCTCAATGGCTAATGAGCCCAGTTTGCATATACCTTATTTATACAACTACTCCGGTCAGCCTTGGAAAACCCAGAAACGTATTCGTACTTTGCTTCATGAATGGTTTCGCAATGACCTGATGGGCGTTCCGGGAGATGAAGACGGAGGTGGTATGTCGGCATTTGTGGTTTTCTCCATGATGGGATTCTATCCTGTAACTCCGGGGTCACCCGCCTACAATATCGGTAGCCCGATGTTTACTTCGATGAAGATGAATTTAGGCAATGGTAAGATCTTTGAGATAGAAGCGAAAAATTGCTCGGTGGAAAATAAATACATTCAGTCTGCTACTTTGAATGGGAAAGAATGGAATCAACCTTGGTTCAATCATTCGGATATCGCTAATGGTGGTAAACTGGTATTGATAATGGGTAATAAGGCGAATAAAACATGGGGAGCCGATGCGGCTGTTGCTCCTCCCTCCGCAAACATAGAATAACCGAACGCGTTTATATTACATCAGTCAACATCGTAATTAGGGGATGTTGACTGATTTTCTTTCGTTAAGGAATGGTATTCTGAACTTTTTCATTACTTTTGTCATTAAATCTTTTATTCAGTGAAACAACATGAAAAAGTATCTACTATTAATTATAGGATTATCTTGTTTCTTTGTCTTGTCTTACGCTGGTTCATTGTCTGACATTCATGATTATGGACTTTATTTTAATACTCATTCTGCAAATTCCGGCAAACATACGTCATTGATATTGGAGAATGAGAAAACTTATACCTTATCCAACGAACTGACTATCCAGTTTGATTTATTCATACGTAATGAAACTCTGTATGGGCAGATATTCACGACTCGTACGGGGACAAATAAACACATTTATCTGACGTTGGCATTAGGGGATGATGGCAAAAGATTTCCGGCTTTGGTGATTGATGAAGAGGTGTATGAATTGGCTTCCGGCATGAAGTTGGATGAATGGCTTCCGGTTTCCATCACTTTTCTGGCTTCCGACAATACGGTTAGTGTAAGTTATGATGGATACAGAAAAAAAATATCGTACCCGTTGGAGAGTGTAAAGGAACTCCAGTTTGTTTTCGGTGCTTACCGGGATGTAGTGGCGGAAGTGGCTCCTATGAACTTACGGGAAATAAAGGTGTGGAACGAAGGACAACTTTTTCGGCATTGGAAATTGGAACGGCATGCGAAGAACATCTGTTATGACGAGTTGCATCAAATACCGGCTATTTCGGAAGATACGGAATGGCTGATTGATAAGCACGTAGAGTGGATACCTGTTTTTTCCTTTCAGACGGAGGACTTATTGGGAACGACTTTTGACCCTCATTCGGGGCGTTTCTACTTGATAGCCTCTAATAATATCCTCGTTTATGATCCGGTGAAAAATCAGAAAGAATATCTTCCGGTCAAGGGTGGATATGTGGCAATGGAATATATGGGACATTTCACATTCGATCCGCTAGGAAATCAGTTGGTCTCTTATGCTTTGAACAGCCGGAAGGTCTCTACTTATTCTTTTGATACGAACATGTGGACTTTGCGTACCAAAAATACGGAAGAACCTGCATTTATTAGTCATGCCTTGGCTTATAGCGAGGCGGATTCTTCTTTTTATATGATCGGTGGATATGGATTCTATCGGTTCAATAACGAGATATTCAAGGTGAAACCCTCTGCCGGAACGGTGGAAAGGGTTGACTATAAACCCTTATTACTACCTTGTGTCTTTGCGTCGGCGGGTGTCATAGGAAACACTCTTTATGTGTTTGGAGGACGAGGCAATGAGTCGGGAAAACAGGAGGTGTTGGCTCATAATTATTATGATTTGTACGCAATCGATTTGACTACAAACAAATCTCGTAAACTTTGGACCGTTAAGCCGGATGAGGAAAATCGTATGTTATTGTCTCCGAGTATGTATTATGTTCCGGCGGACAGTGCTTTTTATCTTTGGGGAGTGAGCAACGAAGGGCGTATGATGAAATTGTCACTGAAAGATTCTACTTACACTGCAGTGTCCAGACCGATGGAACCAAAAACGTACGCTTCGGAGCTAGAACTCAATGTTTATCAGAACCTCTCTTCGGAGCGGATGTATGCTTTTCTTCATGAGAAGCAAAAGAACAACCAGCATGAAGTGACGATTTGTGAAATTAGCTTGCCTTTGATGACAGAGGACGAAATTGCTCAGACTATTCCGAATCCGGAATCAACGCAAGGGACGATGATGAAATGGGTGCTTGGAATAGGGCTCGTTTGCTTGTTGGGAGTGGGTGTGCTTATTGCTTTTAAAGTCAGAAAGAGGAAGTGGAAGTCAGTCTACAAGGAACGGAAGTCAGTGCTCATGGAATCTGTTGTGCTGAGAATGGCTGAGGATTCCACTCCGGTAAAAGAGGAAAAGCCTGTGGAGGTGTCTGTTGTTCAACAACCGGAAGTGGAGAAGTACTTTGATTGCGGTAAGTCGTCCGTTTTGCTGTTGGGAACATTTTGTGTGAAAGATAAAAAAGGAAACAATATAACAACCAGTTTCACTCCGCGTTTGAAAAGTCTGTTGATTTTGCTGATACTTTATAGCCAGAAAGAAAAGAACGGAATCTTGCTGAAGAAGTTGGACGAGTTGCTTTGGTCGGACAAGGAGGAAGAAGCGGCACGTAACAATCGAAATGTTTCTCTGAGAAAATTGCGTGTGTTGCTGGCGGAACTGGGTGGCGTGGAAATCATCCATGACAACGGTTTTGTCCGTATTGCGTTTAGTGAACATATCTTTTGTGATTATCAAGTGGTCTGTATACTGATTGACGAATATACTCGTTCACAGGAACCGAAAGAAGACGTGTTTGTTGCTAAATTGTTGGAACTATTGTCTTACGGTCCGTTGTTGTCTAATACGTTGTTCGATTGGTTGGATAACTTTAAGGCTACTTATTCTATATGGGTGTTGGATGTCTTGAATGAATTGTTGGGTGTGGCCCGACAGAAGGGGGATATTGATTTATCGTCCCGTATTATTGATACGATGTTTCTGCATGACCCGTTGAATGAAGAAGCTCTGGCTGCTAAGTGTGTTTTGTTGGCAACATCCGGCAAAAAACGACTGGCGAAGAGTGTATATGATGAATTTAATAAAGCGTATCGAGATTTCTTGGGAGAAAACTATAAGATTCCGTTCGATGATTTGTGTAAATAAGCCTCCACTTCTTTTCTCGGTTCAGAAAAAGAAGTAAAAAATAGAGTAGGAATGCGATTAATTTTATAAATTAATCGCATTTTCTTTTTGCTTTAAGTCGTGTTTCCCCACAATATTAACGCTATCCACTTATCTTTGCTGAAAAATATCGCTCGCTTTTTTCTTGCGCTAGTGTGACGGAAAAGGAGGCGGAACGATAAACCTTTGTGAGATATTAATAACTATTATACTAAAATCTAAAAATGTTTGGATGCATGAAAAACAATTCTTTTCTAACAAGTAATCGATGGACGAGGCTTTGCCTTTTTATCTTGTCGATATTCTTAATGCTCCCGCTATCGGCACAGAATCGCCGAATTAATGGATTGGTGGTCGACCAAGCCGGAGATCCTCTTCCGGGCGCGAATGTAGTTGTGGTAGGAAATACCAGTATAGGAACGACAGCGAATATGGATGGAAAATTTTCATTGAATGTTCCTGCTCAAGCTGCGTTGTCTGCAAGTTTTCTTGGATATAAGACGAAGGTCGTTCGGCTTCCGAAGGGAAATCAGAACCAACTTCGTATTGTATTAGAAGAAGATTCCAAGGCTTTGGGAGAAGTGGTAGTGACAGCGTTGGGTATTAGTCGTGAGGCAAAGTCGTTGGGATATGCCCGTCAGGCAATTGACACGGAGTCTTTGCAAGACACGCGTGACCCTAACTTATTGAACAGCTTGTCCGGTAGAGTAGCGGGAGTGAATTTTATTTCCAATGGTGGCCCGTTGAGCTCGACGCGTGTGGAAATTCGCGGAAACAACTCCGTGACCGGAAATAACCAGCCGCTTTATGTCATAGACGGTGTACCTATCTCCAATGCAATGGGGGAGAGCGGCGACTTGGACTACGGTAATCCGGCTTCCGCCATCAATCCGGATGATATTGAATCTATTGAAGTCTTGAAGGGAGCGAATGCGTCCGCCTTGTATGGCTCGGATGCGGCAAATGGCGTTATCCTGATTACGACCCGTAAAGCAACGAAGAAGAAGGGGTTGGGCGTTTCCTATAACTACAATATGCAGTTCAGCTATTTGCGCGATTATCCCTTGTATCAGAATATTTACGGAACGGCGGGCTCTATGGATCCGGGAAACAACCGGACAAACTATCCGACGGCCACGGCAAAGAATGGCTATTCATACGATGCTTCGTTGCCATACGGTATCTATTCTTTTAACTGGCAGGGACCGGATTATCGTAATTTTGGATTACCCATGCTGGGATATGACGTAGTGGGACGTAACAATCAGATTCGTTCTTATTCACCGAGCAAGGAGACGGTCTCTGAAATGTACACTACGGGACGAACCATCACCAATAGCGTTTCGGTAGATAAGGTGCTCAATGGCTTCTCGATGCGTTTCGGCTATACCGGCATTGATTATAAAGGTATTCTGGAGAACTTTGACATCATGAAACGTCACATGTTCAATCTTCGCATGAATGCGGATCTTGCTTCTTGGTTGATGATGGAAGCATCGGTCAATTATCAACTGGAAAATGCGGACAACCGTGCCTACAAAGGAGCGAGTGACCGTAATCCGTTGTATGCCATTATGAAATTGCCGCGTGAAGCCACGGTCAGTGAATTGACTCCTTGGAAAGATGAAAATGGCCGTCCATTCTCTATCTCCGGATTTAACAACCCTTACTGGTTGGTGAATGAATGTACAAACGGTGATGAACGTAACTGGTTTCGCGGTAACTTCTCTTTTACCTTGAAACCGATGAAGGGATTGAGAATTCGTTTACGTGCCAGTGCGGACACACAGACAAAAAAAGGATGGAAATTTGATAATTATTATTCCATGTGGGACGTTGACGGACGATATGAAACCTTTAACGAATCCTCTACCAACTATAACTATGAAGCCTTGGCTACTTATAGTAAGAACTTCAAGGATATAAGTTTCAATGCGAATGTTGGTACGTCATTGCAAAAGAATAGTTGGAAAAAGACGACGGTTTATGTTGATCAGTTGGCTGCTCCCGACGTGAAGAGTCTCTCTAACAATGCTTCTATCTTGAAAGGATATGATAATTATAGTGCGAAGGAAAAGCAGGGCGTTTATGGAATGTTGTCCGTTGGGTATAAAGGAATGTTTGTGGACGGAACCTTCCGTAACGACTGGTCTAGTTCCTTGCCGAAAGCGAATAACTCTTATTTCTACGCTTCAGGAAGTGCCAGCTTGGTGTTGACGGAAATTTTCCCCTCTATCAAAAATAAGGTGCTTTCTTTTGCCAAGCTGCGTGGGTCTATCGCTAAGGTGGGTAATGACTGCGGGTTCGACCAATTGAACAACGGATATACTTATGGCGGTTTGTTCCGGGGGGATATGACTTGGTTCACGGGCGATAATTACCGTAAAAACCCGGAATTGAAGCCGGAGACGACCATTTCTAAAGAGGTTGGTGTGGAAGTGCATCTTCTCAATCGTCGTCTGACTGTGGATGTTACTTATTATGCCAAGTCTACTCGTGATCAGATTATCCAGTCTTCCTTGTCTTATCTTTCCGGTTACCAACGCAGATTGATGAATTCCGGTGAAATCTCGAATAAAGGTTGGGAAATCAGCCTGAGCGGTTCTCCGATAAAGACACGCTCGTTTGAATGGAAAACGATTATCAACTGGTCGAAGAATAATTCGATGGTTGAGTCTTTGCCGGATGGAATCGATAAGATAGAGATCGGAAGCGGCATGTATGACACGAAATCGTATGCGGAAGTTGGAAAACCGTATGGAGCTTTGTATGCGCATACCTATAAGCGGGATGAGGAGGGGCATATCCTTTGTGACATTAATGCTTTGCCCAAAGAGTCTCCTGATATGAAATACGTAGGTTGTGTGCAAGCTGACTGGCGAGGTGGATGGAGCAATACATTCCGCATTGGAAACTTGGGCATTTCCTGCATGATTGATTTCCAAAAGGGAGGTAAGTTCCTGTCGCAGTCTGCCACAGAAGGTGCTACTGCCGGATATACCGTACAGTCTTTGCAAGGCCGGGATGACTATTTCTTCTCTTCCAGCATTTTGGGAGAGTCGGCTATGGAACGAAACGGTTTCTTAAGTCCCGCCAACACGAATAGCTCAGCACAGTACAGTGTACTTTATCCGGATTGGCAACGGGGAAAAGGGGTGACTATACCTAATTGCGTGTATGACAGTGAGGTGGCTGGATTAGCCGGGCAAACGGTTTACGGCAGTGTCGCTCCGGTAAGATATTGGCAGAATACAAGGCTGCAAATGGAACGCTTTATCTATGACGCTTCGTATATCAAACTTCGCGAGATAACGATTAGTTATAATATTCCCAAGAACTGGATACGTAAGTTACCCATTCAGAATTTGCGTTTGGCTGCGGTAGGACGTAACATCGCTACGCTATTCTCCAATACGCCGAAAGGACTGGATCCGCAAGCTACGAGTACGACCGGAAACGCGCAAGGATTTGAACGAGGCTTCAATCTTCCGTCCGCTACCTATGGCTTTGATATAAAAGTAAACTTTTAAATCCGTTTAAACTATGAAATTTAAGAATAAAATGCTGTCGTTCTTATTGCTCGCTACTGCAGCGACAAGTTGTGTCGACGACTTTGAAGAAATTAATTCCGATCCCAATAAATTATATGAAATTACTTTGCAGAGTATTTTCCCGGGAACGGTGTACCGTACGATGGATAAAATCAGCGAATTGAACCTGAATCGTATGCTGAGTTATTCTCGTCACGTGACAATCGGTTACGCCCAAGGAATATGGAATGATACCGGAGATGGTAACTACCGCACTTTCTATGTGGATATACTGCGTGATTTGAATGATCTGGATAAAAAATATGAAAATGATGCCAACAGCCCGAATTTTAGAGGAGTCGTTAAAACGTGGAAAGCGTTTGTGTATTATCAAATGATTTCGCTTTGGGGACCGGTGGGATTGAGTGATTACGGGTTGCAAACATCCAATAAACGATCGTTTAAATACGATTCGGAAGAGTTCGCTTATGAACAGGTTTTGGCGATGTTGGATGCAGCGGTCGATTCATTTGATCCGAGTTCATCGAACACGTTGTTGAAAGACCCTGTGTATGATGGTGATATTACGAAATGGCGCAAATTCGCCAATACGTTGCGGTTGGAAATCGCGATGAATATACAGAACATCAGTGAAGAAAAATCGCGTGCGGCTGCTGCCAAATCGATGGAGCATGAAGACTGGATTTTCAGTTCATTGGAAGATGCCCTGGATTTGAAATATGGTACGACAGATGGAACAGACGGTTCGTTCTATTATACACGTTGGTACAAAAATTATATCTATAAGGACAACTGGGGTAACATTCCTTCGATGAATGAGTATTTTGCGACTTATCTCTTTTCTTATCAAGACCCGAGGATGGAGACTTATTTCGAAAAGACCAACTTCAATAACCCGGATGCGGCTCCTTACCGGATGCCGGATTATCTGACACGTCCGCATGACTGTGAGGTGAGTAAGTGTTCGGTGTCTCAGATGAATGAACATTTAGCTCTCATTATGGAGGGAAAAGAACTTCGGGATTCGCTTTGGATCAGATATTCGATTGATTACGTCCCTACGCCCGACGGTGCCGGTACTCGCTTAGTTGCCGGTTTCGGTTGGGAGGCTGCTTTCGACCCGACAGACCCCAGCGGACAGCGACGGGTGTCCGACCCTTTGAGCATGCCCGACCAGTCGGCGAATCCTTGTTACATCAAGGAGAAATATTATAAGATTGACACGGATTTGTTATTGCTTAGATGGGCGGACGCTTGTTTCCTTTGCGCTGAAGCGAAGTTGAAATATGGATTGGGAGCAAAATCTGCACAAGAGTATTATGAAAACGGTATTCTCGCTTCTTTCATCGAAAACGGAATCGAAAATAAAGCTGCTGCTTACATGGCTCAGGATGGTGTGAAATGGAATACGAATGGACTGGGATTTTACGATACGCGTAAACTGTTCAGGGCTTCTATCATGGGCGAAGGCACAGAGGAAAACCATTTGGAACAAGTGTATAAGCAACGTTATTTCGCAGATTTTATGGATGGTCTTTCCGTTTGGCGTATGGAACGGCGTACACGCGCATTGGACTTCCCGCCGTTCTTCCTGAACAACGGTGCTTTTGAAGAGGGAGGTAATAAGGATTATGCTTATCCGCAGCGTCTATATTTCCCGCTTGTGGAATCGCAGACCAATGCAGATGCGTATCATGAAGCCATTGGGTATTTGCAGAGTAACAGTCCGGAGCCGAATCCGGGACGTTGGGGAGACAATGTGTTTACAGTTCTCCACTTTGCGAAACCTGTGCCTAATGTGGATGAAAAGGTTGAAAAATGGAGGTCAATCCAGTATGTGGAATACAATATGGAAATGCAGGAGAAGAAGTATGGCAGAAATTATGAAGAATTTGTAAGGACAGCCAGAGAGATGACAGGCATTACCGATGATGATGAGGCTGCTTTGGAGAAAGCTTTCAATTTCATGATATCCGGAGTAATCAAGACTTATGTTGTGGAACCAAATGATTAAACATAGATTATGAACAATAAATTTCGAATAATAAGTAAACTATTTAGTGCGCTCTTGGCAGTTGCCTTAGTGGGCTGTACAAGTGATGACGGTCCTTCTATTGACGACTATTTTTTGAACTATGAGATTCCGACCATCACTACAGCTAGTGATATTCCCGTGGGGGCGTTTTATTATCAAACGAATTGGAGCAGTAATGATGTAACTTTAGAAAGGTACGACCGTTTGGTTGGCGAGCGTAATTTGGCGGCTACCCCCTGGGCGCAGATTTGTCCGAATGTACGTCCGGTACTGGGTCGTTATGACAACTCTGCCGGTTCAATCTCCAAAACAGAGACTGTGAATCTGATTCAGCAACACTTGAATTGGGCGAATGAAGGAGGTATTGATTTCTTGATTCTGCCTTCCATTGCATCCGTTCCCTCTACGCCTCCTTACATGCATGGCGCTCATATGGGCTTTGTCGAATTTATGTCAGGTAAAAACCCCCTTTCGGAAAATAAACTGAACTGGGGAAGACTGAAATACGTGCTTTCCGTTGATTTGAATAACTTTACGAGTGGTGTCAACAATACGAATATGATAGAAGATTCGGAGGTGGATGGTGAAGGCGTTTCCCAACGGATAGAAACGGTTCTCAACTACTTTAGAAGTGTGGCAAATCGTTTCTTTGTAGATAATAAGCTCTATTATAAGGTGAATGGAAAGCCGATGATGTTTTTGTATAATGCGGATAGAGTCTATTCAAAAGACTCGAGAGCTTTTTATCAGAAGATACGCGATGCTGTTCGTGAAGAGTGTGGTATGGATATTTATTTGGTTGCCCGTCAGAATGGCTGGACTCCTTCCGCGCGTTTCCATTATACCTTTATGAGTGGTCATGTGGATGCGGTCTATATGAATAATATGTATCGTCAGAATGATATGACGCGTAGCTACATGTATCCTCAATACATCAATGAGAACTTCAAATACAACCGTACTTACTGCTGGGATAATTATCAGGTTGACTTTATACCGGCGATAGCTCCTTCTTTCAACATGTGGCTGGAAGGCGACGGAACCCAATATTATGATTATCCTTTTGTAGATAAGGATCCGGTAAAGTTCCGAACGATGTGTAACGTGGCGAAAATGAATTTGGGACAACAGCCGATGGTCTTGATTGATTCTTTCAACAACTGGTCTAGCGATATGGCATTGGAACCCACTGACCCGGACTATGGAAACGGATATGGAATGACTTATCTCGATATAGTGAGAGAGGAGTTTAAGAAATGACGGTGATAGAGTAAATGATATTGAATAACTAAAACTGAAATAAAATGAAGAAACTCATTTTTATGCTGGCTACCGCGATAACGTTGTTCTCGGGTTGTTCGGATGATGATGACAATAATATAGTGGGTGGAGGTTCCGTCAATGGTTCTTCCAATGAACAAGGACCGGGCAATGAATATCTGGGAGACCCAGTGCCTGATGAACATTATTTGGGTACATTGTGCGCTTTCAATGGCTCGCATCGCGTGGGTGATTTCGGTGATCCGATGGAATATGAAGAAAATGAATATTTTAACTTGCCTTTGTTTAAGTCTTCGTATGCGGAAACTGAACCGGAATGTGAGGCGGAATGGTGGGATAATCTGGTCGAAGAATTGGCGTACAGTGGTGTCGACTTTGTAGCGATGAATTGTCGCGGTCAGTTACATTCTTTTGGAAATATAGAGGAGAACAGGAGTGATCATGGAAATCCTACCAAGTTGACAGGGCTGATTGAGGCGATGGAACGACGCGGAGTAGCGGATAAGTTTAAGCTTGCTGTCTTTGACGATTGTCCGGCTTCATGGGATGCCGCCCGTAATTATGATATCGATAACCAATATGTAAATTCGACAATCAACAATTATCCGTTGGATGACTTGGATCAATTCTATAAATATATTTGGGATTATAACCTGAAATTGGCATTTGAAACGATTCCGGAAAAGTATTGGTTTAAGTTTATGAACCGGCCGGTGATTTACTTCTGGAGCTTAAACAATTTCTTGTCTGGTGACCATTTCGGTCAATTGAAGACAATTCTGGTCAAGATACGGGCGGACTTTAACGAGACGTTTCATTGCGATCCCTATCTGATTGTTGATAAAGGATTCTTGGATAGAGATAAGTCGTTGTATTATACGTCGTATGTTGATGCCGTTAATGACTGGTTTACGACACCGACTCCGCCTTATACCATTCACGAATGGTATAGCGGTGCCAAGATGGGAATTGGTGTACCGGGATTTAGAAAGAAAACGCAAATCATCGATCCGAGAGGAGGAGCGCAGTTGATTGAAACGTTGGAAAACACTATCGGTAAAGGTGCTCATCTGACGATGATTGAAGGATTCACGGACACTTACGAAAATGCGGCTTTATGGCGCAGCACGGATGCGGTGTATTATGACTATCCCAATCAACGAATCAACATCATGCGTCGTTTCAGTAAGGACCCGTATCCCGCTGAGTTGAAAGTTGAAGCGGAAGGTTGCGATTTCTTCTTTGATACCACTGATGGCAACGATCCCGGTTCTTATCGTGTAGGGAATCTGGACATTGACAAATGCGAGGACGATCTTTTCGGATGGTGTGTCGTGAATACGGCAGCCGATGAGTGGATGGAGTGGAAAGAACTTCCCTTCCGTGCGCAAGAGACATCCATCATGATTCGTTATCGTTCTGCGGCAGCCGCTTCTGTCAGTTTTACTGTCGGTGAAGGAGAATCGGCTGTTCAGTTGACGGCTGTTTCATTGCCGGCAACCAATGGGTGGGCGACTGTAGAAGCCGGTAAAATAACCTTTGCGGAGAACGGTTTGCATACGGTACGTTTGAATATCGTATCAGGAACGCCTGATATAAACTATTTCGTTATTACGAATAATCATGAATAATCTTTTAACCCGTTCTATTATATGAAATCATTATTAAAAGGAACTATACGCATTGCTACGATGTTGGCGGTCTGCCTTTTTACCGCCTGTGGTGATGACGATAAGGAAGAAATCTTTATTGATGCTTCTGAGCCAATGTTAGAAGTGGAAAATACAGAAACCAGTTTCAATTTTACTTCTGCCGGAAATGTGGCAAAAGAATTGGTGTTTACAACGAACCGCGATTGGCAGGTGGTTCGCGGAGAAGGAGATACTAGCTGGCTGACCATCTTCAAAAGGGAAGGAACTGCCGGTGAGGGTATTAAAGTGTGGGTCGCTGCCGCGGAAAATACAGATACGGAAGGAAGAAGCACTTCCTTTACGTTGCAGTCTGCCGGACAAACAAAGCAATTCATGGTCTATCAGGCTCAGAAAGATGCGGTGATTATTTCTAATCCGGATGCTTATAAAGATTTACCTTCCGGAAGGGATGAGGAAACAGGAATCAGTGAGGCAAAAATCATAGAGCTCGAATTGGCTACGAATGCGGGAGACTTTGAAGTCGTGTATAATTTTGGAGGAAGTGAAGTAGAGTGGATTTCATTGGTTGTCCCGTCTGAAGATGAGGAAGAGCCTAAAACGCGGGCTTTGGAAAACCATAAATTGCAATTTGAAATATTACCTAATGAAACGTACATCACTCGAATAGCGACAGTTACCGTCAACTCGAAGAGTACGGATGCTACAGCACAGATTACCGTTTCACAACAAGGAATTCTTAAGCCGGAGATAAAAATCACCAATGAGTCGGATTTCAAGAGTGTATCTGCTTTGGGAACTACGCTACCGTTGCAATTGGAAACGAATGTGAAGAGTTTGGACGACTTGATGGTTTTGATAGCTGAAAAAGACCAGAAATGGGTGAGTGTCGCAAAAAATGCGGACGGAACAGCTTATGAACTGACAGTGAACGCAAATACGCAGAGCTCACGTTCTGCCACAATTTCCGTATGTGCTGCAAAGGATTATGAGATAAAGAAAGAAATGAAATTGACGCAAGCTGCTGCCGCGGGAGTGACTATCACTATTACGAATAAGGATGATTTTGATAAAGAACTGGATAAGTTGGGGGCTACAGTAATCGTAAAACATCAAATAGATGCGGCGACTCCATCGTGGGATGTTGAAGTTTCCTACCCTGAAGGGGAAAGTCAAGATTGGTTGGAGATTAAAAATAAAACGGCACCGAATGCAATCTATCTGAGTATGTCTGAAAATTTGGTATTCAAACCACGTACAGCTACGATTACCATATATGATACGGCAAATCCGAATTCGAAAGATGAAATTACGGTTGAGCAGGCTGCTGCCACCTGTATGGTCATTGCGGAGGGTAGAACATTGAGCCAAACGATAGTTGATTATGAACAGGATGAAACTACATTGGAAAGAATCGAGCTGAAAGGAGAATTGGGTGATGCTGATTGGACATTGCTTCGAACAATGACAAATAACTATAAGTTGAAAAATGTAGACTTGTCGGCTGTCACGAATGAGGAATTGCCAGAGGATCTGGATGGGGGTGCTACAAACCGTAAAGCTGTCTTTAAAAATTGCGCTAAACTGGAAACACTCATATTCCCTCAACATGGAAAGCTTAAATCGATTCCGGGAGAAATGTGTAGAAACTGTTCCGCATTGAAAGAGGTAAGAATACCGGAAGGAGTAGAGGAAATCGGAAATCATGCCTTTGCCGCTTGTTCTAATGTAACGAAAATCTATTTGCCTAGCACGATGACCTATCTTTATGGACCTTGTTTTGAAAAGTTAACCAAACTTGAAGAACTCCATTTGCGGTGTAAACCTCTTCAGAGAATACATGTGCTGCGGTCATCTGTACAACCCGGTTCTATTTCTGAGACTTTCATGAATATGAATGATAAGAACAGAAGTGCAAAATATTATCTACCTTCTGCTTATATAGATTATTATAAGAATCCAACGCCCCAAAATTGTGTATCGAAGATTCTGCAAAGCGAATTGGACAAAGGGGAATGGACTACTACTTGTCAAAAAGCTTGGTTTACATGGCCAAATGATAAGGCTACGTTCTATGCGGAAGAAGAGTGGGACTTCGAATAGAAATCGATAAATGTTTATATGTTTCAAACTTTGGGAGTTTTTAAGGACCGTTCAAACGGTCTTCAAACGGTCTTTAAAAACTACCTAGTAGCAATGGCGTGGTTTACTACTAGGTAATTGACTAACTACTACTAGGTAATTGACCGACTACTACTAGGTGGCTTATCGTCTCTGAAAGATGACTTCGATTAAGGACTGAATGGTGTACTACCGGTGTTTGAACAAACTTGCAGAACTTAAATAAATGTTTAATGAAAAACAACTAGAAAGATGAAAAGAGTAACGTTATTATTGTGCTTATTGGTATGTGTCTTTGCATCATACGCCCAGAATGGAACGAAAAAGCAGAAAAAGGGGAAAGCCGATTCGGGTTTGGTTATCGGAAATGGCAAGACGTTGAGTCAAGTGATGGCAGCTAATAAGTTGGATGAGGCGACAGTCGAAACACTGGTCTTAAAAGGGGAGTTGAGTACTAATGATTGGAAACTATTGAAGACAATGGCAACCAACAATGCTTTGAAGAACATTGATTTGTCGGCTGTTACGAACACGACATTACCCAATCAGGCTTTTAAAGATTGTGCTAAATTGGAAGCACTCGTCTTTCCTCAACATGGAAAATTGAAAGAAATTCCGGTGGAAGTATGTCGAAATTGCAAGGCTTTGAAGGAAATCAAGATACCGGAAGGGGTGGATGCGGTCATCAATCACGCATTTGCAGTTTGCTCTTCAATGACGAAGATATATCTGCCTAGTACGATTACTTATCTTTATGGCTATTGCTTTGAGCAATGCCCGATTACCGAGATTCATCTGAAAAGCAAACCGGTGCAAGTGTATAGAGTTTGGAGAGCACCGTCACAGGTGGGAGATCCTCGTGCTTATTCTTTTGTTTTCAGTGGATCCTTGCCGAGAACCGCAACTTTGTATGTTCCGTTTGAATATATTGATCTTTATCAGAAGCCGCTGCCGGAGGATTGTGTGTCTAAGCATTTGCAGAAAGAATTGGCAAAGAATGAATGGTCTGAAACTTGTCAAAGAAATCTTTTCTCATGGGCGAACGCGCAAACTATTATTGAAGCGGAGAAGTAATTGATTTAATTGTTTTTTAGGTGTAATTTGTCAGGAAGGGGATGGAAGCCAGGAAGAGGGCTTCTTGCTTCCATCCCCTATTTTTAGTCAATGTTTCATCGTATTTCTTTTCATTCGTTACTACTTCAATAGGAATACTTAATAATAAACAAGAAATGAAGAAATTTGTACTATTCGTGTTTTGGGTAATAAGCACGTCAACACTGTATGCTCAGAATGATACAGAGAAACTGAAGAACGTAAATCCTGAGGATATAGATTATAAGACATTGGATGCTGTGGCCGTGAAAGAAAAACCGAATGTTCCGCAAAAGGAAGGAACATCGCAGACGGTTCTTTCGTTCTCGCAACACAATCAGGCGTTGTGGGTGAAAACTTCCGGTGGTACGATTTACATCCAGCCTTATCGGAAGGGAGGCGTTCACGTGATGTATGGGGCTGATGTGGAAATCGGTCGTCATCGGAGTTTTGCAGTCACTACTCTTCCGGATACGGATTCTTTTGTAGTTAAGGAGACTGGTAATGAAATTGTATTGACATCGTCCGGCATGAAACTGTCGGTGGACAAAAAACAGGGGTTCATTTCCTTTATGGATGTAAAGGGCAAACTGCTGATGCGTGAATATCCGGGAAAGGCTCGCATGAATGTGACGAATGACTCGGTAAACGCATCCTGTCGGTTTCAATTGAATGAGGGGGACGCTCTTTACGGATTAGGACAATATAGAGATGGTAAATTGAATCTTCGTCGTGTGAAAAGAGAGTTGGTGCAGTATAATACACAAGCGGCTGTACCTGTGATTTATTCGACGGGTGGATGGGGATTGTTTTGGGATAACGTCTCACGTACCATGTATGAGGACGGAAGCAAGGGAATGACCTTTGCTTCCGATTACGGAAAGATTGTTGATTATTATATATTTGTCGGTGATACATTCGACCAATTAGTGGGAGAGTATCGCGCTTTGACCGGTAGCCAGCCCATGTTACCAGACTGGGCACTAGGCTATCATCAGAGCCGCAACCGCTATCACAATTGGAAAGAAGTCATAGGGGTGGCAAAGCGGATGAAAGAGGAAAAGATTCCGATGAGTACACTGTTCATCGATTATCATTACTGGGGTAGATACGGTACGGGTTCTATGCGCTTCGATGAACGTATTTTTCCGAATGTAGACCGGATGCTGGACAGCATTCACAACACTTACGGAACAAAGATTGTCATTACGATGTGGCCTTGCTTTAAACCCGGAACTGAGAACTACCAACGGATGTCGAGCAAAGGGTATATATTGGAAGGCTCGAGAGCGATAGACGGATATATATATGATGTCTTTAATCCGGAAGCCCGCAAGATGTACAGACAGTTAATACTTCCGTTATTAAAGACGAAAGTAGACGGCTGGTTCTTGGATGGTCCCGAACCTGACCATATCCAGTCGTTTTTGCCGCAAATGACTTATCTGGGACCGGCTCAGAAGGTGCGCAACTTGTATCCGTTGTTGCACTCGGAAAATTTTTATCAGGCAATTACTGCCGAACGTCCCAATGAACGTCCGTATATGCTCACCCGATGCGCATGGGCAGCTCAGCAGAAATACGGAACGGCTGTATGGTCGGGTGACATTCCGACGACTTTTGATGAATTGAGAAAGCAAGTGGTTGCCGGATTGGGATTTACCGCAACGGGAATCCCTTATTGGACTACAGATATTGGCGGATACAGCGGTGGAGATCCGGCTGACGAGTCCTATCGGGAGCTTTTTGCGCGTTGGTTTCAGTATGGAACGTTCTGTCCGATATTCAGGGCGCATGGCCGCCGCTATCCGGGAAAGACGGAAACACCGAATGAATTGTGGGCTTACGGAGAAAAAGTACAGACTATTTGCGCTGATTATATACGGATGAGGTATGAGCTGATGCCATACATCTACTCTTTGGCGGCAGATGTCACTTTCCGTCAGTACACTCCGATGCGGTTGCTTGCTTTCGATTTTGCCGATGACCGGAACGTGCTGGATTGCAAAGACCAGTTTATGTACGGTCCCTCTTTCATGGTCTGTCCGATATTAGCGAAGGGGGAAGTGACGCGTAAGGTGTATTTGCCCGAGGGTCATTCATGGATTGACTATTGGACTGGCAAGGTGTATCAAGGCGGACAGACACTTACCGCTGACGCTCCATTGGAAAGAATGCCTCTTTATGTAAAAGGAGGAAGTATTATTCCGTCCTATGCTACGATAGAACCGGGAGTGAACACGCGGACTCAGATGTATGTGGACCTTTATGAAGGTGCGGATGCCGAGTTTGATGTTTACGAGGACGACGGAGTCTCTATGGAGTATAAGAAAGGCAAGTACAGTGTGATTCCGATGAAATGGTCGGAGAATGACCGTGTGTTGACAATCGGAGCGAAGAAGGGCGACTTCCAAACAGGAAAACGGACGCTTGTGATTCGGAAACCGGCGGCTGATGGAACGAAAACCGTCATAAAGAAAATAAAGTATAACGGAAAGAAGATACAAGTGAAGTTATGAGGTCGGGAATGTTAATCGTAGCGTTGTTTGTCTGCCTTCTCTGTTGCGGACAAAATGGCGGATATTCGGAACGAAGTAGTTCCCGTTCCGAGTATTTTTCCTGGATTAATAATACCAATGAAGGGCCAAGCGAGCAACAGACGTTAGCGAATCTGGACTTCTTTGGCTGGATGCATGAGACTTACGGTATGCAATTGGATATCTACGCGTTTGACTGTGGCTTGTTTGACGGGAAAAACTTTACGGCATTGATGGATGCGCCGGCGTTTAAGAAAAACTTTCCCCAAGGATTGAAGCGCGTTTATGAACGGGCAAGCCGGTATGGAATCAGACTCGGCTCATGGGGTGGTCCCGATGGATTCGGTCATACCAAGGAAAGCGCGGTGGCAAGAAAGAATATGATGGTCTCGTTGTGCCGGGATTATCATTGGGGACTGTTGAAGATAGATGCGGTGTGTGGAGGATTGCGTAAGGACAAAGAAACTGATTTCATTGATATGCTGGAACAATGCCGCACGTATACTCCCGATTTGATTGTACTCAGTCATCGGCTGGAGTTGGCGGAAGCGCAGAAATACAGCACTACCAAGTTGTGGGAAGGCAGGGAATCTTATATCGATATCAATTCGCAACCTGCCACTACGACAGCCATTCATAACCGCGTCGGTGCGATGAGCAGAGGGGTGACTCCGAATTTGACTCGTCTGATGGAGGATCACGGAGTCTGTCTTTCTTCTTGTTTGGACGGATGGGAAGACGAATTGATTCTGCAGACTTTCAATCGGGCCTTGTTGCTCTCTCCTCAAATTTATGGAAATCCGTGGCTGTTATCGGATAAAGAGTTTCCGAAGTTAGCGAAGATCTTCCAGTGGAGTAAAAGATATGCACCGTTATTGGTGAGCGGTATCAGGTTGCCGGGACGATATGGAGAGTATGCGATATCCAGAGGAGATGACAAATCCCGCTTGATTACATTGCGCAATCTCGGTTGGCAACCGTTGGAAGTCGATGTGGTATTAGGGGAAGAGATTGGTTTGCAGGAGAACGGTCGGATTCATGTCAGTTTACTGCATCCGACAGAATGTAGTGTGGGACGATACAAATATGGTGAAACAGTGAAGGTCACGGTGCCTCCATTCCGTTCCATGCTGCTATTCGTGAATACGACTGATCGCTATGAAGATGTGAAGAGTCCGAAATACAACGGTTATCTTTCCGATACTGAAAAAATAGCGACGATGCACGCAACTTCCGTTTCGGAGGATGCCAAGGCATTGTATGAAGCGACTGTCTTCAGTGCGGACAATAACGCATTGGAGGTTCGGTCATTGATGCGCTCCGGAAGGAGCCAGATACCTCAGGTGAACGCCGCCAGAGAGGCCTTTTTTAATCAAGAAACTTTTATCGGCAGAGGGCTTTGGGACAAATACTTGTTTGACGGAGATCTTCATACGCTGTTCTATTCATCCCGGAGGAAAGGGGATGTCCGAGTGAAGGGCGGATGTTTCAGACTGGATTTGGGAAAAACGGAAAAGGTGGACAGTATCATTATCAAGGTGCGGAACTCTTATGAACTTCAACCGCTGCTACCGGGGGAAGGCAACTTTGTTCGCATATCTACCGACTTGATACATTGGAAACCCAAACTTCTGGTTGCCGGAGAAAAGATGAAAGTCGTGATAGGAGAGAACGTAAGATATCTGAAGATGAATCCTCAGCCGGATGCAATCTCAGAGATAGAGGTATATAGCGGAGGCCATCCATTGAGTGGCGAGCATTTCCGGGCAAGCAATTTGTTTGCGGATGGTGACAGAATGGTGCCTGTAGCCGCTTGGACAGAGACGTTCGTTTTAAAAGACATCGCGGAAAACAGTCGTTTGTGTATCGCGGTGAATGGAGAACATGGAGTGGAAGGGGCCTACGCTACGTTAAAGGTTAATGGTCAATATGTGGGTGCTCCCTTACGAGCCTCTTCTTATCCGGCTAACACGTGGGAGAGCGGATTGATACGGTCGCAAGCCAACTATACATATTATTTCCCTTTAAGCAAGGAAATGGAAGGAAAAGAAATAGAAGCCTATGTGATGGCATACGATAAGAACAAAATCAACTTAAAGCCTGAGATATGGATTACAAAAGAATTTTAATGATAGTATGTGGGGTGTTTTTGTTCATGTCTGTCATGGCAGCAGTCACTCCGGAACAGCAATATGAACAATTGCAGAAAGGACTGGCACGAGGATGGAATACGTGGGATACCCGTAGCGTACTGACTCATGTGTATCTGCCATACGCATTTGCGGTGGATTTAAATTTGATGGATGCGGACAATCATCGTGTCAGTAAGTTTCTGATAGGAGACCGTGGCAAGAATGCGCCGCTGATGCAGCCGGGACCTCATTCGTATGACGGAACGTACACTCAAATCAATGTGACTTGGCAAGGGCATCGGCTTCGGATTGAAAGTGCCGCAGAGGGGACAACGAATGTCATTCTGATTACCCCGCTGGATGGAAACAAAAGGGGAGGTAAGTTGGCGGTTCAGCCGAAGAGTCTGTGGATGCGTGGAAATCATATCGCTTATGAGGAATCTCGTTTCATCATGGGACCGAAAGACAAGTCGCTGCTCGTAGAATGTCATATCAGCGGAGGGGAGGTAGAGAAAATGGGACACGAATATCGGGTGTCTACGGATGCTCCCATTGCGATTTGTTGTGGAAACAATCTGAATATCGAGGAAGCGAAACTATATGTAGGCAACCGCGCAGCGCGATTTATTGAAGGCAACAAGCGGAAATTCGGCGAAAATTATGACTGTTACAATGCCATGCAGAGTGTCTTGAGCTGGGACAATATTTACGACCCGACCATATGGAAAGTAATTACACCGGTGAGCCGGATTTGGAGCAGCCGTTGGTTTGCCAGTTCGGACTTCGGAGGATTTACGCTCTTTTGCTGGGACACCTATTTCGCTTCCATGATGCTGGGCAGCGGAAACAAGGAATTGGCGTATGCCAATGCCGTGGAGATAACGAAGGCCATTACGGAAAGCGGTTTCATTCCCAATTGCTATTATAGCAACGGTTTCAAGTCCCGAGACCGTTCGCAACCTCCGGTGGGTTCTTTGGCGGTGTGGACGCTGTACAAACAGTATGGTGACAAATGGTTGCTGGAATTGCTCTATCCGGAACTGTTGACTTGGAATCGTTGGTGGAGTCAGAACCGGGTAGACCGCGGACTGATGTGTCAGGGCAGTAACCCTTATGAAAAGGTGACTTATTTCCGCTCGGAGTATGATGTGGACTGTCGTTATGGCGCGATTCTGGAGTCGGGACTTGACAATTCGCCGATGTATGACGGTGTCTCCTTTGACAAAGACAAACATCTGCTTCGTCAGAATGATGTCGGAACTACGTCTTTATATGTGATGGATTGTGATTACCTGTCGCTCATCGCTAAGGAACTGGGACATGATAAAGATGCCGGTGAACTGAGCAAGCGTGCCGACGAATACAGAAACAGACTTTCCGAGCTGTGGGATGATGAGAACGGATTTTATTATAACCGTTCTACTGTCGACCTGAAGTTCAATCGCCGGATTTCTCCGACCTGCTTCTATCCGTTGCTGGCAAAGGCTCCTACGAAAAAACAAGCTGAACGGATGATAAAGGAACATTTGCTGAATCGCGATGAATTTTGGGGCGAGTATGTGATTCCTGCTTCTCCTCGCAATGACCCGTCTTTCGGAGACAATGAATACTGGCGGGGACGTATTTGGGCACCGTTGAATTTCTTGGTATATATGGGCTTACGCAATTATGACTTTCCGAAGGTGCGTTCTGATTTTGCCGGAAAATCGAAGAAGCTGTTGCTGAAATCCTGGCTTACCGATGGGTATGTCTTTGAAAATTATAATGCCACTACCGGTGAGGGAGATGATGTGGAGCGCAGTGATAAGTTTTATCATTGGGGAGCTTTGCTGGGGTATATTTCCTTAATCGAGAATGGGGTAGTGAAATTTGGAATCTAATAAGCATGAATAATCGATGAAAAAGAATGTTTTGTTATTATGTCTGTTCTCCTTTCTGCTGGCAAATGTCGTTTGCGCGGAAGAGGGACGAAACACAATCCAACTGTCAGGAAAGGGTTGGACGTTATGGCTAGATAAAAAAGCGGAATGGAAAAACGACCGCCTTTATCTTCCGAGTGAAATTAGGAATTTATCCACTCCGCAGATGGCTGTCACCCAACCAGAAATGATTTATCTTCCGAGTGAAACGACGGATTTGTCCGCCTTGCCGGTGAATGAGCCTACCGGTGGATGGAACGTTTTGAACAACAATCCAAAGGCTGTGCCGGTTGAAGTGCCCGGTACGGTAGAGGAATACCTGACCACTTCGGACAATCCTCGTCCGGAACACTTTTTGGGAGTCAGTTGGTGGTATCGTAAGTTGAGGGTTCCGGAGGGAGAAAAGGGAAAACGGTATATCCTTCATTTCGAGTCTGTCAGGATGCGGGCGGAAGTCTATCTGGACGGCAAACTTGTCGGTTACGACTTGGTAGGAGAGTCTCCTTTCGATGTGGATGTAACAGAGTCTGTCAAGCCTGGAACTGAACAACTTCTGGCGGTGCGGGTGACGAATCCCGGAGGAAATTTCCATTGGCAGGATTTTGAAAGGATGAAATGGGGGGCTTATCAGATACCTCCCGGGCGGAGCTTTAGCGGAATCATCGGTCGGGTTCGGCTGGATTGCGTGCATCCGGTTTTTATTTCAGACATTTATATGCAGAATACACCCGATTTGACTAAGGTCAATGCGGTTGTGACTGTTACAAATACGATGCGTTCGAAGGTGAAACAGAACTTGGAACTGGTCATCACGGAAAAAACGAATCCGGACAAGGTGGTTTTCAATCAGCAGTTGGGCGCAATGGAAATTCCATCGGGTCAGCGTGAACTGACCATCCCGGTTACTGTTTCCGGAGCTAAGGTGTGGGATTTGTCTCATCCCGATTTATATACTTGCCGTATCCGAGTCAAAAAGGGTAAAAAGATACTCGATGAAGACCGGAAAGACTTTGGTTTCCGTTGGTTTAGTGCGGAGGGTATTGGCAAGGATGCGGTCTTGCGCTTGAATGGACGGCGCATTGTATTGAGAAGTGCCATCAGTTGGGGGTATTTTCCTGTTACGGGATTGATAGCGACAGCCGAGATGGCTGAAAAACAAGTACTGACAGCCAAAGCGTTAGGATTGAATATGCTGAATTTCCATCGTTGCATCGGTAGTCCGGTAGTGCTTGAAAAGGCGGATCAGTTGGGATTGCTCTATTATGAGGAACCGGGTTCTTTCCATTCCGCCAATCACGACCCGTTTATCCGTGCGCTGGTCAATGAAAAGTTGCAGCGAATGGTTCGCCGGGATCGCAGCCATCCGAGCTTGGTCATCTATAATCTGATTAATGAGTTTGGAGGACCGCTGACGAAAGATAAAGATTTGGTAGCCAAACGGATGGAAGATATGCGGAAAGCCCATCGGCTGGATTTGAGCAGAATCATGACATTTACTTCCGGTTGGGCAGGAAGTGAAAATAAAGAAGAAGACTCGAAAGCGCACATGTTACCCTACGACACCGTGCTGTATCGAAAAGGTTGGTTTGATAACCATCGTGCCGGCGGACCGGACACTTGGTTGGAGAGTTACTATAAGGGACCCAATGACAACTTTATGCACACGGCCAATCGGACGGAGGTCTATATGCGTGGTGAAGAAGGTGCTCTATCCACTCCTCCCCGTATCCAGAAAATCAAGGATGAATTGGATCGTACGGGAAAGAACGGCTGGGACGGGTTATTCTGGAAGTCCCAATACAAGGCATTCGCCCAATTCTTTGAAGAGAAAAAGCTGTCCGCTTCTTTCGGAACGCTCGACTCTTTGACACGAGCTATGGGTGATGTCTCTTTCGAACATCAGGGAAGACGCATCGAGGGAATGAGAATGCAGAACATCGGTGATGCTTATATGGTGAACGGATGGGAAGCGATGCCTTACGATAATCATTCCGGTATTGTGGATATTTACCGCAATCCGAAAGGGAATATGGATGTCTTTACCTACTACAACCAACCCGTTTATGTGGCTGTCTGTATGCGTAATCAGGTCGTAAGGCTTCCGGGAGTGGTGACTGCGGATTTCTATATCGTGAATGAACGGAATCTGAAGGGTACTTATACACTGGAAATCCGGATGGTTGCTCCTGATGGAAAAGTCGTTTATCAACAGAGTGAGAAGGTTACGATAGCCGGCGGCGATACTTACGGACAGCTCTTATTGTCCGGAGTGAATATGGATGTCAACCGCATAGCCGGTACTTATTCGGTGAAGGCGGAACTAAAGGACGCTCGGCAAAAAGTGTGCGCACAAGGACAAGACCGGACAGTGGCTGTTGATTGGAGTAAGGACGAATTGGCGGGTAAGGGAGCTTACTATGGCAATCAGAATGACAAGGTAGCCGCGTTTTACCAAAAAGAGACGGGAAAGGAACTTTCTGCCTTTACTCCCCAATTGGAACGGTTGGACTGGTTGGTGGTGAACCGTTCTTCGCTGGATGAACCAGTCTTGATTACCCCTAACTACTTTCAAGGAAAGGATGGACAGTCAACGTTGAAAATCAACTGGTATGGAGACAATGATATGAGGTCTTTGGCAGCTACCAAGCCTGATGTGGAAATCAATCGCACGTTTACGGGTGGAGCGCAGCCGGATGAGTCCATTCCTGCCAACCAGGCTTTCTCTGTTGTGTGGGAAGGAGAATTGTGCCCGCCGGAATCCGGACAATATTTGTTGGGCGTGGAAACCACCTCGGGAGTGCGCCTGTATGTGAATGAACGGCAACTGATTGATGATTATAACAACCGTTCTCTGCTCAAGCAGAATCGACCGGTGGCGATGGAAGCCGGAAAGCCTGTCAAAATCAGACTGGAATATCGACAGAACGCCGCATCGGGGGAAATACATCTTAAATGGTCATTGCCCAGTGCTACGGCTGTCTCTCCGCAGAGTTTGTTGGAAAGAGTTCGGAATGACGGTACAACTTTGATTCTGCTGGGTTCTGCAGAAACTTGGATGCCGGCAGTGGCTGAATATGCAAACGTATCATATAAAGGTTATTATAATGTGGGTAAGAACTGGATTGGCGGAAATCATTTTGTGAAGGAGCATCCTTTGTTTGATGGTCTTCCGGTGAATACTGCCATGAACTGGCCCTATCAGGCGGTGGTGAAGAACGGTGACCGCAGATTCGGCTTCCGCGTGCAAGGGGAAGAACTGGTAGCAGGCTCTTATCGAAGCACTCCCTTTGAATTGGGAACGGCTGTCGGAGTGATTCCTTGCGGAAAGGGAAAAATCATTTTCTCTACGTTGGATATTGCGGATAATCTGAACGTTCCGGGAGGAGTGAATGACGTGGCTCGTAAACTTCTGTGCAATTATATCCGCTATTCGTTGGACAAGAAATAAATTAAATAAGAACAATTCAATTGAACTTAAAATCATGAAAGGCAAAAACATGAAAGGTCTGTATGGAAGAGGTTGGGCTCTTCTCGTGTTACTGACGGTATCGTTATTTTTCTCGGCCGATGTGGCGGCTAAAGTGAAACTTCCCTCCGTCTTGGCAAGTAATATGGTATTGCAACAGCAATCCGAAGTGAAGTTGTGGGGGGATGCGAAAGCCTCGACAAAGGTGGCGATAACGACTTCTTGGAACAATAAGAAATACACGGCACTCTCCGATGCCAATGGAGAGTGGAGTGTAAAGGTGGTGACCCCGATTGCCGGAGGTCCCTACTTTATCACATTCAATGACGGTGAAAAGTTAACATTGGAGAACATCCTGATAGGGGAAGTCTGGTTCTGTGCCGGACAGTCGAACATGGAAATGCCTATGCGCGGATTCGACCGTCAACCTTTGAAAGGAACGAACGGCATCATCGCTAAAGCAAAGCCTTCGACACCGATTCGTATTTTCAATTCTGACTCTAAAGACGGACGCTGGGTGCGTCAGTCTAGCAAGACACCGCAAAAAGATTGTCAAGGCGAATGGCAGGTGAACTCACCGGAAAATGTAGCGGGTGCCAGTGCTACCGCTTATTATTTCGCACGTTACCTTCAGGATGTGTTGGAAGTGCCCGTTGGTATTATCGTTTCTACGTTGGGCGGATCGAAGATTGAGCCTTGGATGAGCCGGGAAGCTATATCGGCTTTTCCTTCCATTAATACTTCCATGCTTGACAATCAGGAGCCGGTGAAGGATGCTTGGCGCACTCCCAGTGTGTTGTATAATGCAAAGGTGGCACCGTTTCTTAATTTTGCCATTAAGGGAATGTTGTGGTATCAGGGGGAAAGCAACCGCGACAATGCCGATTTGTATCGTCAGCTGATGCCTGCTTTTGTGAAAGATTTGCGCCAGAAATGGGGATGCGGTGAATTTCCTGTTTATTTTGTGGAGATTGCTCCGTTCAACTATGAAGGGGCGAAAGGAACATCGGCCGCTCACATGCGTGAGGTGCAATTGCAGAACATGAAAGACATTCCCAACAGTGGAATGGTAACGACTTTGGATATTGGTCATCCTGTGTTCATTCATCCGATGGACAAGGAAACGGTGGGTACCCGCCTTGCGTGGTGGGCTTTGGCGAAGACTTACGACCGCAAGGGTTTCGGTTATGCGGCACCTACTTACAAGTCGATGGAGATTGCCGATTCTAAGATTTATATCAATGTAGAGAATGCTCAACGCGGACTCTGCCCGATGTGGACCTCTTTGAAGGGATTCGAGATTGCCGGTGAGGATAAAATTTTCCACCCCGCCTTTGCCGAAATAGAAACGAAAACGTGCCGTCTGGCTGTGTCGAGCGATAAAGTCCCGCATCCGGTGGCAGTACGTTATGCTTATACGAATTACGCTGAAGCGTTTGTGTTTAACATCGAGGGGTTGCCGTTGGTCCCTTTCCGGACGGATAGCTGGAACAAATAGTAATAGATAAGAATATGTGGAAATTCAGTTTATGGATGGTTTTACTGTTGATAGGTGCCGGTCGGGTATCTGCCCAGAATAAGGAGAAAGAGGTGTTACGCTTGTGGACGGCGACCGCTCCCAACTCGAACGGTAAAGCGGATGTCCCTACCTTGACTGTCTATCATCCGAGTCGCCCGAACGGAATGGCTATTATCATGTGTCCCGGTGGTGCTTACAGCCATTTGGCGTTGACGCATGAAGGACATGATTTGGCTTCTTGGTTTACAACTCAGGGTGTCACGTATGCTGTGTTGACATATCGCTTGCCTTACGGACATGATGAAGTGCCTCTGTCTGATGCGGAACAGGCGATTCGGATTGTCCGTCAACAGGCTGCGGAGTGGAAGGTGAATCCGCATTGCATTGGCATCATGGGAGGTTCGGCGGGGGGGCATCTGGCGGCTTCTCTCGCCACGCTTTATAGCAGCGATGAAGTACGTCCCGATTTTCAGATACTTCTGTATCCCGTCATCTCGATGAAGAAAGAGATAACGAATATCAGTACTCGCAATAACTTGATTGGTGAGAACCCGCCCCCGGAGCTGGAGAAGAAGTACACGCTTGATCAGCAAGTCACCTCCCGTACTCCTCAGGCGTTTATCGCCTTGTCCGCTGATGACGGTGGGGTGCTTCCCGTCAATAGCATCCACTACTATCTGGCATTGAACAAATGTCGTGTTCCGGTCAGTATGCATATCTATCCTACCGGCGGGCATGGATGGGGATTCAAAGATTCCTTTGTCTATAAATCCCAATGGACGGAGGAACTGGAGAAATGGTTGCGCGACGGATTGGTTCGGAGGGATTAGAAGTAAGCCGATGTATCCAAATTGATATCCTTTGAAACAAAGTTTATAGACGAAGGCAAAGATACCCCCTATCTTTGCCTTCGTCTATTTTTGGGATGATAGACTCCTATAAACATCACTTTGTTCTCATGAAAACAATCTCTTGGATACAACTCTGTAAAGGTACACTACTGGTGTTAACACTCTCTGGTGGGTTGACTTGTTGCCACACAAACGGTGCATTGGATACAAATCATACGGAACGGTTTCGCCCTCTCTACCATTCTATTTCTCCTGACACATTAGAATCTCTTTTTTCTGATAGCCTGAAAGATTCCCGTGTTTCCAAAACCTTTTGGTATGCAGCGGAAAACAAATGGGTCATGATGATATCTGCGGGCAAAGAAATCTGTTTCTATGATTCCAAGGATAAGAAAGAGTGGAATTATAGAAGCCGATTTGGAGTGGGATACGGGGCGCAGTTTTCTCAATTTGAGCATATTGAACTGGTGGAACTTCCGGTAGATGGAGATGCCCATCGTAAGAAATGGGTGTTGATAGTCAATGTCAATCCGGGCTGTTACTTCGGTGGAAGTGCTACCCAATATTTTGTAGGCGACTTTGACGGGATGAACTTTATTTGTGACAATCAGCCTAATGTCACAAAATGGTTGGATTGGGGGAAAGATTATTATGTGGCTGCTTGTTCTTCAAATGCGGGAGGAAGGGAACGGGTGATAGCGGTCTCTTGCATGAATAATCGACAATATAATCATATTGTTCCGATGGAACAATTCCGTAGTGCCAATGCGTTGCCGCGCGAGTTGGGGCTTTATACACAGGATCGCGAACTCTATCTTTCGGCAGCTCCGGTGGTGGAGATAAAAACTTTGCGGAAAGAAAACAAGGAGATTGCTGCATTTACGGTTGTGAATGATTATCATATTGATTCTTTATTGGCTGATAATGACGGAGCTTATGAATTAGCATTGGAGATTACTACCGGCGAAGCAGAAATTATGGGATTCAGTCTCTTTAATGATAAAGGTGAAAAGGTGGACATCTATTTCAATCTTCCGGAAAAGAAACTGGTAATGGACCGGACGAAAAGCGGTATCGTAGATTTCGGAAAGAACAGCGTACCTCATGAAATAGAAGCACATGACCGCAGAAAGACGACTTCCATCAATTATATCGATGATTTCGCATTAGCTACCTGGGCACCGATAAAGAAAGAAAATAAATATGCTTTGGATATTTTTGTTGATAAATGTTCTGTAGAAATATTCCTGAACGGAGGAAAGATAGCAATGACCAATCTCATTTTTCCGTCGGAACCATACAACCGTATGTGTTTTTATAGCAAGGGAGGTATGTTTAATGTCAATTCATTCAATGTGTATCGGTTAGGTTTATAAGTTAGGTTTTTGTAGATTAGAATTAGGTGTTGGTAGCTGTCAGATGTGAGATCTGGCAGCTACTTTTGTTGATTACTCATTAATTTCAATCGTGTATCCTCCTTGGAATATCTCACTTGGTTGCAAGTGTTGCATCCAGTCTTTATCTTTATATTCACCAGTATAGTGTGCGCGGTCGCAACGTCCATACCAAGGCTCGATGCAGACAAAAGGAGCATTCTTTGCAGGTGGCGACCAAAGGCCGACAACCGGAGCATTAAAGTGTAAACTTAAATAAGCCCGTTTCTCCTTATTATATAAGGTAACTTTGCGAACCTGTTCATTTTCCAAGATCAAAGCATCTTTATCAAAAGTATGAGTATCCAATGGTAACAATCCGTCTGTCAACTCTAAGGAATACTCAACAGAAGGATCAGCGCATCCCTTTTCAGAAATAAGAATATACTTCAAACCGTCTTTCCTGTCGAATCCGAAGAACCCTCTTTCTAAACTGTTCGCATCAAACTCCGGCCAGTAGAAAGCAGGATGTGCTCCAATCTGAAAATGCATTTCTTTGTCGCCGGTATTCTTTACTTTCCATATCACCTCAATCTGCTTTCCTTGAATGCGATAACCTATTTCCAGACAGAATGGAAACGGATATTTCTGCAAAGTCTCTCCATTACTGATAAGGCGGTAATGTATTTCATCTTTTTTTTCAGAAACAAGCGTAAATTCCATGTCGCGGGCAAATCCATGTTGGGTAAGCGTATAAGGAATCCCTTCATTGCGATATTCATTTTCCCATACACTTCCGACAATAGGGAATAGGACAGGAGAGTGACGTTTCCAAAAAGCAGGATCCGCTTGCCACAGATATTCTTTTCCATTGGCAAAGATACTGCAAAGTTCAGCTCCATGAGGAGATACTTGAATGGAAAGTTGTTCGTTGGAGATTGTTTTCATATCGTTCAATTTTCAGTTGGTTACAATCGGTAACTGACTTTTTTTATTAATCGTTTTAATTATAACTACTTTTTAAAAGCTTATATCACTACGCCAAGGTAATATTTTCCCACTGACAAGAGAATA